>Ga0131853_10022810_pt1 | contig 11317 bp, 8 predicted proteins | sample TergutLab28metaG_FD_92764 | JGI IMG/M metagenome (GOLD analysis project Ga0131853, IMG submission 92764) | Labiotermes labralis P1 segment gut microbial communities from Petit-Saut dam, French Guiana - Lab288 P1 (version 2) (version 2) | ecosystem: Host-associated > Arthropoda: Insects >...
AACCAGGAAAAGATATAGGTACTTTAAAAGATATAGAGAGGTGGCTAATATTTTAGCCAGGCATGGGTTTGGATATCTGTTAGATAGACTTAATCTAATGGATATTTTGCCATACCATCAAAGATTAAAACAAGACCCTGGTGAGTCTAAAGGTGTAGAAAGAAGCAGAGGAGAAAGAGTTAGAAGAGCCTTGACAGAGCTGGGAGCGGCTTTTATTAAATTTGGTCAAATGTTAAGCACGAGGTCTGATCTTATACCAAAGGATATAATTAAAGAGCTGCAAAAGCTTCAGGACAGAGTACCATCCATATCCTTTGAAAAAGTTAAAGAACGAGTAGAAGGGGAACTGGGTGCTCCAATTGAAGAGATTTTTGATTATTTTCAAGAGGAGCCAATAGCAGGTGCTTCAATTGGGCAAGTCCACAGGGCACGCTTGAAGAATGGTAAGGAATGTGTGGTTAAGGTCAAGCGTCCCGGAGTAGAAGCTGCTGTTAAGGTTGACCTGGAAATATTGACTGGTCTTGCAAAGCTTGCTGAAAGCCGTTCTTCTATGGGCAGACATTATCGACTTGTTGAGATTGTGGAGGAACTTGCTTGGGGACTTAAGCAGGAAATGGACTATGTAGTTGAAGGGCGTAATGCCGAACGTTTAGGAAATAACTTTGCCCATGATGAAGATATCAAAATACCGGAGATACATTGGGATCATAGTAGTAGTCGAGTATTAACATTAGAATATGTGGAAGGCATTAAATTAAGCAGTTTGGATGAATTGGATGAAAAAGGCTATGATAAAAAGATTATAGCTGAAAATCTCTCAAAGGCAATTTTGAAACAAGTGCTGTTTGATGGTTTTTTCCACGCAGATCCCCATCCGGGAAATATTTTTGTTCAAGAGGGTAATAAGATTTGTTTTATGGACTTTGGTTTGGTAGGCTATATTTCTGAAGAGCGAAAAAAGCAAATTATTGAATTTGTACTGGCATTAGTAAGCAAAGACAGTAATAAAGTAGTAAAAGCTATGCTGAAAATGGGAGCTGTCAGTAAAACTACTGATGTGAATAAGCTGAAAAGGGATATGGATATGTTGATAAGCTCGTACTATACAGTACCTCTCAGCAACATAAATATAGGAGATATAATGAAAGAAGTACTAGAGCTGGCTTATGCTCACAAAGTGAGAATTCCTGCAGAAATGACACTAATGTCAAAAACGTTTATTGTACTGGAAGGAGTACTGAAAGACCTTGACCCTAATATCAGTATAATTGAAATTGCAGAACCTTTTGCTGTAAAGCTTGTTAAACATAAATATAGCCCCAAAAATGTAGCCAAGGAACTTTCCTATAATCTGGAGGAATATCTTGAACTTTTAGCTGGCATGCCCAAAAAAGCTGATCGTTTGATGGATAAGGCATTGGAAGATGATATGTCTTTTAAGCTAAAACTTAAAAACCTTGATGAAATATTTACATACTTGGACAAAATAACAAACAAACTGTCCTTTAGCATAGTGTTATTATCTTTTAGTATTGTCATGACGGGATTTATTGTTGCTTCGGCTGTTGGTACTGGTGGCGGTGATTTGTTCTGGCGGCTTCCTGGTCTGGAGATAGCTTTTATTGCAACTTTTATATTATTTGCATGGTTAATTTTTTCGATTATCCGCTCGGGAAGATTCTGACTGAATGGTGAAACAAGGGGATAAATATATTCTACCTTACAGATAATAAGGTCATCAGTACGACTAAAAGGATGGATGACCTTTGCCTTATACTATAAACAATAACTGTATTGCTTGTGGTGATTGTATGGTTGTTTGCAGGAATAATGCTATTGATACAGGTTACAAGCAATTAAAGAGTGTTTTAGATATACAGGATTTCGGTGACCCTTTTGTAATTAATGCTAATTGTACAGAATGCGGAGATTGCTTATCTGTTTGCTGGCCGGGAGCGATATTGGAGATTAACACAAAATAAAGTTATAGATATACCCAGTCAGGAGGGGCATCATGTCTTCTAAACGATTTCGTTTTGTGATAGAATACTTTGGAGTATTTGTAGGGGTGATATTGACAGCCCTTGCTTTAGTTTTATTCCTTATACCAAATAAAATTGTAACAGGAGGAGTTAGTGGTCTGGCAACAGTAGTTTTTCATACCACTGGTTTTCCTGTTGGTTTGACAATGCTGGCAATTAGTATTCCCTTGTTTATTTTTGGTGTTAAGGAGCTGGGTATAAAGCTTGGAGCTAAGACCTTGTTTGGAATTATACTTTTAGCCGTATCAATAGAGTATCTTAGACCTATTGTTGAACCATTGACTACAGACCCTTTTCTGGCTTCCCTTTATGGAGGTATTCTTGCAGGTGTTGGTACAGGGATAGTTTTTAAATCCGGAGGCACCATGGGAGGATCAGACCTGGCTGCCCAGTTATTAAGAAAATTTACTGGAGTGAGTTCCGGACAGGGATTATTTATAGTTGATGCTTTTGTTATTACCACAGCAGCAATTTTATTCAACATAGAACTAGCTCTTTTTGGTTTGATTGGTCTCTTTGTCACTTCCAAAGTTATTGATGTAGTGCAAGATGGTTTTCATTATACCAAGGCTGCAATTATTATTTCTGATAACCCTGAACAGGTAACTCAAAAGATTTTTGATGATCTGGAGAGAGGGGTAACAATTCTTAATGGACAAGGAGCCTATAGTGGCAAAGAAAGGGATGTTATCCTTGTTGTAGTCAATCAGTCTGAAGTAACAAGGCTAAAGACATTGGTACGTGATATAGACAAGGATGCATTTGTAATCATCTCAAATGTAAATGAAGCACTTGGGGAAGGTTTTAAAAACCTTTCCAAATCATAAGAAAGAGAGTAACAACTGGGAGGGAATTGTAAGATGGACATTAATGAAAAAAAGCATTTAGAAGAAAAAGCCAACAAAATCAGGCAACATATTATCAACATGATAGCAGAAGCAGGTTCTGGTCATCCGGGGGGCTCTCTATCAGCTGCAGATATTTTATCTGTTTTATATTTTAAAAAACTTAGGGTAAATCCTGCAAACCCTAAAGACCCTGACCGAGATAGGTTTATTCTTTCAAAAGGGCATGCTGCTCCTGTGCTTTATGCTGCATTAGCTGAAAAAGGTTTCTTTCCAATTGAAGAGTTAGCAACATTGCGGAAGATTAACAGCAAAATGCAGGGGCATCCTGATATAAAAACCGTTCCCGGAGTAGATATGTCAACAGGATCTCTGGGTCAAGGATTTTCTGTAGCAGTTGGGCTGGCTCTTGGAGGTGCTATGGACAGGGCTGATTACAGAGTTTACACTATGCTGGGAGATGGAGAAATACAAGAAGGGATTGTTTGGGAGGCGGCGATGTTGGCTTCACATTACAAACTGGATAACATTACTGCTATTATAGATAATAATGGTCTGCAAATTGATGGTGAAATTGAAGACGTAATGTCATTAGAACCAGTAGCTGATAAATGGAAGGCTTTTGGCTGGAATGTGTTGGAGATTGATGGTCATAATCTAGAGGAAATCGATCAAGCCTTTGAGAAAGCAGCTTCTTTCAAAGGGCAGCCTACTATGATAATTGCCAAAACTATCAAAGGTAAAGGTGTATCCTATATGGAAGACTGTGCAGATTGGCACGGTAAAGCGTGTAGTGTAGATGAGAGAAATAAAGCTCTTGCTGAATTGAGCGGCAGCTAAGGAATAAGGGAGGATTCTATAAATGCAAAAAATAGCCACTAGAGATGCTTATGGCAAAACATTAGCTAAGCTAGGAAAAAAATATGACAATCTTGTTGTTTTAGATGCAGATCTTTCCAAATCTACAAAGACTGTTAATTTTAAAGACGAGTTTCCAGATAGATTTATTAATGTGGGAATAGCAGAACAAAATCTTATTTGCGTAGCCGGAGGGCTTTCATTGGCAGGCAAGGTGCCCTTTGCCAGTAGTTTTGCAATGTTTGCTGTAGGCAGAGCTTTTGAAATGATAAGAAATTCAATCTGTTATCCAAAGCTCAATGTGAAGATTGCTGCAACCCATGCAGGAATTACTGTAGGTGAAGATGGAGCTTCCCATCAAGCCATTGAAGATGTTGCTATTATGAGAGCCATTCCTAATATGACTGTTTTGGTACCTGCTGATGCCGTGGAAACGGAGCAAATCATAGAGGCGGCATATCACTATCATGGTCCAGTATACATACGTCTTGGAAGGTTGGGTGTTCCTGTACTATATGATGAAAACTATACCTTTGAAATAGGAAAGGCCAATAAGCTCAAAGAAGGTAAAGATGTTTCGATTATTGCTATGGGGATAATGGTCAGCACAGCACTAGAGGCTGCAGAAAAATTAGCCGAAAAAGGCATCCAAGCTGCTGTATATAATATGTCAACAATAAAGCCGATAGATATAGCTGCTATTGAAGAAGCAGCCCGAGCGGGTTGTATTGTAACTGTTGAAGAGCATAGTGTTATCGGAGGTTTGGGAAGTGCAGTTGCAGAAGTGTTGGTAGAGAGATGCCCTGTTCCTCTGGAAAGAGTAGGAGTTATGGATACCTTTGGAGAGTCCGGAAAGCCGGATGAGCTGCTGAAAAAGTATGGTCTTACTTTACAAGATATTCTCAGTGCAGTGGTAAAGGCAATGTATAGGAAAGAGGTTTAGTAGTTTAATTATTAATATGACAAAAATAAGCGGGATACGTGGGCGGCAGGATGTCGCCCACGTATCCCGTTTATTTTTTTTATATGAAACTTGACTCGGTGTGGATTTTGCTCTGCTACTGAGTAATCTTATCTCATTGTTTATAGAAGTGTGGATATTAGAATGAACTAACCGGGTGCTAAACAGAGGACAAGAAAAATAAAGTAGAAGGTATAGGTGTTATATGACTTTCTATACTTTTCAGGTGTGTTTATCCTCAAAAGGGGTTGACATATATATATATATATATACTTAGAGATGGGGTTTTGAGAAGTAGTCATTATAAAAGTGACTATTTTGCAAGATTAAGTGTAGGTTTGTGCAAAAAAGTTAAATAAGAATATGGAGGGTAATTTATGAATCAAAAAGAAGCAGGCAAGAAGCAGCAAATTAAGAAGATATTGATGAAGAAAAGTATAAGCATACTAGTGGTATGTTTTATGTTCTTTAGCATATTTTCACCTGCTGTTATCTTGGCAAGTGAAGTGGGAAAGGAAGAAATACTTGATATAAACCAAGATATCCTTGTGGCAGTGGAATACCTAAGTGATGAAGCAATACCGGAAGATGAAGAAATTGGTGATTATGTTGGCTATGGAATTGAAGAGGATGAGCTTATTGTTGTAGTACCTACGATAGATATTATACCTTTTAGCGCAGTTCCCGTAAACACTTGGGATATGTTAAGGGATACAATTGATAATGCAAGCGGCAGCGTAGAGATTATTATAACGGACAATCTTACTACTAATCTCCCAAGAATTGCAATCCCTGCGGATTTGGAAGTAACCCTTTTAGCCGATAGTGACTGGACAATATCAGGAACTGGCGGAGGTGCCCTTGATGTATCAGGTATTCTAAACTTGGGCATGGAAAACCCTGCCGCAGGTCAGGATGGCAGCTTGACATTCAGTGATTTTACTTCTATATCCCCTTTCAATGTAAGTATCGGTACATTTAATATGCACTATGGTACAATTAGCAACAACACCACCCATCGTGGAGCTGTTTTTGTTAACTTTGGTACCTTTACAATGTATGGCGGCACTATTAGCGACAATATAAATATTCATGGTGGTGCTGGCGGCGGAGTGGATGTTGTTGGCGTATTCAATATGCATGACGGTACAATCAGCGGCAATGAGGCACGAGCCGGCGGCGGAGTGTTTTTTAATGGCATATTCAATATGTATGGCGGCACTATCAGCGGCAATGAAGCTACGGGCGGCGGTGGTGGTCTTGGTACAGGTGCCGGCGGCGGTGTGTCTTTTAGTGACTTCAGCACATTCAATATGTATGGCGGTACTATCAGCGACAATACAGCTATTAACGGTGCCGGCGTAAATGTTTTTGGCAACGGCATATTCGCACTACCAGTACACCATAGCACATTCATAATGAACGGTGGTACTATCAGCGGTAATATAGCTACAGGTAATGGCGGCGGTGTGAATGTTATTAACAGGGCTACGTTTGAAATGAACTATGGTACAATCAGCGGCAATACAGCCACTAATGGCGGCGGTGTGAATGTTGACGACTATTGGGATGTATTTGAAATGAATGATGGCAAGATTTTTGACAATACGGCAAACGCTGATGGTGGTGGTGTTAGGAATCACGGGAACTTCATCATGAGTGATGGAGAAATCAGTGGCAACACAGCCAATTACAGAGGCGGTGGCGTAGAAAATAGCGGTACCTTTGAAATGACCGGTGGCATAATAAGCAACAACATAGTCTACTATGTTAGTGGTTATATATATAGCGGTACCGGAGGCGGAGTATTTGTCGGCTTCGAAGGTGCTTTCACTATGGAAGATGGTATAATCAGCGATAACACAGCCCCATATGGTGGTGGTATCTATGTAATGGATGACAGTATATTGGAAGTAGTAAGTGGTAGTATCATAGGCAATACAGCCAAAATGGATGGTGGGGGAATATTTACAGAGAACTATGAAATAGGGCCAATACCGACACCGGGAGTGGCATTTAATAACATAGAAATTGGAGAAGAAGTAATCTTTGCAAACAATAGTGCTGGTAACGGGTCATTTCCGCCACCGGTTAATGCAGAGGATTTCATTAAAATCCAATTTGCAAGTACATCAGTATATGAACATCCGTTAAATAACTATGACATTAACTTTTACAATACAAGGATTTCGGTAACTTTCAAACTCCAAGGAGGAAATATTGACGGATATACAAATGATGTAGTAGTAAGAGTGGCATATGGAAGGGCTATGGCAGATGTATTAGAAATAGTAGGAGTGCCTGAGAGAACAAACTATAGATTTCAGGGCTGGGCTGAAACTGCAACCGGTTCAGCGATAACAGATTGGACAGGTAGAGTAATAGAAGAAGATATTGCCTTCTATGCCAGATGGCAAAGCACCAATGTTGGAGGCGGTACCGGCAGCAGACCCGGTGGCGGCGGAGGTGGAGGTGCTCCGGAAGAGCCGGTTACACTACCGGAAGAAGTACCTGACCCGGAAGTGCCTGACTTTGTGGTAACATTCTCAGCAGACCATGAAGCATACCTGATAGGCTTCCCTGACGGAACAATCAGACCAAACAACACAATCACAAGAGCAGAAGTAGCAACAATCTTCTTCCGTCTGTTTGACGACAGCTACCGTACACAAATCTGGAGGCAAAGCAATCCATTTAGTGACGTAGTGTCAACCAATTGGTTCAATAATGCAGTATCAACATTAGCTAATGCAGATGTACTGACAGGCTTCCCGGACGGAACATTCAGAGGAAACCAAGCAATAACCAGAGCGGAATTTGTAGCAATAGTAGCACGCTTTATAGAAGAACCTGCCCATACAGGAACAGACCGCTTCAATGACATAAGTGGACACTGGGCAAGAGAATATATCAATTCAGTAGGACATTATGACTGGATAAGAGGTTTTGCAGGTGGAGATTTCAGACCGAACCAAAGTATTACAAGAGCAGAAGCAGCAGCGATAGTAAATCGTATGCTAAATAGATTACCGGAAACATCAGCAGACCTATTACCGGGAATGGTGACTTGGTCAGACAACATGAATCAAAATGCCTGGTTCTATCTCTACATCCAAGAAGCAACAAACTCCCATGACCATGAGATGAAAGCAGACGGAGTACATGAGAGATGGACAGAATTAAGAGAACCAAGAGATTGGACAGTACTGGAAAGACCAAACTCCGGACCTCAGGATATAAGATAAATATCAATGTAAAAGAAATAGGACTTGCCCCAAAGGAATGAATTTAGAAGTCCTATGGGGCAAGCTTTTTTAAGGTGGTGGGTTACATGGTACTTAACCAAGCAACAGACTACGCATTACGCATGTTACTATTTCTGGCAAAACAAGATAATTACTACTTTGTCGATGCAACATTTATAAGTGAAGAAGAAAAAATACCAAAAAGATTTTTGTTTAAAATAGCAAGAGATTTGATAAGAGTAGGAATGATAAAATCAATTAGAGGGAAAAATGGTGGATTTATGATATGGCGTAATCCCGAAGAAATAACACTTTATGAAGTAATAGAAGCAATAGAAGGACCAATACTACTGAATAAGTGCTTAATAGACTCCAATAAATGCAATAAAAATGCAGCAGTACGTTGTTTTTTGCGTAAAGAGTTGGAAAAATCGAGAAATGGACTAATTCATAAATTTCAAAGCATTAATTTAAAAATGTTGTTGGAAGGTGCGTAAAACCAGGGTTGCTGCGGAGGATTAAAATTCTTTGCAGCGGCTTTTTTATTATAGAAGTATTTTATTTAGACTTCCGGGTTACAATTTCTTACAAATTATTTTTATGGAAGGAATTGAACCTTTTTTGTCGAAACAAATTAAAGGCGTGGTAAAAAAATGGCGTACTTTTGCATACTAGGAGTGGTAGCATTGATACAGTTTTGTAGTGTGAGTAAGGTATATGAAAATGGCACCACCGCCTTGAACAATATTAACTTAAGAGTAGAAAAAAGAGATTTTCTATTTCTTGTAGGTCCGAGTGGGGCGGGCAAATCTACCTTACTAAGTCTTTTATTTAGAGAAGAGCTACCTACTAAAGGGCAAATAATTATTGAAGGCAAAAATATTGCAAGAGTTTCCAGGCGTGAACTTCCATATATTCGTAGAAAAATGGGGGTTGTTTTTCAGGACTTTAGATTACTTCCGGATAGGACAGTTTTTGAGAACGTAGCCTTTACTTTGGAAGTACTTCAGTATAAAAGCAGAGATATTATGAGACTAGTTCCTCCTGTGCTTGAACAGGTAGGTATTGCACATAGGGCGAAACATTTTCCCAGACAGCTTTCTGGAGGGGAACAGCAGCGGGTTGCAATTGCCAGGGCTATTATTAGTAACCCTTCAATTGTTGTTGCAGATGAGCCAACGGGCAACCTTGATCCTAAAACTTCTGTAGAAATAATGAAATTATTAGAAGATATAAACTATCGTGGTACAACCATGCTTGTTGTTACCCACGATAAAGATATTGTGAATTCTATGAACAAAAGAGTTGTAGCTCTGGAAAATGGCTGCTTGGCAAGAGACGAGAGAGAAGGGAGCTACGCTTAATGAGACCCAGGACAATAGCTTACTTTTTTAAGCAAGCCGGAAAATCTCTGTTTCGTCATGGCTGGATGGGTGCTGCTTCTATATTAACCACAGCTATAGCCCTTCTGATACTTGGAATCTTTGTTTTAGCAATGATGAATGCTAATTTGATTTCCGGTCATATTGAGTCGAATTTGGAGATTATTGTTTGGATTGAAGCTGATGCAAGTTATGAAACTATAGAAACTATAGGTGTATATCTGCAATCGTTGCCACAAGTAACCCATGTGAGGCATGTTCCCAAAGAGGAAGGTCTGGACATGTTGGATATGACAGTTGGTGGTGAACAAGACCTTAGGTTGACTCTGGGTGGGGAGAACCCATTACCAGATTTTTATGTAGTCAGGGTGGATAATCCTGAACTTGTAAGGACAACTGCTCAAAGGATTGCAACTAATGCCAATGTGGAGAGTGTTGTTTATGGACAAGACTATCTGGATTATGTCTTATCTATTTTATATTGGATAAGAGTGATAGGTATTGGAATGACGTCATTGTTAGCGGCAGCAGCAGTGTTCTTGATTGGTAATACTGTCAGACTAACTGTTTATGCCAGATCCGATGAGATTAAAATTATGAAGTGTATAGGTGCTACAAACTGGTTTGTACGCTGGCCATTTTTAATAGAAGGTATGTTTTTAGGGGCAATAGGTGCAGGGATTGCAGCTGCTTCAGTATACTTTGGTTACACTGTTTTAGTAGGGAATATTGCTCCTGCAGTGAGTTTTATACCACTTATTCAAGATAGTGAATTGTTGTTAAGAATAGCAGGGGCATTGGTTATTATTGGAACACTTCTTGGAGGTATAGCTAGTTATCTATCATTAGGTAGATATTTGCGGTTTTAAAGTAAGAAAGGGGAGGTAAGAATTTGAAAAAACTTGGAATATCTATATTAATTATTGTATTTATATTAGCTTCTCTTGGTGCTGTTTATGCAGATGAGATTGAGCAATTGATGGATGAACGGGCAAATATTCAAGAACAAATGGACAATAGCAGAAGCGAGCGAGATGCACTGAGACGTGAAGTTGCTGATTTATCAGAACAGCTAAGGTTATTGGAAAATGAAATTTCCGGAGTGGAAAGAGAGTTAGCTGCTTTAAATAATGAGCTTAGGATTGCAGAAGCTCAAGTTGAGCGAGCAGAAACTGAATTGTTGATAATTGAAGAAGAACTTGAGGCAATGCTGGAGATATTTAAAGAGCGGTTGAGACAGATTTATCAACGAAGCGATGTTAATTTCTTTGAGATTCTAACCCAATCAACCAGTGTTACTGAGTTTTTAGTCAGATTTGAATTACTTAGAAAAATAGCAGAACAAGATATGAGAATGGTTGCAGAAATTGATGAGAAGCGTGAAATTGCTGAAGCAAAAAAGGAAGAATTGGAAGCAAGACGAGATCAAGTTGCTTTAATTAAAGTACAAACAGAAGCTACATATGCTCATCTGGCAGCTTATAGGCAAGAGCAGCAAACTCTTCGAGCAGAACTTCAACGTGAAGCAGAAATTATTGATAGATACTTGGCAGAACTTGAAAGGGATTCAAACAGGTTGGCTGCTGAGATACGCAGAATCCGGGTGGATCGCGGTGAGAGTGGATTAACCGGTCCGGAAGGTACATTTGCATGGCCTACTCCTGGCTTTCACAGAGTTACTTCAGAATTTGGCATGAGGCATCATCCAGTATTGAGGACTAATAGGATGCATACAGGTATTGATATTGCAGCACCGATGGGTAGTACTGTAGTAGCAGGATGTCTTGGTGAAGTAATATATGCCGACTGGTTTGGAGGTTTTGGAATGACAGTGGTGATTGATCATGGCGGCGGATATACAACACTGTATGCACATCTTTCCAGAATAACTGTTAGTGAGGGTGAACTAGTCTCAAGAGGTCAGGAGATTGGCAGGATTGGAAGTACTGGTTTAAGCACAGGACCTCATAAGCATTTTGAGGTT
>Ga0131853_10022812_pt1 | contig 11316 bp, 4 predicted proteins | sample TergutLab28metaG_FD_92764 | JGI IMG/M metagenome (GOLD analysis project Ga0131853, IMG submission 92764) | Labiotermes labralis P1 segment gut microbial communities from Petit-Saut dam, French Guiana - Lab288 P1 (version 2) (version 2) | ecosystem: Host-associated > Arthropoda: Insects >...
CGTATCGTGACAGTGTGGACGGGACTCGTGACCGCGTAACGTATCAAAAGTTGGTTACGCGGTCACGTTACGGGCTTGTTCGGTGCGCTGTCGGTATTTGGCCGTCACATCAAAGGGATGATAACGGTTACAGCCGGAGCAAGTGTGGACCCACCTTAACACAGGCAAATCCTACCTGCTCTTCATTCACACCATCACCCCCACCCCCACCCCCACCCCTTCGCAGTGCCCTTTACATACAAGCATTGTGCCCCAAGGGATATTGGCTTTGCTAATCTCGAAAGGGCAAAAAGAAACTTAATTCACATCATCAACGCAGACGGCAATGTAATTGATTTACCGAACAACGGAATCCTACTGACAAACTTTCTTCCAGGTCTTTTGTTCATGCTCGAGCCACGTGCTGACAACATGCAGCCACTCCACACCGCACACAGACTGCCCACACACAACCGTGACTCTGTTCTTCTCACAGGCAAAGCGCCGACACCAGCTGGGGCATAAATTTACCGCCCGCCGACTTACAGACTGATAGAGAGACGGCGTCAGCTGAAATACGCGTAATTATTCAAGCAGTCAAAGTTTCCATCTTGTAAATGAAAAATGGAATTCTGTAAGAAGCCTATGAAAATAGAAATGACAAATAATACAGGGGAATAAAAGAACCAGCCGAGTGGATTTTAAAGTTAGCAGAAAGACGGGAGTGAGACACAGTACCAGAAACAACGAATGAAACAGAGGTATTAAATTGAAGCTGGGAATTGGTATGGAAGGATGAACAAGAAATATTAGGTAAACAGAAAGTTAGAGTAAAAATTGCTGAGAAATGAGATATGAATGAAGTGACAAATGAAATTAGTGCTGTGGTGTTCTGGGTTATGACACCGTGTAGTCTGATATGTGGTATAAAGTACAGGGCGTTTCTTTCATTGTACAGCAAGTTCGTCGTAAAGAAAGCCTAATACGCTGTCAAATGCCGCGACAGCTACCATGCCCAGGGCAGTCATAAAACATTGTACCAGAAAGAACATAACTGCTAGAGATCAGAACTGCGCTACTCTGGGTTAGTACGCAGTGAGTAGTGGTAATTTGTTATACGTTTGGACAGTGGAACCCTGAGGAAGGGACCGATAGGTTGTCCCGAAACGTCGGTAAGAAATTTCTGCCACTCGCCGCTTAACAACCCAGAAGAACGCGGTTCCCATCTGCCTCGCGGCGGAAGCCTGAAATCATGCACAACTGCTTTAATCTCCCAAATACCGTCCTGAACAAGGAGATGGAATGTTCTTTCGAAACATCGTTGTCTGTAGCCAGAATATCACAGTTACAAGCTCAAATCTCACATAACGTAGGCAAAGAGGGCAGAAAAACAATACTAAAAGCTGGAAAGCGATGAAAGATATAAACTGTGGTCATTTACTTTCCGAGTGTCCCTATACTGGTCTATACAGCAGCATTTTGCGTACAGCGTGTACATGATACGGCAAGAATGTGCTGTTGGAAGTGCGCTGCTGTACTAAGCCGTTCCATCTCCGTTTGGCACACAAACTTCCCGAACTATACAGTGTGTTTATTTTGCAGATCACAACATTTATTCTGTACCAGAGCACACGGCTAGTAAATAAGCAAACCTTACGACAGCTCTATGCGTTCTGCTGACTGTATGGCGAACAGCAAACAGCGAACGATGAAAGGCTGAAGAAACAGGGTATGGTGTTGCCACACAACCGAATTAAAGTTATCCAGCGCGGAACAGAATACAGCTCAACACATTCTTAACTTCAGCATTGGATGGAGATGAGTGGTCAGCTTCACGACGTGGCTGTATTATCCCCGGTAAAACAGCCCCCAGTTCTCACCGGGCACGGGGTCTGATGGGTCCCAGAACCAGACTGACGAGCTTCTAGAGGCGATACATTTCTTGCCCCTGTCGTCCATCGAACCACGATTCCTTGGTCACGCAGTCCGAAGCCTAGTCATTAAACTAAGATATCCCGACTCCAACACGACGTAAGAAAAAAAGTTTCTCCCCCCTGTGCACGTGTTTCTAGGCACATGACTAAACTGACAATCAGCTCTTATAGCCTTCTAGTGTCCCGAGTGCACATCGCATTAAAAAAAAAGTCTGGACATGACTTCAACGTCGCATATATAAATATATATAGGAGAGCCCGATCGCTATCATATAGCACCTGTTGGAGACAGCAGCTCTCTTACGGCGCAGTGTTATGACACGAGCTGGTGGTTACAACATTGACGGACGTAGGGAACGAATATGCCTGCAACAGCATAACTTCTCAATTATTATACCAACCACTGCACATATATAAAATCTGTAAAATTTACATACTGAAACATTAAAAACGCTCCGACATGTTTCGGTCCTAAGACCATCATCAGGGAGCTATATATCCCTTGCTAAAGTCACACTAGAAATAGTCACAGATTAATTTCGCTGTACAAGTTTGGTGTTGTGGCAGTATGCCATGTTGTGTAATGTTATGTTGGGAAGAGTGCCTTGATACGTATGTAACACGGCATGCTGCCACAACATCCAACTTGTACAGCGGAATTAATCTGTGACTATTTCTAGTGTAACTTTAGCAAGAAACATATAGCTCCCTGATGATGGTCTTAGGACCGAAACATGTCGGAGCGTTTTTAATGTTTTAATGTGTAAATTTTATAAATTATATATATGTGCAGTGGTTGGTGTAATGATTGAGTTAACTCGACAGGATGTACGGTGTAACAATAAAAATAGCATAACTTCTGTTTCTACAAACATTGGTTTGTGTCGTTAACTCACAAAAGTCTTCTTATTCCATGTAATCCCTTTCCCGACAGCAACTTCCACACACTATACGCTATTCCACGTTCTGATGTACGCATAACGCCATAGCTGCCTATGCCCGACAGTGGGTATTACAGTAAAAAGTATTCAATGAACAATACCGTTTTTGTCGATGTATAGTGGGTGCCAGAGAAACGAACTGTGCCCTCCAGTTGCTTGTAACAAACAGCCTACATCACTCTAGTAACTTCAGTCCAAGTACATCGACTCAGATCAGCTATCTGCACAGTCGCATGTCTGTAATAGGACTCTACACAGACACAGCGATACACAAACAGAACACATCAGGCCAGCAATGCGTCACAGAGCTATTCACCGTGCTGCACACACCGGCAGAGTTTCTTTTTGTTTTCATTATCTACGTCCAGGCAGCAGTGGACATTGTACCGCGCTCTCTAACGACCCTCAACGACCAGCCCAAATATCGACCCTACAAAACTACCTACTCGTCTTCTTCCTAAACCGAATTACGTTTCCTTCCACATTTCGATTTCATAACATCACATTTCGGCCAAACGTACAACAGAGCCGCTGGATTTCAAAATCTTAGCCGGACTTCGCGACCGTTACTAAAGTTTGCAGTGAATCGCACAAGAGTCCCAACAGCCAGCACTGCTCGGTCCATTTGTCTAACACCAGCTGCCCCTTTAACAGATAAACCACAATGACGTACTCTATCGGAAATTCTGAAAAAAAGCCAATCTTTTCTCCCATAACGTAGAGCGGCGTATCCGAAACACGCCGGCTATGTGGATATCTTGTCTTTGTCAACTGTGCCCGTATTCCGTGTCACCTACGTAACTGAGTTTCACAAACTTGGTTCCATGCACTGGGGTAGTTACAGCCTAGACAAAAGAACAGAACAGAATAGAATGAAATAGAATGGAATAGAATAGGATAGGATAGAATAGAATGGAATAGAATAGAATGGAATGGAATGCAATATAATGGAATGGGATAGAATAGAATGGAATAGAACAGAAGAGAATAGAATAGAAATAGAATGGAATAAATAGAACAGAACAGAATAGAATGGGATAGACAGAATAGAATAGAATGGAATAGAATAGAATGAAACAGAATGGATTGGGATAGAATAGAATGGAATAGAATAGAATAGAATAGAAATAGAATGGAATAGAATAAATAGAACAGAACAGAATAGAATGGGATAGACAGAATAGAATAGAATGGAATAGAATAGACTGAAACAGAATGGATTGGGATAGAATAGAATGGAATAGAATAGAATAGAAATAGAATGGAATAGAATAAATAGAACAGAATAGAATAGAATTAAATAGAATGGAATGGGATAGAATAGAATAGAATAGAATGAAATAGAACGGAATGGGATAGAATATAATAGAATGGAATAGAATAAATAGAACAGAACAGACTAGAATAGACTGAAACAGAATGGAATGGGATAGAATAGAATAGAATGGAATAGAATAAATAGAACAGAATAGAATAGAATGGAATAGAATGGAATGGGATAGAATAGAATGTAATAGAATAGAGCAGAATAGAATAGAATGAAATAGAATGGAATGGGATAGGATAGGATAGAATGGAATGGAATAGAATAGAATAAATAGAACAGAACAGAATAGTATGAAATAGAATGGAATGGGAGAGAATAGAATAGAATGAAATAGAATGGAATGGTATAGAATAGAATAGAAAAATAAACAGAACAGAATAGAATAGAATGAAATAGAAAAGAACAGAATAGACTGGAACTGAATAGAATAAGATTAAATAGAACAGAACAGAATGAAATGGGATAGAATAGAATAGAATAAATAGAACAGAACAGAATAGAATGAAATAGAATAGAATAGACTGGAATAGAATAGAATAGAATAGGATTAAATAGAACAGAACAGAATAGAATAGAATGAAATGGAATGGAATGGGATAGAATAGAATAGAATAGAATGGAATGGAATAGAAAAGTAACTGGATTAGAGCCCTTGCGGTCTCAATGCACCTAGGCCTCCAAGCATGCCCTCTGTGCCGCATACTCTGATGCCAAGTCATGGGAGCCCTGGTCCTTTACAGTTGTTTCATACGCTCCGTTTTCAGAGCCCTCCTTCATTTGTCTCTCAGAAAGTCCTGGTAAACGAACCCCCTTCAGGTTCTACAACGGGGGCCCTTAAGGAGAGGGTTGCCCGTTTCCACAACCTTCTTTTACGTGTCTCTCAAGTTCCTCATAAAGGTTCTTCTGATAAAAGAAATTTCATCGTTTTCTCGAGGGTCCTAGGAAAGGAACGTCCCCCCATATTCCCCAAAACTGGGCCCCGGCTGGACAACGGTGAGCAGGTTGTCGTACGAACAAAATTTAACACGAATTAACCATAACATAAAATTTAACCTTTTGGCGCCGAAATTATTTTTTTAAATTTTAGCACATCCTGTATATAAAATGTGAATAATACAGGCACCAAATAAGTTAGAATTATGAAACAAACTGCATTTTGAAGATAAAAAAACGGAGAGTATACAACATGTTTAAAATATTCAGTACCTATATTTGTTGAATAAATATATAAAATGAAACTTTAGAGGTTAGCGGTGCGGTACGTCAACTATAGTTGACGTTAGGCGTCTAAAGGTTAAATCTCCAGGAAAAAATAAGTTTCTTGTCCTCAACCTTCTTAAAATTTATGAGTTTTACACAATTTAATTGAAACAGTTGGCCCGGCGCGTCTGTCTGTCATGTCCCATGTCCCTTGTTACAGCAATATAGTTGGATAAAAATCCTGCTAGCGTCGCAACATCCCACGACGGTTTCCGCGCTAGTTGACACGATAAACGGGACACCCTGTATATCTGTTATACTTTTAAAAAGCGCCGAATAACAGACATTACATCCCTAAATATTATGTGCGATTACTCTGAACATTAAATTGGTTTATTTGCGGACACTCTGTATATGAAACTGGGCTTCCTGTACGATTTTTTTTTGGGGGGGGGGGCAAAAATGTGAAGAAGCGCCCCGTTCACTTTGCCAATCCTCGAACCGTCGACATTCCCCCCCCAAAAACAGCGATATGAGTGAAGAAACTCCTCGACGTTTCGTCCACACACGAACCATCACACAAAGGAGCAAGCAATTACAAATCCAGGACAGAGGAATTACGAAACTTTTCATCGCTTCCTGTCTGTTTCCACGTAGCCGAGGGCAGTAATCACCAAAGTGTACATTTTCCCGACGCAAACCATACGACGTACAGCGTCGATACGACACTTCGTGCCCCGGAAATTCGCTCGCCTCATGCAGCAATGACAGTCACCACAACACCGCTACACTATCAATACAGTCGGCACACGCACACGCACACACGCACACACGCACACTAACTAAATACGAATGTCACTGAAATTTGCTGACAAGCAGTAACAAAACGCTGGGAAAAATCTGCGACGCGCTAAGTCAACCACCATCAGTTTGATGTTAATAAAAATCCAACCAGATGCAACAAACAGTATGCAGATATTTATTTACTGCAAAGTCACTCTACCTACATGTTTCGGGTGTTACAGCACCGATCATCAGGAGTACTAAAAACTGTAACCGTAACCTCCGGTACAGGTCATACTTTTTATGTCTCTCCTTTTTTGATCTGACCATGAAAAGTCCACAAGCATTGCAAACCACAAGAACTTGCTTCGTTACTGGATCAGCTAGTTTCCGGGGTCTGTATTTCCTTTTTGAGTCTGGCTTATGTCTCCTTGCTGGATTGACAATGAATGGAGAATGACACTTTTCACAGGAAAATGACACAATGATTCAATGTCAATCCAGCAAGGAGACATAAGCCAGACTAAAAAAAGGAGAGGCATAAAAAGTATGACCTGTACCGGAGGTTGCGGTTACAGTTTTTAGTACTCCTGATGATGGGTGCTGTGACACCCGAAACATGTAGAGTTACTTTGCAGTAAATAAATATCTGCATACTGTTGCATGTGGTTGGATTTTTATTAACATTGAATTGTGATGCACGGAACCGTGAGCTTAAAACACCATCAGTTTCTTAGGGATCACGTCTCTCACACTGCAGTCTTTCAAGGCATGACATCGTGCAGTCTGGTTTTACATAACGATTATGGGGGGGAACATTACCTCAATCTCCCACAATGTTAGCTTCCCCATACCAGACAACACGGTGTCACAACAATACTCGTATTAATTTTCACACCCGCAAACACAGTCGCCGTGACTTATAGTCAAATCACGGCTGCGTTTTAAAATCAGTGGCATTCAAAAAGGAGCATCGAAATTTTTGGGAGCATTCTTGGTACACTCTATAGCAATCCGCCTTGAATTAGGCCGTCACACAGCAATACCGATATGACACATCAATTTGCTATCTTAACATCTTCCCGGCTTCATATATGTAAGGACACCAGTCAGTTTCCAACCACAAATACGTGCACGTCGCTTTGTCTCCTGACACCCAAAATTTCCCGGAACACTTGCCACACTCCGTATACTTATCTACCTAAATTACATATTCATACACTTTGTCGGAGTCGAGAGCAAATCCCTGAGGTACATTACTTTCCTAGTGGCATCAATATAGAAGAATTATGTGTGCGAATGAATTCCTATTCTGGCCATAACCATGACAAACGGTTGTGTGTGTGTGGGGGCGGGGGAACCCACGCATTTAAAATACCCTGCCGGCCAACGTTCGGCAAATCGAATCTTACAAGAAGATTAAAAGGGATATATCATGAAACGGACTGGCTTCGCACACCATGACAAACACTGGCAGGACAAGGGGTGGGCAAACTGAAGTTGCGGCTGACTCAGGGATGTACTGTCGTGGTGCAGGAACTGCGTATTGCTGCCTTGGGTAAGAGCAGCAGAGGGCGGAGGGCACTGATAGACATGGAGGGTGATTTACACACGTGTGATACGAGTGTATGACGTGCAAATGAACAGTACAGACAGACAGACAGACAGACAGACTCACAGACATAGGCGTGTTCTACATTACCGTCCTGCGTTAGAATATGGTGCTACGGCGTTCCTAACAAGAGGGAATGTCTTAGATTCTTACCAACACGAAATAATAAGGCAAAAACCGTCGGCGAGGCCGTTTCTTATTCTTCTTCTCCTCCTCCTCCTTCTGCTTCTTCTTCTTCTTCTCCTCCTCCTGCTTCTTCTTCTTCTCCTTCTCCTCCTCCTTCTTCTCCTCCTCCTCCTCCTCCTTCTTCTCCTTCTCCTTCTCCTCCTCCTTCTTCTTCTTCTTCTTCTTCTTCTTCTTCTTCTTCTCCTCCTCCTCCTCTTTCTCCTTCTTCTTCTTCTCCTCCTCCTCCTTCTCCTTATCCTCCTCCTTCTTCTTCTTCTTCTTCTCCTTCTTTTTCTTCTTCCTCCTCCTCTTCTTCTTCTTCCTCCTCTTCTTTTTTTTTTTCTTCTTCTTCTTATTATTATTATAAAACTCAAGAACTGTCGGCGGAGCGTGACACTTCTTGCGCTTTCGCCTTTTTCTACCCGCACACACAAATTCGTGAATGACTGCCAGGAAAAAAAGAGTCGAATCTCTGCACACACGTGCTAAAGAATGGAAAATATGTTAAGGGCGGGCAGATTTACAGTCGACATCACACAGGGAGATGGTCGGAGTTTGAGAACGATGAATGCTCGATGCTTGATGCTCAACAGTTTCTTCGGCCTCAGCGACCACCTCACAGACAAAACAGCTTGTATCAATTAGAAAGATCAGTCACGACGACAGATCCAGAGTGTAAGTAGGGCTTAAAGTACAGTGACCGGTACTGTGTTAAATGTTAACCAAACTCTAGAAGTATTAACAATTACTTACTTACTTACTTTCTCACTCCATGGAGCAGATTCCTTCTTGAGAAGCTAGCCGGTTTTCAGCTAGTCAAGAAATTCAACGCATTTTATGGAACTCGAAGGTTCATTGCCGCATTCACAAGTGCCCGCCACCTGTCCCTATCCTGAGCCAGATCAATCCATTCCATGCCCCCAAGCCACTTCCTAAAGATCAATCTTAATGTTATCCTCCCATCTACGCCTCGGTCTCCCAAGCGGTCTCATCCCCTCAGGTTTCCCCACCAAAACCCTGTATACACCTCTCCTCTCCCCCATACGTGCTACATGCACCGCCCATCTCATTCTTATCCATTTTATGACCCGAACAATATTGGGTGAGGCGTACAGATCAATAAGCTCCTCATTATGTAGTTTTCTCCACTCCCCTGTGTCCTTGTCCCTCTTAGGCCCAGATAATCTCCTCAACACCCTATTCTCAAACACCCTCTGCCTACGTTCCTCCCACAATGTGAGTTACCAAGTTTCACACCCATACAAAACAACAGGCAGAATTAGAGTTCTGTATATCTTAATCTTTAAATTTTTGGATAGCAAACTGGAGGACAAAAAATTCTGCATCAAATGATAGCAAGCATTGCTTGAATTCAGTCTGCCCTTAATTTCTTCCTGAATGGAATTTTTATTTGTTAAGATTGTTCCCTGGCATGTGAACTGTTCCACCCTTTCAAAGGAACTATCATCAGTCTTTATACTGTGACTTCGTCCTGCATTCTGATCTCTAGACATGACCATGTACTCAGTTCTATTACAATTCACCTCCAGTCCAATCTCATTACCAGTAACTCTTAGAGTTTGTGTTTTTTGTTTTCAGTACGTACGCTTCCGCCCAGCACATTAATACCATCAGCTTAAACCAAAAACTGATGTGTGTCATTAAATTCCAAGCCATCCTGGTTTACCTGAACCCTCCTAATGGCGTACTTCAAAGCAAAGTTGAAAAGCAATGGCAATAGAACATCTCCTTGTTTCAAACCATTCATAATGGGAAACATGTCAGACAAATTCTTGCCTACCCGAACTCTGTTATACGTTTCAGTCAGATGCATTACTATCAGCCTGTCCAGTTTTATGCGGATAACAAACTGAATGAGAATATTATATAAGACCTGCCTCCTAACTAAATCATAAGATTTCTTGAAGTCTCACTGCTGCAGTCGAGGCCAAAGGCACATGTATCCGTTTTGTAACAAGGCCTGGCTTTAAGGAGAGGGGTTGCCAGTACCTCGGCCAATTCCCTAGCTGGACTACCTCTTGTCGGCTGTCCGCGACTACTTATTCAACATATTCGCAGCCGCCCTCCATATTCGAGGCCGTTCCTCCTTCCGCAACCTGACGACGCTCCATGCCGTGGTGACAAGGACCCACTTATCAGGTGGAAGTATTAACACACACAGTAGAAATCCCAAACATGTATTTCCACGACAATCCGCCAGTTGCAAGTCGGTTGGTTCCACGCGGACAGACTTGACGAATCGTACTTTCGCTCCTCTTCAACAAACACATCCGTCTCCGTCTCCCGTCACACAACAGTCACCTTTAGTACGCTCTGTTGCATGTATTTCTTGTCATTTATTTATCGGCACTGTCAATCAGGGTAAAGACGGCACCAGCAGCTGACATGCCAGACGAATAAAATTTTGTTGTTTGTGAGACCGTGCATCATTAGAACAACTATGCAAGCAACCAACAAGATGCAACAAATTCCGCTTATTGATCTTTTAAATCAGCTCTACATGTTTCGGGCGACAAACTCTCCCATTTTCAGGAGCACCTTTGACTGTATATACAGCTTTTGGTTCAATGCACCGATATAGATGCCGGCCGGCAGCAATATCGGTGCATTGCACCAAAAGCTGTATATAAAGTCAAAAAGTGCTCCTGAGGATGGGCGAGTTTGTCGCCCGAAACATGTAGAGCTGATTTAAAATATCAATAAGCGGAATTTGTTGCATCTTGTTGGTTGCTTACATCGTTGAACGAAACTGTGCAGCGATTCAGTAGTCGCAAATGTCAACGGAGGCCGGAAGTACGTAGAACTGGGGGATTCCGGTCATCTTGGGAAACTGCGCTGTGTCGCGGGTAATTTACATATATACCGACGTTTCGACAGAGCGTAGCGTCGTTCACTTCAATAGCTGGTAAGCCTAATGCTTACGCCAGTGACATCTTGTTCACCATAAATCCTGTCCGTGTCTTTGCGTGAACACGAAGATCGACTAAGAGACACGACTGAACAAATTTTGACAAAATGTGGTACGCAGACGTCCGGCAGTGTTGCCAGTTACAAAGTTGAAAAAATTCTGCCCTTTCCCCCAAATTCTTCTGATTAAGTCTGACCAAATTCCGTAGCCATATTGATAAAAAAAAAAGGGTGTATCAGTCCCATTACAGGCCTGGAGTGGCCCAGAGGGTTCCAGGAAGTTAAGGTTCCCAGATTTCGTGACAACGGCACAGGATGGTGGTAAGGTTGTCAGCCTTACGCATCGGCCGCTTTTTACCCCCAGGAAATGCTCCTGGTACTCATTTCTGTTAGAGGCTGAGTCGACCCCAGGGCCATAGTGCGATCTGAAGGATTTTATGTCAATGA
>Ga0131853_10022814_pt1 | contig 11316 bp, 9 predicted proteins | sample TergutLab28metaG_FD_92764 | JGI IMG/M metagenome (GOLD analysis project Ga0131853, IMG submission 92764) | Labiotermes labralis P1 segment gut microbial communities from Petit-Saut dam, French Guiana - Lab288 P1 (version 2) (version 2) | ecosystem: Host-associated > Arthropoda: Insects >...
AAAACCAATCTGGGTATCATTTCTACGCCAGAGGTCACATGGGAAGTTTTGAAATGTGGTGCTGCAGAGGGATGAAGATGATGATTCGTATCGATCGTGTGAAGAATGAAGTATTACCTACAATCAAGGGGCACAGAAATATCCTACATACAATACAATGAAGGAAGGCTAATTGGATTGGTCACATCATGTGTAGGAACTGCCTTCTGAAAGACGCTGTTGAACGAAAGATAAAAATGACGGGAAAATGATGTAAGGTGATAATGAATGAGCTTAAGGGAAAATGGGGATGCTATAAACTGAAAGAGGAAGCACTAAATAGCACTGTGTGAAAACTGGTTTGGAAAGAGGCTGTGGATCTGTCGATAAGACAGACCACGAACAAAATGAACAGCACTACTACACTGACAAATTCTGTAGGCACCGGTACCTCTGTGTAATAATTAAAAACAGATTAACCAAATTTACACCACCGCCTTCTGCGGCGTGACGCCGTGCAGTCCGATGGACACACACCACTGTAGTAGTATCCATGTGGGTTTGGCCCACATTATTAAAAAGGATCGGCTTTCGACGTTTTTTAAGGTATTTGATCAGGGTGGAAGCCGCCGTCATGCTTGGTATCACGGTCCCTCCGTTGCCCTCCCAACGCCCCGGCCCTGCGTGGGTTCGTGCAAGAAAGTCGTAAGTCCTGCCAGGTGGGCAAGAAGGTCCTAAGTACAGTTCATGCACTACTCATTCTTTAGCTACTATTGCCCATATTATTCAAAAGGATCGGCTTTCGACGTTTTTTCCAAGGTATTTTATCAGGGTGGTAGACGCCGTCCAGCTTGGTATCGCGGTCCCTCCGTTGCCCTCTCTACGCCCCGGCACGTCCGAGGGCCTCCTGCAAGAAGGTCGTAAGTCCTGCCTGGTGAATAGTTTAAGAAGTTCCAAAGTACAGTCCAGGCGCTACTCTTTCTTCAGCCACGCCCCGTGCGTTTTGGGGGTTTTGGTCCCCGTATAGTCTGGTATAGCGGTTTCTCCACAGCCACCCCTAAGCCAAGCGCGTGACCGGCCCCGCCGGACAGATATGTAGCTGTGTCGCCATGTTGGAAAGTGGCATTGAGGTTGACGGTGGGATTTTCGAAAATTTTTTGTAAACTGTGACAAATTTGTCATTTCTGTGTAGCAAATTTTTCACTTACACATTAAATTAAAATTAAAAATTGAATTACCAGAAAGTGTCACTTTCATGATGTTCATTCTGTGCATTGTAAATGATTTACAAATCCCCATAGTACAAATATGTGGGTCGGGTAGCTCAGTTGATATAGAGACTGACTATGGGCTGGACGGTCCGGTATCGAATTCCGGTGCAGACGAGATTTTCCGCCCGTCCAGACCGGCCCTGGGGCCCACCCAGCCTCCTGTAAAATGAGTACAGTGTCTTTCCCGGGGGTAAATTGCGGCCGGGGAGTGCTGCTGACCACTCACCCCCTTCTAGTGCCGCTGTCATGGAAGATTAGAGCTATACCTCTACCCACCCTCTGGGCCATATCGGCCCTGTAACGGAATCACTTTAACTTTTATAGTACAAACATAAGCACAGTTTCACTGTCATGAATGTGTATAGAGCCATAATGCTATAACGTACAACAGTAAAATAGCCTTACAGTGCTTGTGCTAATACAGGTTATAGCTCCCCAATGATGAGAGTTCAGTTGACAAAGGTAGAAGCTAATTAAGGATGAAATACATAGAAGCGGAAGTGTGAATTTTTTGGTACTGTAGGGAATTGTGTAACAGAAAATAATATACCTTTCATTATTAGCCTTCAAACTGCTTTGGAATCTGCAGATTCAAATAGCTCTGTCTGGGTAACCATTCCCAAATCGACATATGGTAAAGGTAGAGCAAGGATTATATCAATGAAAAATTCCAATGACACCATTGGGAATCGAACCCGCGACTTTCCGACTTGTAGCGCAGTGACTCAGCCAACAGCGCCACCGCGTTCCCCAAATTAGACAGATGTTCATATAAAAAAGAATTTCTCACAATGACCGATACTATATATACACACACACACACACGTGTGTGTGTGTGTGTGAGGGAATTTTGAAAGAAACAGCGCAACAAATTTTTATGTATTTTCATTTTCTCACAGCCCATTGTTTCCCAGTGCTATAAAACAGGCTTTGATTTGACGTTACTAATTTCTCACTGGAAAATTTTCACCTGGCTCTTGTTAAATATTTCTTGTTGAGTACAAACTATATCCTCTACATTTAGAGTAAAACCTGTCTTAAAATGTACCTGATCATAACGGAAACCAGTCCTTTTAACGGCAAACTTCTACAGTCCCGAGTATCCGGATTATCGAGCATCCAATATTCAAGCATAAAGGAATCTGCCAACAACGGAACAAAGTTTGGTGACTGCAGTTTTACTGGAGGCAGGTTTCGTTTGATTGTGGCCGTAAGCAATGAAGGTGTTGTGGAGAGAATATTGCAAGCACGAGAGAAATGAGAAATGCTCAAGAAGTTGTTGGAAAATCCGAAATGGAGGAAAGCCTTTGGAGACCGAAGGCTAGATGACGAGAAAACACTGAAAGAAAATGCAAGAATTTCCGAACCGTTTGGCGTGTTCACTTTTACACAAATTCTTGCAAGACCACTACAATTAAAGTACAGTATCTATCGTACTAAATTTTAGCCCTGTTTTACGATACAAAGACAAAAATATTAGAAGCACAACGGCTCAAAAATATCTGAAACACAATGATTCAAAATAATCTAAGAAACAGCGGTTCAAAAAACCTGAAACACAAAAGCTACAAAAGTTGAAATAATGAAGAATGTGTTTTGTTCTGATTACCATATCTCTTCAAAACGTGAAAGAAACTGCACTAGCTTGGAAAAAGGAAGCCGGTCTTCTTACAACGTTTTCGTTAATGTTGTCCGAACAAAAAATGTTCGATTTTTTTAAAAGCCTCCTATTATCAGAAGTGATTATGATCTTCCACATCCTCCATTCCCCGCATAACAATCCCATTATTACAATTCGAAACAACAGATGCACACAATTGTATTAAAGTCGCAACATGTTTCGGTCCCCACTGGCCCATCTTCAGGGAGAACACGGTTGTAAAATACAGTTCTGTACTGCTGTGTCCTGTCTGTTGAAAAGCGCAGCGGCTGGTGTGTTTTAATATTGTGACTTTAATAAAATCGTATGCATTTTTGGTTCGAATTTTAGCAATTCGTAAAGACCTGTTCGGCGATTTTCAGGGGGCTTATACGCGTACGGACAGACAGACAGGCAGAACAGTAATAACTGGCAAGGAATCATCTAAAACTAAGTATAAGGTTGTGAAATATCGGTTTAAACAAATTGCGGGAAATTTATTGCGTGGTTTAGTAACGATCATGGGGCACAATATGGCACAGTTGGTTGAGGCACTGCACCACAAGCCGGCGGGTGCGGGTTCGATTTCCGATGGTTTTTTTGGAATTTTTCACTGACATAATCCTTCCAGGCACACTGTGGCCCTGGCGTTGACTCAGCCTCTATCAGAAATAAGTACCAGAAATATTTCCTGGGGAGTAAAGGCGGCCGATGAGTAGGGCTGACAAAATTACCACCTTCATGTGCCCATTGTCTTGAAATCTGGGAGCCTCAACCTCCTGGAACCCTCACGGCCTGTCCAGGCATGTAATATGATTGCATTTTCTGCCTTGCCTTAGTAATAATCAGCTTCGCAAGGAGAGTGCTCTTTGGAATCTGTGGTCCCAGTCATGTCCTATGTTTTTTCATGAGAGATGTCTCTACAGGCTGCAGATATTTGCACTGTAATGTGCATATCTGAATGGAAGATTATTTATTATAACGTTTTAAGGAAAATGAATTTATTCTGGAAAATTATTATTAATTATTACGTGTTATTTCGTGTCATTTAATCTATCAATAAACGCTTTCGTTTGAAATACAAAACTTTCAACTGCACATAATTCATTGCTTGATTTCACAAATCAAAACACCACATAAAACTCTTTTCCAACTTCAAATATTGATGCGTAAAAACCATGTAAATTAAATTAAAAACTTAATTTCCTGCCTTATAGCAAACCCTCTCCTTTACAACGGCGAAGTCTTTTTGGTTGAGTTTAAGAAAATTATCGAGTGATGATCGTAAGAAGCAATATATTGTGAGGTCAAAGACGAAGGTCTTCAGGCGACTATTAGCTTGGTCATGTCCGTCCGTCCGTCCGTCCGCATGGAACAACTCGGCATCCACTTGACGGATTTTCACAAAAATTGATATCTCAATACTTTTCGAAATATGTGCAGGAAATTCAAGTTTTAATTAATATCTGACAATAATAACTGTTACTTTACATGCAGACAAATGTGCATTTATGAAAATATCTCGCTGAATTCTCCTTAGAATGAGAAATGTTTCAGACAAAATTTCTACAGAAAATTAAAAAACACATTTTGTGTTACGTGACTTAAAAAAATTGGGCATTTTGCTACATTATGTGGAAAATATGGTACAGACAAACGGAACACACATGGAAATATAATACTGCGCAAGCGCTTTTCGTGTTGGATAAATAAGGCTACAGACACACAGCTTAGTAACATTATTACCTTACTACAGCAACAACGGTTACACGAACGCGTCTCAATATTAAGGTATACATACATTGCTTCTTGTGTTAAACTTTAATTCACAAGAAAAATATTGTAGAACAACCGTAAGTTTAAGAATTAATAATACAATGAATCCTCGATGTAAGGGTTGTGTTTTCCAGGACGACAAAGCTGTATTTTATAATAGTATGAAAAACGTTTTCCTTGTAGTTTATGCTAACTTATCAGGCTATGCACATAAGGCTTGCCACATTCAGTTCTACAGAATAAATCATAAGAAACTGATTGTGTTTACTTACAATTTATTTAATGGTGCACTAAATGCCCCACGTTACTTAAAGCCAAATAATATGGTGATATACGACTAATGACTGTGAAATGTGTGGAAGAAGTTGGGGTGAATTAAAAGGGAAGTTCATATAATAACTGCGGAGTTTGTAATTGACCTTGGAAGTAGTCTGAGTTTGGAAAATTCAACTGCTCTTTGCTTTCTAACAGTAAATGATATATACCGGTTACAAACACATTAGGATGAAATGCAGTCGTGTTTTGTGCGTGCGAGATAACACAATTATTTCCTGTACTGTTCTGTGTGGTTAAAGACGTATATAAAGTCGACTTTAAGCTTGTTATAAACGAAAAACCTAACAAATGGCCACCAGTAGGAAGAATGTAATGCAGTGATACAGTCTCATGTTTATGACAAGATCTGTATATTTTACCCCGACCGTCGCTGCGAGTGTTAAGAGACTCTCCCCATGCTGTGAAGGTCAGCTGCATTCTATTGGGTAAAGTATATTATTAAAGATAAATGTTGTCGAGTAATATGCCAAGCAGGCACTGAGTGGAGGTAGAGGGACAGCTGTACGCTTACTCTACCTTGGAGTTAGAAGGACAGTTCTGTTCAGAGCCACTCCCGGCCACTTTACCTCCGGAAGAGTGACCGGTTAACCAGTTTAAATGTGGTCGTATTTTGTGTAAGAACTGCCTTCTAAAACACGGTATTCAAGGAAAAATAGAGGAAGGAAGAAATGAGGGGAACACGGGGAAGAAGAAGTAAGCAGATATTGGACGGCATTAAGGAAATGAGAGAATACTGTAAACTGAAAGAGGAAGCACTAGATCACACTGTGTGTAGAACTGGCTTTGGAAGGAACTGTGGGTCGGTCGGTAAGAGAGGCTGCGGAATTAATAAATGAATGAAAGACAAGAGATATAAAATGAGAGAATACTGTAAACTGAAAGACAAGAGATATAAAATGAAAATACGTCCCAATTAATAATAAATTTAAAAATATATTCAAGAAAAATTCATAAATATAGAATTTAAAGTTGCGATAAAGCTGATTTGCGCCTAACGTGTCAATACATCTGGGAAATGACTCAAACATGTTGGGGAAGACATTCTATGTTTAGAGTGATGGATCTGCCACACGAGCTCTTTCATCGCCTTAGGTTTTCAATTCGAAAATGTTAACAATCAGTGCTACCTTATAAACAGCTTAACATGATGCTGTTATGCAGAACTCTGACAAACGCGTGCCCAGTAGGCCCCGGTTATAACGACAAATGTTTATACGACACCTCGCCTATAACGTCAGATATTCTGCGTTACCAATTCATTCTTCACTGTTAACTATAACAATATATTTCTCGGTTACAACAACACTCGTTTACAACGACATAAAATAAGTCCTTTTCATTAGTTATAACCGATTTCGACTTTATTCAAATGTTTTTCACTTTTTTTAGAGGAGAACATACCATGTTCTGTTAATAAATAATTAATGCTACTGCAAGATTTCCCTCATAGCAAACACAAATACGGTTTAGAATAAATATTCACTTAATATTCAAGCCTTATCGGATGTTACGCCGTGTCGATATGTAAATAGCTAAAGAAGTTTCGGAGATTCGTTGTCAGTAGACAAGGCACAATGTATTAACATGTACAAACATCAAAGATACCATGTCAAGCCTCGTAATGTAACTGTGTACAGTTAGTGAATCATTATTCTGTCGCGTAACGTGATGAACCTGCATTAAATATCCTCTCTTCTTTGTTATTCCAAAGAAGAAAGGGAGAAAAGTGTGAAGTGAGAGAGAAAACCAACAAGATGCAAGAGTTAGATGTTTATTATCAATACTTTCTCAACATGTTTCGGGCAGCATTATGCCCATCTTCAGGAGAACAAGACGTGTGTTACTGCATGTGGTGTGCTGCGCTGGTTCCGCTGGATGTGGTTGGTAGCGGTTGTGGGGCTCTGCGTTGTGGGGTGCGAGCACTGTGAAGGTTACTGTTCGAACAGTAACCTTCACAGTGCTCGCACCCTACAACGCAGCGCCTTGTCAGCGTGGTGGGTATTGAAATTTTTTGGCATGCTCTATGAAAAACTTGAATATTATTTAAACCACAAAAGGTAATAGTGGAAACAAGCGACATTCTATGGAAACTAAAATACGGATAGCGCGATATGTTTTTAAAAGTGCCAGAAACTTCCTTGTGGCCTGAATACATAAAATAAATTTCAAGCCGCGTTTTCCCCACGTGTGTACTGTACGTGGTACACGTGTGTTCTACAGTCCGGGATTTAAACTCGTATTTTAAATGGCATCGCATTGAAAATACTTGGCATTTAAAATAGAAATGTAGCAAAGTAACCGTCACAGAAGCCGGTTCCAGTGGCCGCGCGGTCTAAGGAGTAGGTCTACGGCCGTTCGTTTGCTGAGATTGTGGGTTCGAATCCTACCGGGGGCATGGATGTTTGTTGTGAGTGTTGTGTGTTTTCAGGTAGAGGTTTCTGCGACGAGCCGATCACTTGTCCAGAGGAGTCCTACCGACATTTCCTTTAATTACCTCGGGTAACTGTAAAATTACGAGACTGTAACATGGTCCATTCAGCTTTTCTTCTTAACTTTCTTTCTTCTCACCTATACAAGTATTTACCCAGTTACCCCCGGCATGCTTGTAAATTTGTATAAGGCGTAAATCTTAAATAATCGTGATCAAATCGAGAAGAATCAGAAGGCGGACATGTAGCACTTATAGGGCGAGGAGAGGTGCATACAAGGTTTTGGTGCGGAAATCTAAGGGAAAGAGAGCATTTGAAAGACCCATGTTTAGATGGGACGATAATATTAAGATTGGTCTTCAGGAAGTTTGGAGGGGGCATTGACTGGATTTATCTGGCTCAGGATATGGACAGATTGCGGGCTGTTGTGAATACGGTAATGAACCTTCGAGTTCCATAGAATGCGGGGAATTTCTTGACTGGATGAGAAATGGATAGCTTCTCGAGAAGGATTCTGCTCCATGAAGAACGTAAGTATGGCTTATACATGTTTAGTGTTCTCCATTTCTGGATAATTATCACTAACTAACCAACTAACTAACTTACTAACTCCACGGAGCAGAGTCCTTCTCAAGAAGCTAACAGTTCCTCAGCAAATCAACAAATTCCACGCATTTTAAGGATCCACAAGGTTTATTACCGCATTCAGAAGTGCCGGCAACCTGTCCCAGTCCTAAGCCGGATTAATCCAAACCATTGTGACTGAAAATAGTTTACTTTGTAATTTTGTGTAACTTTTACAAATATTAAAACTTACGCAAATATATCGAACAATCGCTGAGCGTTCACGTACAGTACGTACTGACTGATGGACGAAGACTTTACCAGAGGCGCTTCGCAGATATGCTGAAGTGCCCGCATAAAAATACAAATTGCTTGCAGAAAAGAAGACCTGGCTACTGTAGGTGTCGGTAACTGTGAGGCAAGACCCAGCTTTGAGACATGACGAAGTTAAAGCGATGGGAAGAGAAATGCTTGTAGTGAGCTGGAGAAGAAGGCCTGTTGCTTATCGGAAGTTGATATACGAAAAGTGAAACTCCTTCTCTCTTCAATACTTCCAGATTTCCCGAAAAGATAATTGATTGTTGGAAGTTTCCCAGGCCTCGAACACTTTTCTTTCAGGTAAGATCAACTCTTAGACGAAATGCGCATGGAGGAACGGCAGAATATTACTGACAGGGGGAAATGGAAGTAGTGTGAGGGAACATTCACGAGTACACTTGAAACAGGTTTTCTTCCCAGTATTCTTTGTATAAAACTCTTGTGTGTATTTAGGAGTGATATAAGACCGTACTTTTTATGTATCACAAGCCTATTTTTGGCGCCATGATTGAACGGTTCCTTTTAATAAAAAGCAAAGGGAATAATTCCCAATTAATAGAGTTTGTTTTCAAATAATCATAAATGGACAAGAGATACTTATGCCAGTTATTATATAGCCGCGACAGCTCAGTCGGTATAGCGATTCGCTACCGGCTGGATGGTCCGTTGATCGAATCCCGGTGGGGGCGAGGTTTTCTGCACCCGTACAAAATGCCCTGGGGCCCATCCAGCCTCCTATACTATGGGTACCGGGTCTTTCCCGGGGGTAAAGCGGCTGGGCCGTGGCGTTGACCACCCAACCTATCTAGCGCCAAGGTTAAACGAAGAGTAGAGCTATACATTTACTCTTTCTCTGGGTCTTCGTGGCATGTTCTGGGGTGACTTTTACCTTACCTTATGACAGTTATGATTTTGTTCAAAATTATTTTTATTATATGTTTATTTTCAGTGTTTAAACGTGGGTTCTTGTGGAGAATAAATAACCAGCGATTTTTGAGTCTTAACATTTCCGTTGGAACAGTCCATAGTTTTGGAATGAATCGAGTGGCTATAAAACACAGTTCTGGATGCAAAGAGGGCCCTTGTTATGAGCAAGAGGGTTTTGATGTATTAAGAGACAAGCCAAATCCAAAATATTTCGTAATATTTTGTTGTATTAGTGTGGACAGAAACACTTAGTCTTACGTCCAGGGGGTATGCGGCAACTGAGCGATCCCACAGTTGTGTCAAATGAAAAGTAAGGAAATGCAGTCGGAAAATACCCATGGAGAGCGCTTAACACTCCTATGACAGTTCTAAGTCACGCAGAATAAACTGACGACCCTCACCCAAGACAACACACGCATCCATGGCACGCGAACTGCATTAGGAAGCCGTGTCAGCAAATTAGATAAACACACAGAGAGAAGTGGTCGAGGGGCAAGTAGATCATACCAACGCTCTGCCCAAAATGGTCTTAAAAACCCACCGCTATTAAAATATTTACCGAAGAAGTAGTGTCAATATTTTTTACACACATTTCGCCTTTTTCTTTTCTATTCATTGTGTATAGTTGGTTCAAATCCCGGTCCGATCCTGATGCAAGTCTACAAATGTTTTATGAATCATCTCGCCTAGGCCAATAATTTTATAAAAAAAAAAAGCTGGCCCGAGTGCCTCCCGAGTAGGCTAATAATTTGGTGTACCTTCAAACCGATATCCTTTAAAATTTTCCGAGATAGGACAGGGATGGCGAAATTTTTTGAATGTACGTGCCGAAATTGCGGGTAATTTTCGGAGAAATTCTGTCGGGCGTGGAAAACCTGGGTTTACTGGCACCGTATTTTGGATTATTCCCGTAACGTCTTAGCGCCCCTTATGGTTTGGCATCCTGTGCAGCTGCCTAGCTGGCCTGCACCTTAGACCGGCATTTTAGATAAAATATCAAACGTAAAGGTAAAGCAGTCCCGTTACAGGCCTGGAGTGGCCCAGAGGGGTCCAGTAAGTTAAGGTTCCCACAGGATGGTCGTAAGGTTGTCAGCCTTACGCACCGGCCACCTTTAACCCCAGGAAATGCTCCTGGTACTCATTTCTGTTAGAGGCTGAGTCGACCGCAGGATATAGTGCGATCGGAAGGATTATGTCAATGAAAAATTCCAATGACACCAGGTGGGATCGAAACAGCGACCTACCGATTTGTAGCACAGCACCTTAACCACCGTGCCACCGCGGTAGATAAAGTGCCATTTGAAATGAAAGAATAAATAAAAGCTTGTGAGATTTATTGCGTTGACCACTAAGTGTGCTGTGTGTGTGGACGGAGCAGGAATCTGCAGAAATGGTGGCACAAATATACGCATCCACTCAAAGTCGCTTGCCGTAATATTACACTTTCTCTACAAGGTGTTCGCTTCCGTTCAAAGCCAGATAATACCTTACTGCCTAAAGTTCAGTTAAGAAATGTTTAAAAGTCAGGCACTACTTTACTGAAAACACAAAGTGACTGTTTTATTAAGACGAAAGAAAAATTTTATGTAAAGAAAAAATCTGTTTCTACTCCAAAGTTAAAAATTGTTATTCGTGAACAAGATGTTATTTGAGGTGTTAAAGTGTACGAAGTAAAACGCGATAATTTTATTCTTCAAAATTAATTTTTTTAATAACCTTAGATTTAAAAATTCAATTTTTTTTATTTAATAACGGTACGAAATGTCTAAGACGTATCACGTATTAAGATAAGGTATAACTTATTGTTATCAAACGATTAAGACAGAGCTCCAAAATCAACTACAATATGTTTAAGGTAGAATAACATTGAAGGGAACTTAACGTGGACTGGATGGTTTGGATTAAAGTGAAGAGTAGAGAATATGCCAATTTGGTACCCTCTGACGTCACAGTCACGTGATGTAAACAAACATGTCGGTGGGGTCAATGACCTCTAGACCGGAAGTGACGTGGTATGTAAACAAAGATGGCGGCCGAACTTGCCCTAGGCGGTCACGTGGTGTAAATGAACCTAACT
>Ga0131853_10022816_pt1 | contig 11314 bp, 6 predicted proteins | sample TergutLab28metaG_FD_92764 | JGI IMG/M metagenome (GOLD analysis project Ga0131853, IMG submission 92764) | Labiotermes labralis P1 segment gut microbial communities from Petit-Saut dam, French Guiana - Lab288 P1 (version 2) (version 2) | ecosystem: Host-associated > Arthropoda: Insects >...
ACCACACACACACACACACACACCACACACACACCACACAAACACACACACACACACACACCACACACACACACACACACCACACACACACACACACCACACACACACACACACCACACACACACACACACACACACACCACACACACACACACACATACACACACACAAACACAAATACTCACTCTATTGAAACTACATTAACACACTCGACCTTATATTGCATCACAGGCCGTACTTTCAAGGCTTTTCCCGCCGAATTTCCAGTCCACAGGTAATCCTCCAAGCCGTCTTTTCGCTTGAGATTTTTCGACACTGAGAATACTCCTCATCCAATATTGTGTGGGTGATAAAATCGAGAAAAATGAGATGGGCTGGGCGTGTGGCGCGTATGGGCGAGGACAGGGGGGTGTATAGGGTTGGTGGGGAAACCCGAGGGAAAGAGACTACTGGGGAGACCTAGTTGTAGATGGGTGGATAATATTAGGATGGATCTCCAGGAGGTGGGATGTGGGTATAGGGACTGGATTGGGCTGCCCCAGGATAGAGACAGGTGGCGGACGCTTTTGAGTGCGGTAATGAACCTTCGGGTTCCGTGAAATGCGGGGAATTTCTTGACTAGCTGCAAACCAGATAGCTTCTCAAGAAGGACTCTGCACCATGGAGTAAGTAAGTAAGTAAGTAAAACATATTACGTAATCTTTTTAAGTTTTGAGTCTGGTTGCCCATCTAATATTATTTATGTAATCAATATACAGTTAGCCCTGTACCATTAGCATTAATACTGAAAGTAAGAGCGGCCGACATACGTATGTGTTTGTGGCAACAATTGATTTGTGACAGGATTAACTGTAAATATGTGAAGGTCATTCAAATATTTAAAGGCTAAGATGGAAGCTGTACTTACAATTCAGATCGTACCGCGCGGTAAACACGTTTCCTCTCTGTTATGAAAAGCATTTATTTAATGTTGTGTAGGGAAATGTTCACAGTTTGTTTAGAGGAACATCCGGATCACCTTTCTGCAATCTGTAGGCAAAAAGTGGAATTTTTTTAACATTAAATCTGGCGACACATGAAGCAGCTGCTAAGTAGGCTATCCGTGTGAAGCCTGTGTAAAATTATTCACGAAGGCTCCTATATCTAGATATAAAAGGGGAGAGGGACACGGGCGATACTAAGAGCAAATACCAGGCAGAATATTGGTACAGTATCTAGTCACCAACGCGGCATTTGTCCGGTATCGGAAAGGTCAAGGAAAAGTCGATTCATTCACGTCGGATCTTAAGCTTTTTGAGCAGAAACCTCCATAAATAGAATTGGTAATTTGAGATAAGGGCTGCAGAATTTTGATGTAATTGTTACGCGTAAAATCTGGGAAGATGTTTCGGTGGTCTCCACGAGATGGGACTTAATTTCGCAAACTGAAAACTGGACGCTACAGGAGACCTTCAAATTCGTTAGCCATTGCTGCTTTTTCTTAAGAGAGAGAAGAATCAAGAAATAATCTTTATATTATTATTATTATTACTTTTATTATCGTCTCTCGTCACAAGCCTTTTCTTCCTGGTACTTCTCTTGAATCAGCGGTGCTCCCCACAGCTCAGGCTTCAAGTTTCACCCAGCAGTACTTTCCGTATCATGCGTGATGTTCCAAGTATAGCTGTCTTTTGTAGTGAATGTATCGAGTGTTTCCCTGATATGTCTTCCAAATATTTCTTTAGCTCCTCGTTACTTTTCCAGTGGCTCTAATTTTTAGTGGTACAGTTGTACATTTCAGGTTCCACATTCGTTATATTTCTATTATTATTATTATTATTATTATTATTATACAGAAAATCTGTGTGTAGATGATCGGTTGCAGAAAAATCGGGATCAGGTTGTCGTTTAGACAGCAGTCCGACCAAGGGAATACAGAAGTCTCTAAATACTTCCACAACGTGTGCATTTAATATTATCTAACACGTCTGAGTTCTTCGTTTCCAGTCTTCGTCCTCTCTCCACTGTAGACAATTCGCCGAAGGCCCTCTCGATTTGATTCACCACGGAAAGTATCTTAATCGAAATGCTGACTATGACTTTCATATTCCGGAATGCCAATAGTCCTTTTCAGCACGTGAAATTTTCAGAAAATCTAATATTCCAAAATAGTTTAGTCTCGTAAGTCGAGATAGATCAAATAGTTGGGTTCTCCTAACGCTGTAGAATCGGAACGAATTTTATTATTTGTCTTATGGCTGGGTCTGTTTTTCCACATATCAGACCTGTGTTTGCCCTTCCAGGCTTTCAATAAAAGCCATAATAATATCGGTTTTTATCTGTACGGTAATTTAGGTATATTGGGATACTTGTTTTGAAAGTGTTGCAGTCTTCTGACATCGTCTGGGAGTCCCCTCTCCTAAACTGGCACAGGATAATTCGGACATTCTTAATGACGTATGTGATATTTACAATAGAATTTCAATTAATGATAGACTCTGGTTTAGTAGTTTAGGGCAGACACTCTCTGTGATTCGAAGGGTAACTTTCTATGCAATACGACTCACAGATATTTGATTTTAGTTGTCCACGATAAAGTGTGTTTAATGAGATTTTATTTTGATGAAAGCTATCCTTAATTAAACGTCCTGATCCTGCTCGCAAGCTCTCAGCAAACCTGTGTGACGTGTACCATTGCTGTGTGTACAGTGAAGAACTCCGATGATGAACAGAGGAACTGTCCGAAACATGTAAATTTTTATTCCAAAAATTAATTTGAGAAATTAGTGCATCTAGTCGGTTTTATTATAAGAATATATACAATTTTTTTATCGAAGAGAATTTACTAATGAGTTAATGTCTCACATTTTACTATTTAACTCTTTTGTGCCAAGCCATTTCCTCAACTGTATTGCACATTAATTAGGCAAGGTGTGCACGTGAAATTAAATCCCGAAGGGCCAAAGCACAAAGAATATTCAACAAGAAGAGGACCCTTTTTACCGGCAAATGGGACTATTTGCAGAATATATTAGCGTAGTGTGACATTTGGAATACAGCTTTATGTGGTGATGAAACTTGGATATTTCGGAAAGTAGATCAGAGGGGCCTAGCAAGTTTTGAAATGTGTTGCTGGAGAAGAACGGAGAAGGTCATGTGGGCCGATCGTGTGGGGGATGAAATACTATATAGAGTCAAGAGGGGGGAGGGGGAATATCCTACATACAATAAGAAACAAGGTAGGCGAACTGGATTGGTCACATCTTACGTAGGAATTGCCATCTGATACACGCTATTGAAGGAAATATATAGGGAAGAATAGAAGTGATGGGAAGACGAGTAATAAGGCGTAAGCAGCTACAGGATGACCTCAAGGAAAAGGGAGGATAAAATATATTGAAAGAGGAAGCACTATATCGCACTATGTGAAGAACTCGTTTTGGAAGATGCTATGGACTTTATCCAAGACAGATTAAAGAATAATGATGATGACATGCATCAAATTAAAAAGGCTTTATATAAGAACCTTGTAAGAGAGATACAACACATCTTTATTGAATTTTCCTGTACTCTGTGGAGTCAGCATTTTACTGTGTTGAATTTAGTATGGATGATTTCAACGACTTCAATGTATAAAGGCGGACTGTTGTGGAGTCAAAAATAAACTTCTGGTCCTATAAAAACCCTTAGCAGTTTTTCTGCCGTTTGAAAGCATATCATATTTTCAAATAAAGACATCCCCATCATGGAGATATGTGAGAATAATCAAAAGCTTGTTCGTTTCTGTTGAAACTGAAAGGACAGTTTGATTACAGTTTGAATGAGAGTAATTTGATTTCCAAGAGGAGAAGGACATTTCCTCTTCTCAAATGCTCCCAAACTTGCTCTGGGATTTGCCGTTCCTTCTAACCAGTGGGTGAAATGGGTTAATTTTACAGGGATAAGCTGAACGCAGAAAAATATTTACGTAGAGAGGAGATTAAGAACAAATTGAGTTCTTTTCTTTGGTGTATGATATGGATCTAATTAAGCAATATAACTTCATGCCAGACCTCATTCCTTATTAACCTACAAACAGCTCATCTTTAAGTGTTTATGTTGAACTGACATTCACAGTGAAGTAAAAGTAAAGTTGTTTGAACACAAGAAGCGACATATCTCGTTCTTACCGTGAGAATATATGTAAATCAATTCCTAATTTAAATTCTAAACGGAACACGCTATTTTCAATGTCTCTCCATGTGTCTCCACTCCACCTTTTGTAGACCTACCTGTTTGTCCTTCACATAAGCACAGTCTGAATTCCTTGTGTTGCTGTTGATATTTCACCTTAGCCTTCAGCGTTACTTTCTTTGGCAAATCACTACATTTATTATGGATTATGTCGACGTTAACCTAATTTTTATATCTTAGATGGAAATTCACATTATTATCTTCTTTGTACTGCGGGAACCCACTTCAATACCTACATCGGCATTTTTCGTGAAATATCACACTTTCTGTGATAACAACAGGCAGACAGGTTCCTCATGACTGTTAGGGTCGATGAAATCGTTAAAGATCCTGTAGTTTTGTTTTTGAAACTCAAGAATTGGCTGGATAAAATCTTTATCGAAAAATCTCTATCAGTAATTGTAAGAATCAAATGTGTATCGACGCAGAATTGTCCTGTATTACCTTCGTTGTTATTTCTTTTTTACACATATTAACTCGCATACAATATTACAACTGCATCGAGGACACTGAGATGTTCCTTCGTGTAGATGAAAATAAGAAAGAAATGTGTACCTTTGAAATGTAACTTACTACGACTTTGGCACTTATTAGCGCTATATTTTATGTACTATTGTTTCTGGCATACTAAAGGATATGTTGAGCCTGAGTTATCTGCTTGCCTGCTTATTCAGGTTCCCGGCATTACTTTATTATCTACATAAGATAAAATATTAATTTGTAATTCCCTCTGTGTATTAATCTTGCAATTAAGCCTAAAATTCATGAAACAATTAAAATACTTTTCCACCAAGTGAATAAATCAATGTTTGTTGCGGAAAACCATGGTGTTAAGGAGATTTATTGAAATAAACACTTCATAAACGGAGTAACCTGTAATTGTTTTTAGTATGCAACATTTGTTGATAAGGTATGACGTCGAAGATCAGACATGTCCTTTGATATAAACTAGGCCTGTAGAACTATTAGGCTCTTAGAGAGAGTGTGCTAGTTGCGCTACGTTTTCGCTGTAGTTAGAATCGATACACGTCTTGATGGATTCGACGGACGTGTTATATAGGAATATATATACCTTTTTCAGTGCTCAGTCTCTCCGTGTGATGTACGGGTTTTTTTAATTACTTTCCTGTAGGTTAGAACTCTGTGTGATTGTAGAAAAACAAATTTTTAACCCATCATGCACCAGAAACAGCAGAGTTGTTGACTAATATCACCACGACGAGTTATCTCAGATAAAAAATATGACGTTCTCATACGAAAAATCAAGTAACATGAATAACAAACCACTGGAAATCAGAAACACAGCTTACTTACTTTTTTTTCACATATCCATTCCTCAAACTTCGCAGTCTCTCCCTCTGGACATTACAAACAATAATCTACACATCTCTCTCCCATTTACATATTTCTTCACGTTAGTGACTACTTAAAATTGTTCTGGACTTATAGATGTTTTTTTCCTACCGTAAGTCAAATATTGGTCGTACTTCTATGATTTAGAAAACACCGGGGTATTTGCCGCCCCGACAATACTTTGGGGTGACACTGGGGCAGAGCTGTAACCCATTCCACTGTAAATGTTGCTGGGAAACCGGAAAGAATTGGATTCTTACATATGATCGAGAGGAGTTTAACACCCCCCCCCCTTTCTCAAACTTGTTGCAAGATTTGGAGATGGTTAGCTTTATGCCCAGGCCGTTTTATCGTTGAGGGTGGGTGGGGGGAATCCTCCGATTAACATCAAATAGTAGGCTGGTTGGGTCCCAGAGTTGGTTTGGGCTCTTTGGAGAATAGAGGAATCTCTGCCCCTGTCCGGATTCAAACCTATTGACATCAGTTCCCATAATTTCAATCAATCATTGCTCAAAATGATAGAACATCTAATTCACAATGAAATGCATTTAATCTGAGTCGAGTTTCTATAAAGGCTATAAAATCTCAGATATTATTTACACTCTGTTTCGTGCTTCATAGAAATTAACCGAACAGAAAAGTGCAAATTAAGCCTATCATTTATTACGTAAATGTGTGGATTATGACGCCACTGAACTGGAAGGAAAGTGCAGGGTAGCTTGTTCTAACGTTTTACGTGTTTGCCGAGACGGTATTCTGCAGTGGATCACAGGCGAGAGAGCGGCGTTGTTCTTTGTATCGAACTAAGAGAAAAATAAATATTATATGTTGTTTCTGCAGTAAAGGCGTTTGGAGGAGGAGAGGAACCCAAATTATAGATTTCTCTCTACCAATTCATCAACTAAAAATGTGCTCACATGTGAACACACAGGTCTAAAATAATTACAACTGAATATCCCTCACCCTTTGTTCAAACATTCGCCGTCTGGGTAGGTAATAATTAGGAATGGCCTTCTCTTGTTTTGCCTTCGAGTAATGATATAATACGCGACACAAAGAAGCAAAGTGTGCTAATTGCACTGTTCATGTGCCACGTCCGAGAGAACGGGGAATCCATAGAGGTCAAACTGCCGCCAATAGTCGTATTGCATTCTTTTCTCTACTGATAACGCAAAGAACTGTATCATCGCGCAGGCTCTATGTGAATAGAAAACAGAAAATTTCTTTCTTTCTTGATCTCTTTAAATTTATTGTTACAGTATTATAAATGAAACCAACATGGTGCACAATTTATTCTCAGTATATTACGTCAATTTTATTTATAACCTATACACGTTTCGGATTTCTCCAGGTCCATTATCAGGAGGAATAATTGTATTCCACCCTGCACACCAGACAGCTAGCTATACAGAATAAGAATGTACCAAGTGTAGTATAAATACAGATATTTCTCCTGATGATGGATACGGAGAGGTCCGAAACATGTAGAGGTTATAAATAAAATTGACGTAATATACTGAGAATAAATTGTGCACGAAGTTGGTTTCATTTACAGGATTGTATAGAGATGCACGGCCAACGGAACTTAAAATTTATTATTACAGATTTAATGGTTGATAATATTAATTTTCACATGTGTAAAAAATAACAGACAAAAAACTTTCCTTTCAAAAAAAAAAGAAATAAAAAATGTGGGTTTTAATATTTGTTGCCTCCATTTTTATTAGAATTTAAGAAATACAAATTTCAAAATACACAAAATTATTATTCGAAAAAGTAGCTAATTTTCAGACTTCTTCTCTTCTTCCTTCACACCTTGACAGGCTTACTGAAGCGTAGATATCCGGAACTCTTCTTTGGAAACAGAATTGGGAAATACTAGTAATTACTTGACGAACTCAATAATTCTCTCTAACAATACCGTCCAAAAATTAATCATGTTGTCTTAATAGCCTTTCCATTGACATTTTCTTTCCTTTGGACAATGTTAATGTGAATAGAATGGGGAGCTATATATGTTTTTATAATAAAACCAACCAGATGCACTGATTTCTCAAATTTATTTTTGGAAAAAAACTCTACGTGTTTCGGACAGTTCCTCTGTCCATCATCAGGAGTTTTTCACCGTACACACAGCAATGGTATATGTCATACAGGTGTGCTGACAGCTCGCAAGCTGTCAGAACACCTGTATGACAAACACCACTGCTGTGTGTACAATAAAACTCTCCTGATGATTGACAGGGGAACTGTCCGAAACATGTATTCCCAAAATAAATTTGAGAAATTAGTGAATATAGTTGGTTTTATTATAAGAATTTATCACGATGCACGGTCAGATGAAAGTCACAACCTACATACATGTTTATTTGTGTATATCTACATACCTAAATACAAACAAAGAAAGACACATGTGCACACACACATGCGCGCACCCACGCACACACACAATAATTAAATAACTTAAGTAATAAATATTAATTGAGCAAATATCACCAAGTTTAATATAACTCATTTATTTACTGAAGTATCAATATTTTTCAGGACTCACGACTCCCCTAGGAACTTGATGCATATATTCCCTTCTAGACACGATTTCAAATTTGAACACAGTGGAAATTGGGCTCTTCGTTTTGCAACCATTCACAAATAGACATTTCCATTTTCTAAATTTGTGGATTCGACCACATATAATCATATTTTAGTTGGTCCACATAAATGACAGTAGGATGGGGCAAGGTCTGGATGGTCCAGAATTTGGCAGTGAGCCAAATGCAACAAGCCTTCCATCCGAGGTTCTCTGTGTGGGGTTGTGTCTTCCTGTTGAAGAACTAAACATCTTGATAGATATCCAGTTGTCTCACTAGACGCAGTAGGTCTGTGCGTCGATTGAACCAGTTAAACCCGATCTGCTCCTCCTGAATCCCAGAATACCGAAGCTTCATCTTTTCCAGCCGACTGTCTCACTTCAAATTTTTTGACTATTCGACAATTTGGGCGCTTTCAGTGCATTCAAGCTAGTTTTTTTCCAGGCACGAAATGGTGCACCATTGTCTCATCGCCTGTCACACTTTGATTCTAGGAACTCATTTCATTCTCGTTTAAACCGTGAACAGAGCAATTTATAAACCTCAATTCTTGTGCCTTTGCTTCACATATGTTATCACGGTACCCAGTGCGCACACACTTCTCGTTATCCCAGTTCTACTAATGCAGTATCTTATACAGGTTCGATGGAATGTGTAAATTCACTGGATAAATCTTCAATTGTGACCTTCAGACTTCCAAAATCACTTTCTCCATTTGTGCTACGTTCACAGCTATGTTTATAAGATAGGACGACAAGTGCGTTTATTTTCAGGATTGTACCTTCAGTAATTTTACAGAACTTTGAGTTATCACAATTCGAATGTAAAAATTAGCGGTAAACTTCGATAAGAGAAAAGTATTTTTCCCATAAAAGAATCAAATCACATAACGCAGTTCAACCACTCTTTCAGTATCATTGTTATTGAACATTCCCCTGGGTAGTCTGCGAGTCACCGACAGACGAAATGACTTTTGCGCCATGTTGCACATTACATCTCCAACAAATACTACATCCTACTAAAAAATAAAGTGCTTGATTGACAGAAAATTTTCGGGGTAGGGAACATTAATTCCTTAAATTTCCTCACACACACACACACACACATATATATATATATATATATATATATATATGTGTGTGTGTGTGTGTGTGTTTGTGTGTGTATTCAGGGTCTAACATAACGTAATTATAACTTTGAAATTTAAAATTTCATATAAAATTTTCTCTTCCTGAATATTCCTTTAAAACATTAGAACCTACTCCTAGGCAAACAATAATGAAGTCTAATATATGCCACGACTCACACAAGTAGTAAAAATACGTAAATGTCACTTGGATAATCTGTCAGGACAAAGCTAGCCATAAAATCCCCAGTCTGTCTCTGTCACACTCCCGTATGCTCATTTTCTTTCTATTTTCCATTCCTCTTCCTGCCCTTAGTTTCAGTCTGGAATACGTTTGAGGGGGAACATTCTCATAAATTCTGCCCAAAATTTCTTGTTTACGTCATTATTAAAGACTTAACTACGGGTTTAAAATTATTAATATCAATAAGCTGCAAAAAGAAGAATTAAAGTCCCTCGGTTTTATCTTTCTGGCTTTCCGATAAATGATATAAATAAGGATTTGTTCACAGATATCAATTTATTTATTTGTCGATATATACCATGCCAGATATACTTATTGTTGACATAAATTACAATATAATTACAGGATTTACGTCTGAGATTGGAGGTTTCTGTGGGAATGATGATGGGTATTCTGTTCTTTTTGAATCTACCAACCCTTGAAAAAGCTACTTGACTTTGAAATGGCGGCATATGTTATATTACTCGCTTCAGAGCGCAAGATCCAAGCACAAAAGAATATTAAATTATTCTGCATAGAGAGCAAGTAAGGCAAAAGAAGAAGTACTGCATTTGGCAGAAGCGAATGTTGACATAGTGAGGATCCTCAGAACGTGATGTCTGGTACGTAGAGCGAGACCGTATTCAGGCAAATCATACATTCAAGTCTAACTCGTTAACGCAATGGGAAACTTCTTGGCTCAAAAATATACCAGTTCAGGTCAGCGCAACCTTCAGAATGGCTTCCAGGTGTAATCAGCACAACCTCATGTGATAACCTGGATGTAGGAGCGGACAGCAAGTCTGAATCAGTCAGTGCGACTAAATACTTCCCCATGCCACGCTCTGCGCTCGATCTGTTTTATGTCAGAATTTGATAATTAAGACAATTTTAGGTACATAAAATGAAATTAGAAGTAATTTTTTTTTTAAAATAACGGTCTCACACACCACTAAAACAGGCCTGCTCAACTTTTCAAATGGTGCCGTCAAATTCGACAAAATTTGGTCTGCATGTGGAAGACATGAAATTCGATACCATGTGTGCTGAACTCATAACCTTGCATTTTATACGTATCTTGTGCATTAAAAATGTACTGATAATGAACTGAAAATTCTATTAAAAATGCCATTTACAATGTAAGGCCAGGGTTTTGACATTCTTTTTGCTTACTTTAACGAAACCAAATAGTAACCTATGAATCCAAAAATAATGAACTTCTAATTTCTCACAGATGTTTCCGCCTTCTGTATTGGTTTTTCCAGGAAAACGCTTAAATTAATTCCTTTTAATAATTTAAATGTGTCCCCGGGCAACACAAAGCTGTGTCACGGGCAAATATATTGCCCGCTAACTACAGGTTGAGCTTGCCTGTTCTAAACGTTATGACAATAATTCTTTCATTTCGTCGCAGACATAGCTACTAGTGCTTAAAAAAATTGTTTATTTGCCAAGTTATTTTAAAATGACCGCATAGTATTTTTTGGGATATGTTTCTAATTTCAACCGTAAATACTCCTATATGGATACAATAGTGAGACACTTCTTCTATATTGTTTTTATACTACCTGTATCGATTTAATATTAATTTGTACGTATTAAGACGGGGACCACGGTAGCACAGTGGTTAAGGTGCTGGGCTACAAATCGGAAGGTCGCTGGTTCGATCCCAGCTGGTGTCAGTGGATCCTTCATTGACATAAAATCCTTCCGATCGCACTATGGCCCTGGGGTCGACTCAGCCTCTAACAGAAATGAGTACCAGGAGTATTTCCTGGGGGTAAAGGTGGCCGGTGCGTAAGGCTGACAACCT
>Ga0131853_10022818_pt1 | contig 11314 bp, 6 predicted proteins | sample TergutLab28metaG_FD_92764 | JGI IMG/M metagenome (GOLD analysis project Ga0131853, IMG submission 92764) | Labiotermes labralis P1 segment gut microbial communities from Petit-Saut dam, French Guiana - Lab288 P1 (version 2) (version 2) | ecosystem: Host-associated > Arthropoda: Insects >...
ACACACGACACATAATATAGGTATAGCACTTACCACTAGATATATAAACTAACACACAAAACCTCTATCATTACAGCCTACACAACACAACAAGTACTCGCTAGCTCCTGAAGTTGGACGTATTAACGTCTGAAACATGTTGAGCAATATATATAATAAAGCAAGTGTCATCTAGTTGGTCATCCTTTATTCATATATCAAGATGATGCACGGTCCAATACGCATAAAAACAATGATATTATATGATTTGCAAGTGCATGTGTTGGTGAAATAAAAGTGAAAAGTGGAAACAAGCTAATGTTTCTGTCAGAATGACGTGATTTTCCTTCGGCGCCCCGCCTTGGAAGAAAAAAGAACATAGTGGCAGCTCGCGTCTCCATGTTGAAATCGTGCGTGTCCCTGACGTGCTACCGAGATTGCTTCCTGGTCGGGCTAAGGACTTAACAGCACCCCGGTACCATTGCTGTGTGTACAGTGAAAAACTGTTGATGATGAACAGAGGAACTGTCCGAAACATGTAGAGTTTTATTCCAAAAATAAATTTGAGAAATTTGTGCATCTATTTGGTTTTATTATAAGAACATACAGTTTGGGAGCAGGATCAGGACGCAACTCGTCCTGATCCTGCTCGCAGGCTGTCAGCGAAACTGTATGACATATTACTGCTGTGTGTACAGTGAAAAACTGCTGATGATGGACAGAGGAACTGTCCGAAACATGTAGAGTTTTATTCCAAAAATAAATTTGAGAAATTATTGCGTCTATTTGGTTTTATTATAAGAACATACAGTTTGCGAGCAGGATAAGGACCCAACTCGTCCTGATCCTGCTCGCAGGCTGTCAGCGAACCTGTATGACATATTACTGCTGTGTGTACAGTGAAAAACTGCTGATGATGGACAGAGGAATTGTCCGAAACATGTAGAGTTTTATTCCAAAATAAATTTGAGGAATTAGTGCATCTAGTTGGTTTTATTATAAGAATTTATCACGATGCACGGTCACCTGAATGTCAAAATCTCTACGTGTGTCTTTCTATGTGCCCGGTGCTTTGTGACAAGCTGTTGTTTTCTGCCTTCGTGGAACTGAAGCACACATCTGGGTCCCATCATCCCCCGAACCTCTCAGACTGACTCTCTATCAGCAGTAGCTCTGCGTCGCGAAAGATTCCATCATCGATCAGTGTGACGCTGAACGAGGTCGAAGAATTCGATTCTTCAGTTCATTTTCATGGGGTTCGCACCAACAGTAAAGCGACATTTCCTTGGTGCCAGATGAAAGCACGTGGTAGGGGACGTTGCTGTAACTCTTGTCATTTCTGATTCACAGATCAGTGGCATTGTTAATGCTTCCTCAGCTGACATTTAGAGAAGTGAGGAACCGCAATTCGAGAACTCATCGCAAAATGAATTGACACGCTTCGCTTCATTTTGTGAGTTCGTTATGAGAACTGTGAAATTCTGTCGCTGTTCAGAGGTCAGCACTGACGACTCAGAGTTTGGAAGACCAGTATTCGGATTTTGTAGACACACAAGCAACATTCTGAACCGCAATGTGTTCAGCCTGGACACTACAGATTCTTTAACATGCAAAATCAGCTGAAAAGAAAGAAAGAAACAAAGAAAGAAAGAAACAAAGCAAGAAAATAAGAAGGAAGGAAAGAAGGCAAGAAAGTAAGAACGAAAGAAAGAAAGTAAGAAAGAAGGAAGGAAGGAAAGAAAGAAGGAAGGAAGGAAAGAAAGAAGGAAGGAAAGAAAGAAGGAAAGAAAGTAAGAATGAAGGAAAGAAAGAAATAAAGAAAGAAGGAAGGAAGGAAGAAAAGAAAGAAAGAAGGAAGGAAAGAAAGAAAGAAAGAAGGAAAGAAAGAAAGAGATAAAGAAAGAAAGAAGGAAAAAGAAGGAAGGAAAGAAAGAAGCCAAGAAAGTAAGAATGAAGGAAAGAAAGATATAAAGAAATAAAGAAAAAAAGAAGGAAGGAAAGAAAGAAAGAAAGAAGGAAGGAAATCAAGAAGGAAGGAAATCAAGAGGAAAGGAAAGAAAGAAGGAAGGAAAGAAGGAAAGAAAGAAAGTAAGAAAGAAATTAAGAAATAAACTAATAAAGAAGGAAAGGAAGAAGGAAAGAAAGTAGGAAAGAAAGAAAGACAGAAAGAAAGAAAGACAGAAAGACACAAAGAAAGAAAGAAGGAAGGAAAGAAAGAAAAAAAAGAAGGAAGGAAGGAAAGAAAGAAGGAAGGAAGGAAAGAAAGACAGAAGGAAGGAAAGAAGAAAAGAAAGAAAGACAGAAGGAAAGAAAGAAAGAAGGAAAAAAGGTAAAAAAGAAAGAAAGTATACATGTATAGCTATCATCAGGTTCACAACAAAAACAAAAGGTCAGCTTGATGACGGCTACAAATTAGCCGAAACATGTAGCTGATAAACACAATGGTGATGAACTGCCCACAGACTGTCGATGTCAGAGATATATATTAACCGAATCCACAGAAACTTCTACTGCCGTTGGGTGCCATCTGTAGGCGCCTTCCCTAAATTGCAGAACAAAGACTATTACCTTCATCATGTCTCTCTACCCGTCCGTCTTTCCGCATGGAGAGTTCGGCTCCCACTGGACCAATTGGCATGACATCTGATTTTTGAGCATTTTTTCGAAAACCGTCCAGAAAATTCAAGTGTCATTAATATCTGACAAGAATAACCGGCACTTTACATGAAGACCGATGCACATTTATGATAATATCTCGATCAGTTCTTCTCGGAATCAAAAATGTTTCGCACAAAATTCGTGGACAAAAGAAAAACGCACGTCTTTTGTCCAGTAAAATTTTTTTTAAAAAGTCGTGCTGTTTGAGAGATAATTTGGAAAAAAAAAATACTGTAGAGTCGGGAAGGCTGTAGATGACAATACGGCGCATGCGCATTACATGCAGGACACCTAAGGTTACAAACACACACTCAGAATACGTAACACTTATTGCTTTCCTGCAGTAGCGGTTGTACGACCGAGCCTAAATATTACATTATACCTACATTGCCTGTCTTGTTATGTTTGTACGAGGGTGTGTCAAATGAAAACTTTAAATATTTTTTATCTCATAATTTATTGAACACAAAAGGTGTGCTGATCCATGACACATATCCAGATGTGTGGCTATTTCATTCACTGTCAAGGGGCGATTTCCCTTCACGATGGCTTCAACTGCTGCAGTGTCCTCTGGTGTCACCACTGGGTGTGCCTGACCAGGTCGAGGACAGTCTGTTACAGAACTAATGCCGTTCATGAACTTCCTAGTCCACTCGTACACTTGCTGTAGTGACAGACACGCATCACCATACTGAACTTTCATTCGTCGATGAATTTCAATGGGTTTCACCCCTTCACTACTTAAAAAACGGATGACAGAAAGCTGTTCTTCTTTGGTGCATTTGCAAGCGGGTCGCCATCTTTACACTACTACTGCGCCGTCGTGTTGCATTCCTGCATCGTACTGCCACCTGTCGGCCACTCTTCAAACCATCAGTATCATTGTTGCCAACTGACAGACAATCGAGCTGTGTTTCGAATTTTTATCGCACTTTTAAGGTTTTCATTTGACTCTCCATCGTAAGTACTACAAAATGTGATTGGCAAGGTGTATATCTAATGCGCATGACCATTGAGGACACGGAAGGTCAAATATTTATTGACAGCTAAGGGAATATTCTTTGACACGAAGTTGGTAACACTTTTGAAGTTCGTAGTGTAGTGAGTTTAGATCGGGGGCACAGAGATTTTTATTCTGAAAACATAAGATCCGAATTTCGGCTTGTCTTTTGAACTGAACAACTGGGACTTGAAAGATTTTACGGCTTCCACCCTGAAGACAGAAGCAGTAGTCTACAGTGCGGTCCGTGCCACACGGTGCACAAACGGAAACAATCCCTAATTTAACACTAAATTAAAAAAGTAAAACAACCCCGTTAGAGGCCTGGAGTGACCCAGAGGGTTCCAGGAAGTTAAGGTTCCCAGATATCATGACAATGATGTGTTTCTGAGCCTTACGCACCGGCCGCTTTTACCCCCAGTAAATACTCCTGGTACTCATTTCTGTAAGAGTCTGAGTCGACCCCAAGGCCATAGTGCAATCGGAAGGATATTATATCAATAAAAAATTCCAATGACACCACCTGGTATTGAACCAACGACCTTCCGATTTGTAGCACAGAACCTTAACCACTGAGCTACAGCGGTCTCCCAGCACTAAATTACTTTGAAATAATAGTTCAAATCTTTTCAGCAAAGTGCAACAAAATTGTGGTCTGTTCTGAGGAAATCGGGCGAGGCGCAGGTGTTTGCCTGTGTGTTGGCTGCAAACCAAATACGACTTGCGTCGACTGGAGGGAAGGAAAGCCATAAAAGGTTGAGCAGTTCACACGGAGACTTGGCAATTTTACCTACGTACAATCTTGGATTTTCGGTAAGCAGACGTCAGTAAATGTGAAGTTACACACAGCCATGGAAGGCTGCAAAACTGCTTGGCATCACATGATCACTGGGCTTTCGTAGGAAAGTGATCTATAAGCAGACTAAAACTAAACTAAACTCCGTGGCCTTAGTCCGCACGCGAACTAAACCGACAGAGCGGCCGCCGCCGGTCGGCGAATTTAGTGCCAACTTTTGCGGATAGAGGGGTGTCACGTGGTCATCCCAACGGGCCCCCACAGCCGTTAATCTCTGTTTTCTAGACCTGAAGCCGATAATTTTTTCATTCAAGTAGCTCCTCAATTGACCTCACGAGGCTGAGTGGACCCCGTTCCAGACCCACTACTGGTAGCGCCGGGGATCGAACCCGGGACCTCTGTATCTGTAGCCAGAAACTCCGACCACTAGACCACAGAGGCGGTCGTATAAGCAGACTAGCAATTGTAATACTTACTTACTCCATGGAACACAGTCCTTCTTGAGAAGCTAACCGGTTTTCAGCTAGTCAAGAAATTCACCGCATCTTATGGAACCTGAAGGTTCATCACTGCTTTCGCAAGTGCCCGCCACCTGTCCCTATCCTGAGCCAGCTCGTTCCAGTCCATACACCACATACCATTTCCTGAAGATCCATTATAATAATATACTCCCATATGTGACTAGGTCTTCCAAGTGGTCTTCTTCCCCCAAGTTTCCCCCACCAAAACCCTTTTTGCACCTCTCCTCTCCGCCATACATGCCACATGTCCAACCAATCTCATTCTTCTTGATTTTATCACCCGAAAAATATTGGGTGAGCAGTACAGATCATTAGCTCTTTCTTATGCAGTTTTCTCCACTCCTCTGTTATCTCGTCCCTCTTAGGCCCACATATTCTCCTCAGCACCCTATTCTCAAACACCCTCACCCTACGTTCCTCCCTCAATGTCAGCGACCAAGTTTCACACCCATACAAAACAAAACGCAAAATTATAGTTATGTATATCTTAATCTTTTTTTTTTTTTGGATATCAAACTAGAAGACAAAATATTCTGCACCTAATGATAGCAAGCATTCCCCGACTTCAATCTGCTCTTAATTTCTTCCTGAATAGAATTTCGATTTGTTAAGATTGTTCCCAAATCCAGCAAGCTGTAATAAAATTATTAAAATGAACCCTAGTAACTGTACTGTAAATCTGTCATTGTTTAACTCACGTGTATACAGTTAGAAAGCTGTAATAATGTGACCGTTACAACGATTTAGGTACGGACTGGACTGTCCGGAGTTCGAATTTCGACAGGGACAAGAGATTTCTCTCATCCCCTAAACGTCCAGACCGCCTGTGGGACCCGCCCAACCAACAGTTCTGCAGGTACTGGAATTTCTTACAAGGGGCTAAAGCTGAAAAGAATGTGACTGTTATCACTTAACTCCACATAAAACCTTCTTTAGGAACGAATGGAGCCACACCTCCATTCCCCGTGTATACCTTCGTGTAATGGACAGAGACAATTTTACCTTTACTGGAGTTTATTGAACGTCGCTTGCAGTACTCCTTATGTAGCAACAAATAATAAGGCCGTCAGTGAGAAATGAGTTTAGGAGGCTGTGTGAAGTATCGATCGTGGCCTTGGTTCACTTAGTTTGCCGGATTTACTTGGCAGGACTGAGAAAATACACCAAACCCCCCCCCCCTTCCCACATGATACCTGGACTGAAAACGGGTTATCATGAGTGCAAAACGGGATGAGCTGTATGGTATAAGGTGAGGTAAATTCAGTCAAAATCACAACTATGAATATATGGCTAAATGATGGTGTTTATTAGCAATAAAAAATTACATGTTTCGGCCTATAGCGGCCATCATCATATTTTGACAGCTTTCTTGTTATAAGAGTTATATACAGGGTGATTCTGTCGCTAGAGGCCCCAAACTATTGTCTATAAATAGTTTGGGGTCCCCAGCGACAGAATCACCCTGTATAATATACATAAACTGCGTATTAATGTTGATATCTCATCATCATCATCATTATCATTATTATCATTTGTGTGCTTTTGTTAAGCTAAGTTTGGTCGGATGTGTGTTGCGTGAATGGATTTACAGGTAGCTTGGTGTGGATCCTTTTAGTTAGTAAGGTGTGGGTTTGGGAGGAAATTGTGATTGCAGGTGTGGTATATTATATGCTTCTATGTTGGGGAGGGGGTGGTTTTTGCGGGATTGATTAGTCTGACGAAAATGATAATGATGATGAGATCTCAAAATCGACACGCGGTTTAAACATATCATATATAACCCTTATAGCAAGAAAGCTGTCAAAACCTGATGATGACCGCTATAGGCCGGAACATGTAGTTTTCAATTGCTAATAAACACCATCATTTAGCCATATATTTATTGTTGTGCTTTTGACTGAATTTACCCTCACCTTGTAGTTTAAACTTTTGACGCCTAACGTCAACTATAGTTGACGTACCGCACCGCTAACCTCCAAAGTTTCATTTTATATATTTATTTAACAAATATAGGTACTGAATATTTTAAACATGGTGTATACTCTCCGTTTTTTTTCTCTTCAAAATGCAGTTTGTTTTGTAATTCTAACGTATTTGGTTCCTGCATTATTCACATTTTATATACAGAGTGTGCTAACATTAAAAAAATAATTCCGGCGCCAAAAGGTTAAACACACAACGGGGATGGCACACCTCAAAGTAAGAGCTCTATGTTAGTTACATGACTGCTACACGATAGAGAATTCCGGTTGTTTCTGCCATGAAAGCGGGTTAAGCGCGCTACACACACTCAGTTAAACGGAGTGATTTTACTGTATGACGTAATACCTGAAGGAAAAACTGAGTAAACTGCATAGTTTTGACAGGCAATAGCGCGGGACTCAGAACTGTCCTTTCCAGTCGTCTTTCACACAGAGAACTGCGCAGTTCACTCAGGACATACTACAGTTCCCTCAGTTTACCTGCCGACACCACGATGGCATCATCTCAAGGCACATCCGTTTCTAGCAATTCATTCAGCAGATGAGCATCACATTGATACATTCCTTTCCAAATACCACTTCTTACTCCACATTCCACGCTTTCTTTTCTTCTTTCCGGATAACATTATGGCCGATGTGGAAAGCAAACAGCAAACGACAGCCTTGTTTTTATCCACCATAGTCACGTGCGCAAGAATACACACAGAACTGACAGCAAAACTGACAGACCTGATGGGAAACCTTTGCTGTGCCAGAGAACATTCAGTTCAGTTGTTCGTGCAGTTTTTTAACACAGTTAAACTGCACAGTTTAACTTACCGGGGTGCTGATAAGTCCTTAGCCCGACCAGGAAGGAAACAAGCTCGGAAGCATGTCAGGGACGAACGCGATTTCAACAACATTGAGACGCGAGCTTTCGTCAAGTTTTTTTTTCCTGCAAGGCAAGAAGCCGAAGGAAATTCACGCCATTCTGACAGAAACATTAGCTTTTTTTCCTTACTTGTAGGGCTAAGGACTTATCAGCACCCCTGCGGTGTGTATGTGGCCCTTTAGATAACCACACTTGTACATGGGAGTTACGTCGAAAGCCGTGATGTTGCTGGTTGCGGCAACACAGATTTTATGGATTTTAGATTCTTGTGACCGTGCATCATGGAACGTATGGTGGAGAGAGGTAAACCAACGAGATGCAACTAATCCGATGTTTATTATCAAACTTCTATCTCAACATGTTTCGGTCATCATTATGCCCATCATCAGGAGAACAAGACCGTGTATTACTGCATATGGTGTTCTGCACTGGTTGTGCTGGCTGAGGACTGTGGTTGTGTGGATCTGGGTCGTAAGCTTTGTGCACTGTGTGAAGGTTACTGTTCGACTCAGTAACCTTCACACAGTGCACACAGCTTACGATCCAGCTCCACACAACACTCACAAGCGTCCACCACCTGTCCTTATCCTGGGCCAGCCCAATCCAGTCCATATACCCACATCCCACCTTCTGGAGACCCATTCTAATATCATCCACCCATCTACGCCTAGGTCTAATACCTTACATAATTGTTAATGTACAATTTCTAATGTGCTTTCTATTTAATCATTTAAACGCCGAATTAAATCCCATCTTCCATTTGCTGGCATTATTAGGAACTCGCCATATTCTCCACGTTAGCAGGATAAGGGTTAAAACAGGGCAGGCAATGTAAATATAACGTAACACTGAGGCGCGTTCGTGTAACCATTGTTGCAGTGGAAAAGCAATAAGTATTACATACTGTGAGTGTGTGTTTGTAGCCTTAGGTATCTAGCATGTAGTGTGCATGCGCCATATCGTCATCTGTGGCCTGTTCGACTGTACAATATTTTTCCACATAATCTCACAAACGACACGATTCTCGGGCGGCGGGGGGGGGGGGTTTATTGAAAAAAAAATGTGCATTGGGATTTTTTTATACAACTTTTGTCTGAAAAAGCCTCTTTTTGTAAGAAGATTTAAGACAGTTATTATCACAAATGTGCTTTGGTCTTCACGTAACATCCCCTTTAGTCTTTTAACATTGTAACGAAACTTCAATTTTCTGGACAGATTTTGGAAAAATCCTGAGATATCAAATTTCGTGAAAATCCGGATAGACTTGCGGACGGATAGAAAGACTTTACAAAACCAGTAGTCAGTTTTCACAATTTTGCGAACGCGCCTAAATACATTTTCCGCCCCTCTTGCTGACGAGTGTTTCTCGATAATTCCGCCAGTCAGCGCTTGAAGTAAGGGCCCTTCTAACTGTTATTCACTCGCCCATCGCCTCTCATTACGCACTCGACATGGATGCAAGGAAAACCAACAGTAATTTGTGTTCCCAACAGGGCAGTGCCCTTTGCGCAGCAGGTGGGCTGAACTGCTGTGGGTGAAATTGTGTTCAAACGACGTAGTGAAAGGAAAATATAAACAATTACGCATTAAGTAGCTTCAAGTTACACAAATATGTATTTACACAAAACATAGCCCTCGTTGAGAAGCTAATATTGGCTTAGCAATAAATAAAAGTAGCTCATTTCGTGGGATCAGAAATGTCTTTCCGCCGTTCGCAAGAACAAGACCCTGGCTCACATTCTGAGCCAAAGGAATATAATTCGCACTAAACACCTTACCATATCTGTTGGTTTTAGAATGCAGTTTCTTCTTCTTCTCGTCCATGTTCTTCTTCTTCTCCTTCTTCTCCTTCTTCTTCTCCTCCTCCTCCTTCTTCTTCTTCTTCTGCTTTTTCTCCTCCTCCTCCTCCTTCTCCTTCTCCTTCTTCTTCTTCCTCCTCCTCTTTTTCTTCTTCTTTTCTCCTTCTCCTCCTCCTCCTCCACCTCCTCCTCCTCCTTCTTCTTCTTCTCCTTCTTCCTCTTCTTCTTCTTCCTCTTCTTCTTCTTCTTCTTCTCCTTCTTCTCCTTCTCCTTCTTCTTCTCCTCCTCCTTCTTCTTCTTCTTCGTCTTCTTCGTCTTCTTCTCCTTCTTCCTCTTCTTCTTCTCCTTCTTCCTCTTCTTCTTCTTCTTCCTCCTCTTCTTCTTCTTCTCCTTCTTCTTCTCCTTCTCCTCCTCCTTCTTCTCCTTCTTCTTCTTCTTCTTCTTCTTCTTCTCATTCTTCGTCTTCTTCGTCTTCTTCTTCTTCTTCTCCTTAGGGCCCGTCACCTTACTGCACCGGATGCACCGCAGCCTTAAGCTTATTGTGCAGCTCCAATATTTCATTCAACACAGCCTCAATAGCCTTGCACCTAGTATGAAGAGGCAAAGGTCCCTTACTGAGGCTGTGGTTATGTCTTTTGATTCTACAGTCGGCCTCCCAAAGACATTATAGCGCTGAAGAGCCAATGCCTCGCAACAGTAAATAATGTGCTGCACTGTTTCGGTGTCCATCCCACAAAATCTGCAGATTGAGAATGCAGTTTAATGTTATCCACAAATCTGCCAGTAGATGTTCAGAGTAATGTATTTCCGTCAGAATTTTTGACTAAAATTGTGTAAGCATTTCTTTTTTTCTTCGGTACCTACTATTTGCCCGTCCCATCTTGATTATTTTGTATCACAGAAAAGTTTGTCCTGGCTGGCATATATTGTGGCCAATGTTGTAACCTTTCTCCGGTTACTCTCTTCTCCTTGGGTCCATTTACGCTCTTCGCCACTCCCTCTCAGTCATCTACTTATGAGCTGATTAAATCAAGCCGAAGAAGATTGGTGTGACACATAGTACGCATGGTTAACATATAAATGCACACAATATTTTGGTTGAAGCTCAGAAGGCGGGAAATAATATTAGAGATTTTAGAGATGGTAGAATAATGTTCAATACAATGTAAAATGTAAAATGAAGGCAAGAACTGGATTACGCTTGCTTATGGTAGGATCCAGGAGTGAAATTATGTGAATACGCTGATGGATATTCGGAGAAAATTATATTTTTAAAACTTTCTTGTTACCAAACAACATCAGCCGTGCCCCTTGAAATGCAGTTGGTAATTTCTACTGATTGTATGAGTCAGGGTTCTTGTAGACAAGCTGGTAGTTCCTAAGCGATTCAAGAATTTTTTTTTCATCTCTTCGCATCCCGGATGTTCACACTGCGTTCTCAAGAACCTGCTACTTATCCTAATCCAGATGAATCCAGTCCGTCCCATCAAATTTCTTTATAATCCATTTTAATACTATCCCCCCTCCCAATGTATGCCAAAGTCTTACAGGTGGTTTTCTTTCTTTTGGTTTCCCCTCGAACCGTCTATATGTGTTTGTGCTTCCTTCTTACGTGACACACCGAACGACCATTCAATTCTTCTTGATTTGTTCATTCTGGAAATTAACCTTTAGACGCCTAACGTCAACTATAGTTGACGTACCGCAC
>Ga0131853_10022820_pt1 | contig 11313 bp, 4 predicted proteins | sample TergutLab28metaG_FD_92764 | JGI IMG/M metagenome (GOLD analysis project Ga0131853, IMG submission 92764) | Labiotermes labralis P1 segment gut microbial communities from Petit-Saut dam, French Guiana - Lab288 P1 (version 2) (version 2) | ecosystem: Host-associated > Arthropoda: Insects >...
AAAAAAATTATTTTACCTTTTATATTGTGTTTCCACACGAGGGAAAAAAGGGGGGAACTAAAAAAAAAAAAAGGGGGGAAAAAAATAAATAAAACAAAAAAAAAAAAAAAAAAAATATATTTTTTTTTTTTTTTTTTTTTTTTATTCTTAAAAGTTTTTTTTTTTTTTTTTTTTTTTATTAGTAATTACAACAGTTAAGTTGTCTGTTATTGCAATGTACTTTTACTCACTATGCAAATTTTAACAAACAAAAGAGTGAATGCATGAATGTTCTTAGAGAATGATTTGTATTGCCAAGGGTCTTCTTGTGGTCGGTATGTTCCAAGGTCGAAATGAATGATAAAGAAGAGGATGAAGAAGAATTCCTTAGTACCTGATACTTTAATCCCAATGATGATTATAGGAATTTTGTAATGTTTTTCCATACCAGAATGTTGTGGACTTAAGAAACAATCTTGTACTCTTTTTCTGACAGGTGTGGTATATCCAAAACAGAGTGCTGGATGTTGCTGTGGTTTGTGATATGCTGCTTTGGTTAGAGAAAGTATGTACCAGCACAGTAACTACTCATATTACAAAGCTTCCATCACATTGAACATTTTGTAACAAAAAAAATAGCCACAGTTTTTAATATAAAACCTTGCAATGAATTAATTATTGCTCAGGAGCTTACTGGTTTATCTTGATGTCTCAAGAGAAATGTTGCTGCTTTTTAGGTCTCCCTCTTGTAAGTTAAAAAGTGTAGAGATATTTACTGTATGCATTTACTTACTTATGTTTGAAAGTGAAGAATACTGTAGCCACAAAGTAGGGGTCTTCCACATTATATAGTACTCATACTGTATGATACACATATTCCATATTATCAGGATCTGGAGTGTATTGTGTGATTTGGTCCGTTGCTTCTTGCTGGCAGTTGTTGGTGCTTGACATGACCCGTTTAAGTAGTTGTAGCTATGGAAGAAATAACTATCAAATATGGCATAGGTAGACACAAGAAGAAATTCTACCTCAATTTATAATATAATTTCACTTTATTGTATGTATGGCACAGTACTGATTATTTCCTTGTGCTCTATACAGTTCTAAAGGTGGTAAAGGGTAGATATGAACGGAATAAATTATGAGTTATTCTTTACTGCTTATTTGATTAATTGAGCATTCTGCATATATTGTGTGTGTGTGTGTGTGTGTTCTGAGGACAACTGAAGCTGTGTGTATAGCATCTTAGGAAGCTTTGATACTCACTGCTACAGTAACTTTTTTCCATTTTGAACTCTTGCTATGTCTGTAATAAACTTCTGTGTGCGTTAAGTTAATATTTTATTTCTTTGGCTATGTCCTATGGATATATTCCTAATGATGAGTTTTTTGAATATGAAGCAGAAGTTTGTTTCCGTGTGGTTGCAGATTATTGTTTGCAAAGATTTTCAGTACTGTCTTGAGACATCAAGATTTATTTATACATGCCAGATTTCAAAGGAAATACAATCCATTGAATGTAAGGTATGACACAATTGCTATAGGATGGCATACATATAATTTTGATTTTCCCTTGTATGAATTGAACTATATTTTGTCAGACAGTGAAATGAAATTGCATTTCACTTTTGTGTAATATGCGGTTCTGGTGTTTGAAGTATCTAGAATTGTTGAGTTTCACAACAGTGTGTTGTGCGGTGAAAATTATTGGCCCTGCGTTGTAGCCATAGGCCAGTAATAGGCAAAGCATAGAGCAACAGTGGTTGGTTATTTATGAGGATACTAGTGGTTTCTTTTACAGACATCTAGGGGTGATGAAGAATTGATGCACTTTTCATTATCAAAAGATTGTCCATGCAACACCACTCACATATATCAGGCAATAGATTCTGTAAATGATCTGTTGTAGTTAAAAGTGTAAGTAGCTCATATTATCTGTATGTCTACAGAAGCCAAATATTGATTTTCATGTTGGGATTCTTCATACCATTTATGCCAGAATTATATTTTACCCATTTCAGCTGATCAGGAAGGCCCAGGTTAACCTTTTGACGCCTGATGTCAACTATACTGGTCATACCGCACCGCTAACCTCTAAAGTTGCATTTTATATATTTATTCAACAAATATAGGTACTGAATATTTTGAACATGGTATATACTCTCCGTTTTTTTCTCTTCAAAATCCAGTTTGTTTCATAATTCTAACATATTTGGTTTCTGTATTATTCACATTTTATATACAGGGTGTGCTAAAATTAAAAAAAAATAATTCCGGCGCCAAAAGGTTAAGCTGCATATTATTTTTTTAAATATTGAAGTGCTGCAAATATTCATTTCCTTCCAAATATAATAAAATATTTGTAGTGTTGAGAGACATTTAGTTCCTACCATTGTTTGTTAGGAACTGGCTTTTGAGAAAATGACTTTTCAAAAACTGTTGCTGATGAGTCAGTAATGCTTTTATAGTGAGAAAAGAATGCTTACTCTACTGGCAGGTATAATTCAAATAAATCCTTTTCCATTTTAAAGAGACTAATTGCTTATAATATTGGTATTAGTGGTGGCTGTACTTCTAAATGCCCTAGCTTGAGTAGAGAAACTGGCAGTGGGTGGGGGGTGAATGTTCACTCTCAGTGGAAATGAAATTTTGTGAATATTTTGCAAAAACTAAGTGTAACATTTTACAGAGTACAGTAATTAATTGGAAAGTTAACAGACAGAACATTCTAATTTAATTTCTGCTCTACATGCAGTTTTTGAACAAAACTGCACAGTTTTGCCACAGAATGTGGGTTAGTTCCACCATATGACTGGGTCAGTATTGCTGTGTCCAAGTAACAGGATGATTTTTGTTGTTATGTACTGCTGTATTTTGGATAATATATTTAAATACTGGAATGTAAAAATACAAAGTATTAGCAGAAGTTGCAATTAAGTAATTAAATAGAAACTTCCAGTTGCTGCATCGTTGGTACACAAGAAAAGAAAAATATGATATTGTAGGACACTGGAAAATCTATGGTGTATACCAGGTGATAATACAAAGCAGCTGCAGAAACTGCTTAATATATCACATTAGTGGATGACAGAAACAGATAATTGTAAATTAATTCACATGTCTGAAAATAGTGCATAAATATTGCCTGAAAGTGATTTGGTATGACTACAGGAGATTAAGTTACAATAGAAATGGCTTACATCTGAATAGCTTTTGTCTTCTGACACTTGAAAAATTTCAGAAAGATGGTCGGCTGAACAGAAAAGCTCTGTGATGCCTGGAGATTTACTTGGACGTGACCCTATATTGTTTGGTAAATGGTTCTTGAAGTTTTGGAGCATCATGCTGCCTGCATCATCAGGAAGTAGTCGGAGAAGAAGGCTGAGCTCCTCTTAAGTGTTATCTCCTGTGTACCAGTCAAAATAATGCCATATACCAGACAACCTGAGCCTTTATCAGTGCTGTTTCCTCATGCTTCATCACTTTGTTTGTTAGTTGGTTGCTGCTGTTTTAATTTAGTATCGTGAATGGTGGATATTGGCCCACTATTGGGTACTCCATTGCAGCGTTCAAGTGGGTAAGGCCCCCTACTAGGGAACCTGGAAAAGTGTTTGATATTGTGGCGCTCTTATGCATGACTTATTGAAGATGCCTGCAGGATGACAGGGTTTTGGGGGTGGTGGTTCATGAAGCAGTGATATTGTCTTTTGACAGCATTTTTGGAGGGTTGAAGAAGTGGGTAACTGTTGGCTGCAAGTGGTGGAATATTTGTGGCAGTATCTGTCATTTTGTTTCTGTTTTGATACACCAAAGAATTTAGGTGGGTTTGGAACAGCAAAATTTCCTGTTATGTCCATACTGTAAACTCCTGATGACTCAAATTTGTATTTGTTAATTAGGCTATCATTTGGTTTTTACAGCCTCATTTCCACATTGTTCTTCAGGAATCCATTTCTGTGAACGTTTAATTTTTGGTGAATTTGTTTTCAATGCCTTTAGCTAAAGAAGGACATTGTCGGCGGATTCTTTCACTTTTACTGCGGGCAGCAGCAGTTCCCTGTCCTAACTAATGTTGCACGTGCCTGTCCGATTTCAAACTTCCAATTTTTACTTTCACATTGCTCAGTTCTCTTATGCTTTACACCCTCAGCCTTGCCTTAACTGCAGTTAATGCTGCTCCCAGTTCTTGGTCTGTTCATTTGGCTTTTTCTGTACTTGTCTTCATCTGAGGAAAGAAATCACTGCTGTAGAAGAATGCGAGGGGCAGTCCTGCAATGTCATCAGGTACCTGGGGTAGTCTTTCATCCAGACTTGGTAACTGTATGTAGTTATTGTAACACATTTATTTCTGCTTGAGCCCAACAATTTACATAACTGAGTCAGAAAAATATACCTAAATGTTTGTTTTTAAATGTTATTACTTATTTTAAGAAAAAAGAACAATTACGCTAATTCCTCTTACCAGGCAATCTTCTGACTTACATAAATGTGGAAGTGCAATATCTGCAATAAGGTTTATATATATGTACCAGAAAGAGTGACAGTGACAACATGGTGTGCCATAACATCTGAATATTATTTGTCTGCAGTCCTTCAAGCTATGTGTGCGAAGAATACAGTAAATCCCCCCCCCCACAATTCTGCTAGAAGGTTTTATTTGTTGAGAGGAAGTGTAGTATGTTTTTAAAGAGTACTAATAATAGCACTATGAATTTGACCCACTATTTTGGTTCATGTTTGTAGGTGTAAGGGCCCAGTCAAGTAACGACGTTTCCACACGTTTGAAGGATAGGAATTTATGACTGTGGTTATGCTGGTTGAAAAGATGGACCTTCTTGAATAAACAAGTAATGTAATGCAAGTGATGAAACTCTGATGTCAGTAAATTATGGAGGAAAATTTCAAGCTTTATTCTCATCTTGTATGGTTTCTTTATATAATTTCTATTGCATATTACAATGCCTGTGGCTTCCTGTTACCATAATTGTTATCCTATAGCAGTTTTTGTCTATCTATGTATCCACTTTGTTTGCAGGGCTTGGCTCTTAGTTTATTGGTAATTTTAAACTTTGCACTTGTTATTATGTCCTTTCAAATGTCTTGTTGGTCAGCCATGCAGTATTCTTCTGTACTGACTGTATAGTTCCTCTTTATACAGTAGTCACAAGCTCTTGAACACCGAGTGAGTTTGACAGCAGAAGTATCGTTAAGAGTGACTCATTCAGGATAAGTTGTGCAACTTTTGTATAGAAAGGTTATGGTATGTGTGGGACATTTTGTTGGAGTTTTGTAGGTGCTAGTGTGTGTGTGTGTGTGTGTGGGAAAGATGTTTTTTCACATGACTTGGCAGTATGGTAGTTGTGGCCTTAAAAGAAAAAGTCCATTTTTGTATTTGTTTGACAACAGTTTTATTATAGCCTTTAATCGCTAAGGTAACAGACCAGTAGGCCCATTGATCCCTTTTGGAAACTGTCTCACACAGCTGATGTCTGTGTATCTGAAATGCTATAAGTAGATGTTCTTAATGAAAGCTGTTCCTGCCATGACTTAGGATAATATCATGAGAGACTTCGTGTACATCTTTTTGATTTGCTGCTCTACCCTCACCATTTGTCAGTTCACAGACTGGGACAATAATGCGGTAATAATTCTGTTATAAACTAACTTGTATATTAAGTGTGATAAAACGTTGGGCAGTCCGTGATGAAGTTGGAACGTGTACGCAGCAAGAAGACGGTTCAAGACACGGTACTGTAAATACCTAAGGCTATGAAGCTTCTTGTCATTTCATTATTATTGTATCTTTCCTCATGTTTGTTACTGAAAAGAACAGAAGAAATTCATGGTAGTAAGTTGAGTGGTTAGCATTTTCTGTTATTTTGGTCCAAGTAAACACAGAAATGCATTTTAAAAATTGTTTAGTTTTGTCTTTTTAAATGATGATCACTTACACACATTGTCCTAGTTTGAACAGTACTCAGAAGTGGAGTATCCATAAATGTGGGAAAAGTAACATATGTCTATACTGTAAATTATGCATAATGGGGGTTGTCTCATATTACTTTCAGTTTATATAAATTTCCAGGCATAATGGGTTGTAACAGTATGTCTGTAATCATTTTCTATGCTGCTGATACTGTATGGAGTTTATAAACATTTCAGTAACTTAGTACATCATGACTGTCCATATGGCACACTGGAAGGTACTTGTATCTAGTGCCTGGTTTACCAGTTTCAGTCTCACATAGTTTGATATTATAGAACTTTGCTGGACACATATGGGCTCTTCTGGAGCAACATACATCTTGTGGGTGCACAGTTCAACTTTCCTTTACCCATCATATCATTAAATTCTTCATCTCCAGAGATAATGGTTACTGGGTTAACTGAGATGTTCAGGCTGAAACAGGAGATAATAAGCATTGTTGAACATGAAACATGCAGCTTTGTTGATCAGTGTGTAACTACTACAGTTAGAATAATAATTATCAAGATGCATAAATATTTGTACTACTTTGCAATATTAATGCTTTACTCTCTCTTTGTACAAATGATTTGCTATTTTGTTGATATTATTTGTTCATGTTTGCAGTTAGGTTGTTTTCTCACGGGGAATTGTGTACTTACTGTTTCTTCATTCAAATTGTGAAATGGAATTAATTAAACAAAACAGGCCCATGAAAGTTCAGACATTAAGATTTTGATGACATCTGTTGGTGATAGCTTCAGATGTGAAGGCTGGCTTTATGGAAACTAGTCATAAAAATGTAAGATTTCAGGTTCTTAGTGGCGTTGCTGAAGATTCAAGTCTTATGGAGTGTGTCGCTGGGCGAGTGGTTGCCATTGTTTCAGACATTTATAGTGTCTTCCATTTACAAGGTCAGGCAGTCAAAGAGGAGGTAACCTGAAAGGTGAAGACACTCTAGCTTATTGAGAACTGCACTATTCTGGATTATTATGCAGCGAGTAGTGGTAATAACCCAGAAGAGCGCAGTTCTCAGCTACTACGCGGTGGAAGCCTGAAATCACGCACTGTGATTGTTTCTTGCCCAGTGACATAGTCATATTGCGGAAGACTTGAATATTTATTCTCTCAAGTCCAGAATGGACATCATCCCTACTTAAGTGTCACATTTAGGGTCAATACAAGGGGTTAACTTTATCACTGTTTGTAGTTGCAGCTCATTTTGTGAAGACCATTGTAAAGTTTTGTTATTGTTCATATACTGGTATATCTGCCATAGTGTTCATTTTGTAGACTCACCATTATGTACCAGCTTAAAATTTTGGATTTTTTGGTCACAGATTGAAAATAAGAAAAAATGTGATACAGCGTTGCATTCATTCCTATTGAGAGGTATCTTCTCTTATGCAAATTGCTTTACTTAGCTGCTGCAGAATCATTTATTTGCAGTTTATTTACTTCCATACTACAACATGATGATGAAGTGCACATGCCACTACTTAAGAAATCTGATATAAGTGAGTAGACATGTACCATGTAACTTCATTTTTAAGTGTTTTAGCATAAAAACGTATTTTTATTACATCAGTATGTGAATAATTTACTTATTGAATTTGTTTTTGATGTTTTGCTGACTGTGCATCTCAGTATAATCTTATTAATTAACCAACTTAATGCACTATGTGCTCGAAACATGTAGAGGCATACAATAAACTTATTATAAAATAAGAATTTGTGCGTTAAGTTGGTTAATTACTAAGATACGTAATTCAGTTTAATTCTTTTGCGTGGGGTCATAGTGACAGTATATTCTTGTCATAAAGAGCTAAAGGTTAAAATATATGCCACTATAGCTGAAGAATAAAAAACCAACTAGATGTCACTTGTTTTATCTACTTTACTTCTTAGATACTCAACATGTTTCGGGCATTAATATGTCCATCTTCAGGAGTTTGCGACTGTGTTGTTGAACTGCCACATTGGATGTATTGTTCTTGGATTGCTGTGTGTTGGAGTTAGGGTGCAGTTCAGCTAGGGTGGTATCCGGGCTGCCGGCAGCCTGGATACCACCCTAGCTGAACCACACCCTGACTCCAACACACCGCAATGCAAGAACAATACATCCAATGTGGCAGTTCAACAACACAGTCCAAACTCCTGAAGATGGACATATTAATGCCCGAAACATGTTGAATATCTAAGAAGTGAAGTAAATAAAACAAGTAACATCTAGTTGGTTTTTATTCTTCAACTATCACAATGATGCACAGTCCAATAAACATCAGATTCATACGCAACTATACAGTATTTGTGCCTGTTGTTTTATGTGGGTACTCAGTGGGGAGTAGAAAAACTGATGGGAATACAGAAAATAAGAGGGTGAATTAGAATTAGTCAGTTGCTGTGCCATTTAAATTTGCTGTATCCTGATGCTTTCAGACCAGTAATTTAAATGCTTGGAAAAGTACAGCAGGTTACATAAATAACAAAATGTGATATTTTAGAAACTGCATGTTTCTTGGTTTCAGCTGTGGCCATATTTTTTGTTAATATCTCCTTGTGTCCTTCACAGTATTTATGTAGATGAAGGAATTGTTGTATGTGTTGTAGCATTTACCACCTTAGTACTTTTTAAGTCTATCACTATTACATCCCTTTCAGGACCATGTCTCATACTGTGACGTGATCACCAGTACACTGTTGATTAGTTGTTTACATCTTGACATATATACTTAATGGGCATCTACTGGCCTGCCTTGTCTCTATCAAAGTAGGTCATTACAGGTGAATATGTGTTTAGTAAAATATATCTGTTGTTTAAGTTAAATCATTTGCTCACAGATGTGTGGGGTTTCGAAGTCTCAGGCTTTTAGCGTATGTGAGAATGGACGTAGAAAATGGTGAACATTGTAGATTAAGTTCTTACATTTTAGTTGCACAGCTTGTAGTTACATTACCGCTTGTGTGACCACTGATCATAATTCAGTAGCATTACTGTGTGATCATGTTTGAAAGATTGTACTGGGCAGCATGTTTATTATGGCGAACGGTACCCAGTAACTATCATATTCGGGACTCGAATATGATTTGTTTTAAACTTGGATGTTAAGAGAGTGAGCATAAAACTTTCTTAAATTATATATACGCTTTTTAATGATTTATGAACAATTTTATTTCGTACACTTCTGTGAGTTAAGCCCTGGTTAATTTTGTGTATCATGATATTGGTACAATGTTTTGTTGTGTTTACTGCTTGGAGAGAGGACAGGTAGGGTGACAAGGAATGAAGTTCTGTTGTCATAATTATTGGATGTGACTATGAAATCATTATCACCACAGCTGGAAGATATGTAGCAGGGGTGGCCATTTAGAGAAGCTTTGGTAACTGCACGTTATGAGAGGAAACTTAGGCAAGTGCCATGCACTATTAAAATAATTTTTTCCTTATTTGATGTTTTCTTATTTCTGTTGTGTGTTCTACAGTCATTTAATTTCTGTTATTTCTGACTTCTTTTTTCTTCAGCAGATCTTTGAAAATGCCATTCCTGGTCAGCAATGTGCATGTAAAGTCCCTGAATATATTTTTTTTTAAAGGCAGCTTGCCTGAGCTATAGTAGTGGTGTGTGGGCCATGTTGTGGCTACCCCTGATATATAGCAAATGAGATTTTTTTTTTTTCCTGTCTGATGAATGAAGTGTGAATATTGTGATAGTTTATATCCATTAGAGGGTATGAAATTTGTTTCTACATGTCAGCTTTGTTTAATTACACTTGTGACTGTCCTGTCATGTGAACAATGTCAGATCAAGCTCTGAACTGCCTTTGGGCAGTATAAGTAAGACCTTGGGCACACAATGAGTTTGTTTGATACGGTGTCCTTATTGGTCATAGTTTGCATTTCATTTCTTTAAATCAAATTATGTGACACAGTAGGTCTGTATCATATGACTCCCGATTTCTCATATTTGTGAATCCACTATATTTTGTTGCTATAAATAATTTTAATACAGATATTTCTAATATTGTTAGTGCATCACTGAGTAGGCTGATAGGGCAGGAACAACTGGACTTGTATTTGGAGATACCTGGTTCAAATCTTGGCCAGGTCATTGGCTGTCCTGACTGGTAGTTTCCATGTTTTTCCTCAGTCCATCCACGCAAATGCCAGGATAATACCTTAATCAGGCCACAGTCACTTCGTTCCACATCCATTCCAATCCGTCATTCACAAATCATTGTACTATTTGACATAATGAAGTTTGAATTACTGATGATATTGTAAAATGTACAGTATGATTAGTGTACAGTATAATCAGGCTCAGATGCACACCCAGATTTGTTTCCCAGAGGTGGTGGGGGGAACTCTGTGATCCTGTGGGTATATATAATTTTTGTTTGATTTTAAAAACTGTGTTATGAAGATAATGTCATTAATACAACTGTAACATAACATTGTTTTCATCCATATTTATGTACATATAAATATATGTTCCATGACTCACCCACTCAATTTAAATGACATGGTCTAATCTTGTTTTTTAAGTTGATCAGAGACTTCTTAAATTACTTAGTTTTTCAAAGCTCCAGTGTACTACTCATCCAGTTTTGGTGGCTGATTTGAGCTGAAGGGGTTAATCATATAAAACAACTGATACCATGTTAACAAAGTCTCTGCTTTTTTAAATTTAGATTTGGTCAGGGCGGGCCTGATTAGGTCAGATTATATGGTACAGAAGGACGACCTGAACAAACCATCAGTGCATTGCTAATGTTATTGTTATATGCATTCATAAGTTGATTAAAACATGTAATGTAATACAAAAGAAAATAAAGGTGGATTGTGTAGGAAGTTAGAAATTGGAATGGAAGGTGAATGACTGAACGAACCATGTTGTAGAATTTTTGGGTTTAGAAGTCAAGTGTGGATGTAAAGTTAAGTTTGATTTCTCATGTTTGTGTTTATAATATTTGTACTTCATTTCTTGGAGATAAGATTCTAATACATATATGAAACTGCTTTTTAGTCTGTTAAAAGTGTAGTGGTGTGTTTAGTATCCTCCCTCTATAAACATACAAGATATTGGGATTGAAAGCTTGTTCTTTTGAGACAGAATGTAGTTTCTTCATCCTTTAACCAAGATCATTATATCCAAAATAAAGTTGCACCTCTCCTAGGTGTGTGTGTGTGCACGTGTGCGCCATATTACCATGGAGACAGCACAGAAATTGACATGTTAAGGAGTGCAGAAGTATTAAAATGGTATGTGGCAAAAAGCTGTGGCTTTTGTCAAAGCATCTGTAGTAGAGTCCAGTTGAAACGTGATGGCACATGGTGATGCACAGGAGGGGAAGTGAAGGGGAAACTG
>Ga0131853_10022821_pt1 | contig 11313 bp, 5 predicted proteins | sample TergutLab28metaG_FD_92764 | JGI IMG/M metagenome (GOLD analysis project Ga0131853, IMG submission 92764) | Labiotermes labralis P1 segment gut microbial communities from Petit-Saut dam, French Guiana - Lab288 P1 (version 2) (version 2) | ecosystem: Host-associated > Arthropoda: Insects >...
CTACTTTTTTATTCAAGTAGCTCCTCAATTGACCTCACGAGGCTGAGTGGACCCCGTTCCAGACCCACTACTACTCAGAAAATCTGGTAGCGCCGGGGATCGAACCCGGGACCTCTGTATCTGAGCCAGAAACTATGACCACTAGACCACAGAGGCGATCTCTTTTCGAGGTTATGAGTAGTTAAAAAGATATTGTGAGAAACTGGCGTGTCTTTAGGCATTTTAGACGCTCGCTACTACAACAACATTTCGGCACAAGTTGAAGAATAAGAAGTGAGTTTTAATTTGTTTTTGTCATTTTCGTAGCAGAAAACTGCCTCAAAATACAAGTCTGCATGTCAATATTCCTTGCGTTTCGAAATAGAGATACTTGATGGAACCCAAAGGAAAGATAGCCCATGTGCATATTTCAGTAGTTTTTCCTCAACACGCAGAATTTAGGGAGTTGAGCGTATTATGGAGGAGACGTACGGAACATATGTTCTGAAATACCCTGCTTTAAATTGGATTATATCTTAATGATGAACTACGAAAATAAATTTTAAAAAAACATGTATAAGATTTCTCCGTTGACTTAAGCAGCGCGTTTGATCTGAAGTTTCGCCACTAATCTTAACATAAAAATTAATAAATCTGTTAGAAGTTAAGTCCGAACGAATTAACTGAAGACAGGAGTAGATCCAACTTCCGAAACGTCATATATATATATATATATATATATATATATATTTGCTGAATGCAGCAAGGTGACGACTTTTTCTAAAATCAGCAGTTTAACTGGACTGGTGTCGATAAATTTAAGTTTGCTGCTTTGCGACAGCAAGACGGCTCAGACGATTTGGCGCTGCTTACCTGCTTCTGAGCCCCAGGTTCAGTCCCGCCAAGTGATCTGAATTATTTTTACATTCGGCTATAATTTAGTTTCATTTTAATTTATTTCGTGTCGTGATGTCTGGCTTTGGGCGGCCTTCTGTTAGATGCTTGGCGTACGAAGCGGTTCATGTGCTGGTTTCAGTCCACAATTTCTTCATGCTCTTTAGCCCTGACTAGACAGCACGCTGTCACATACTCTGTTTTGAATTTGGTTGTTTCATCTTCGAACTGCATTTGACTGGGTGGAGAGTGAGCAAGTCTCTTGTTGTGTGAAACGTGGTGTTTGTTTTCCTTTTCAGGTCTCAAGTTCCTGTCCTATTTATTTATTATCTCTTTCTTATATTTATGGTTTATTTAACGATGTAGCTAGTAGCTCAGAAGCCAGTTATAGCGTCGACTCTGTTATTACTGCTGTTGCATTAGCATCTCCATTACGCGAATACGGGACAATAAAGAAAACTGCTTGGAAAGCAACCTTGAAATATATTTACCATAATAGTATTGCGCAAATTATTGAAATATCCTTGACTTCAATGCCCCTACACGATTCACACCAAGAGGAATCGTGCGGTAATAAGACATTTTGAATAATTTCTTTTCTACAACTTTCTTAGTGCAGGGAAAGACAGAGGGAGTTAGACATCGGGAGAATAGAAGAAGGAAGGGTAAAGAGTATGAAGTAGATGTAGAAATACGGTAATGAAGGGTGCAAAAAATATTAAGAATGAATTAATCGTAAATATTAAGAAACTAGAAAAGTAAGTGGAGAATGGAGGAGTTAAATAGTGGTTAGAGAGAAATCAAAGAGTACGAATGAAATTCTGGGCTTCAGAAAAAGAAAAAGAGAAGAAAGAAAAATAAACGGAGGGGAAAAAAAGAAACGAACAACGGAACGGCAGTGAGTAACGGCAATAAAAAGAAAAGAGAAGCGAAAAAATGCAGAAACACGAATGAATGTACAGAAAGAAAAACAGATAACTGAAGTTAGAAACGGGCAAGAATGCATGATGATACGATCGTAACCAATGGAATGAATTAGAACAAATGTGGAGTTTTAGACAGTAACGATTCTTACAGATTAAAATTTGTGATTGGTTTGGGGCCTAGGTCAGTGGAATTATGGAAAGAAAAGTGATTCGCCGTTTGGCCGGTTACTGGCATACTTGGTAGTCTGCCATTCAGTAGTCGTGAGAACGGTGTGATTCCAGTTTCTTAACATGGCTGAAATCATAAATTACCGGGCGAAGGCTGTTTAGACCCTGAACCATTCAGTGTAACAACCCTGAACCCATACGTCATCAGCTCAACACTACTGAATATAATACAGATGGTAGGTAATGGAAAATTTCTCCATTCTCTACTTCTCAGTGACCATGTTTTGCATGTACAACTGTAGCGGAAGGCTAAACGATGACTCTGTATATAAACATATCCGACTTTCCTCATAGCACAGGTTCTGGCAAAAGTTTATAGACCGAGAATGTTAACACAATGGTAACGATTTCGTCTCGCTTTCGCAAAAACACAAGCCGGTGAAAATTTCGGAGTAGCAACCACCCTAATTGTCGGTCCCAGTGGCCGCGCGGTCTAAGGCGTAGGTCTTCGGCCGCTCGCCTGCTGAGATTGTAGGTTCGAATCCCACCGAGGGCATGGATGTTTGTCTGTTGTGAGTGTTGTATGTTGTCAGAGGTCTCTGCGACGAGCTGATCACTCGTCCAGAGGAGTCCTACCGACTGTGGTGCGTCGTTGTGTGTGATCTAGAAACCTCGTGAATGAGGAGGCCCTGGCCCATTAGGGGCTGTCGCGCCAAAAACAAGACAAACCATCCATCCTAAGTGAAATGATTTGTGACTTCATCAGTTAAATACCTGGATAATTGTTCAAATAGGTCACAAAACCCCCACTTTCCTTGAAATTCACTGTTATTGATTAACGTGAGTGGTAGTCAAAACAGTTCAAGGAATATTAGTTCCTTTGTCTAATTGTTTGAAAAATACACTGCGTCCATATTTTATATGACAAATATCATTTGCCAATCCACGCCACTTGTGCGCCGCGTGTGTGGGCGATCAGATGATGGGCTACGTCAGTACGATGAACGTGCCGATAGGAAGCGATGACAGATAGTTGAATAAAATTGTAATTCTTTGTTTGTTCACTTGTGTAAGTGGAATATAAATATAATTAAATTTTAAATACCTAATAAAATATATTTCAACGAAAAGAACCTTCATTTCAAAATAAAAATGAGAACAGTGGTATATGGCGTGCCAGAGTTTGAAGTTAATAGATGGACATTAAAGAACATTGTCACTTTTGGAAATGTCGACGAGTGCAATTTTTTTTTTCGGTGCTCAATCTGTTTGCGGTGGTGTCTCTGCATGGTGCTGTGACAAGTTAAGGTAAAGGTAAATTTGGTCCTCTCAACGCCATGAAGGCACGTAGTGCGATTAGAGGTACAGCTCCTCTCATTCTTTACCTGTGTACTAGATGGAATTGAGTGGTCAACTCCTGTTCCGGCTGCTTTAACCCCGGTGCCCATTGAGCATGAGGCTGAGTGGACTTCAAAGATTGTCTGGACGTTTTGGAGAAGTGACAACTCTCTTACTTCTCCCAGCAATCGAACCACAGCTCCTCTATAAAGCAGAATTGTTATAAGTTCATACAAGATTTACTTTCTCATTTTCCTTCACACTGCTTTCACTTTGGGGGTTTTTCTAAATTCTTACAGCTCTGACACCGGTGTATGCGTGCCACATGTCGAGTTACTATGTGTTGCTGTCAAGTGTATTTTAGCACGCAGTGTACTGTACTTTTCCTGATGTCAGTATATTATGTCAGTATGAAACGTGGAGATCCTTGTCTGACTGTGCCATCGGTCATGACACATTTCTGCTATCTAACTCACAAAAGCCATGGCCCATATGATCGCTGCATTAGGCCTATTCTCGAGGGTACCACCTCAAAGACTGAGAACACTTGTATAAACATCTGACCACGACAGAGAATTCGAGCATCAGACCACGACGGGTTTGATTGCCACGTGTAGTACACCGGCGGATGCACCACTGACAATTACACGTTAACTGACTTCAAATAAGTAATAAAGAATTATCAGTTCTTGTGAGATGTGACACTTCTTTGTTTGATCTTACGTTCCCGACAATTCGCGATAGCGTAGTGGTCTCGTCTTCAGAGATTCTAAACCCCGCGGCACGACTCAGCTTTAGTACCCAGCCCGCTGCGAAAGTGTCACATTTCAAATCGATGATGAATCAACGACCAACAGCCTTTGAACACACAGTCAATATTCAGTGCCTTGACGGACATGTTTAGGCATTTTAATCTCATGGTTCCGTGCATCATAATTCAATGTTAATAAAAATCCAACCAGATGCAACAGTACGCAGATATTTATTTATTGCAAAGTCGCTCTACATGTTTCGGGTGTCACAGCACCCATCATCAGGAGTACTAAAAACTGTAACCGCAGCCTCCGGTACAGGTCATAATATCGGTACAGCTACTTCGCTCCAACATGGCCTGATCGGGCGTGATCAGGCCACGTTGGAGGGAAGTAGCTGTACCAGTATTATGACCTATACCGGAGGCTGCGGTTACGGTTTTTTAGTACTCCTGATGATGGGTGCTGTGACACCCGAAACATGTACAGTGAATTTGCAGTTAATAAATATCTGCGTACTGTTGCATCTGGTTGGATTTTTATTAACATGTTTAGGCATATTCCACGTCATCTTCAGTATCTCTTGGCTTCCTAAACTTATACTTCTTATCATCCGCGCTGCTCTACAAGCAGCGCGGATGATAGCAGTTCATCAGAAGCATATAATAACAATTTGTTATACAGGGAGTTCAACTGTAAACCGAACCCGGACGTATGGCACGTTGAACAGCTTTTCATTTCCGAATGTGTACAACATACCGCATCTTAGAGTTGCTGTTGGAAATGACGTCCCTCAACTGTCACACATGCTTGTTTTCGAATGAACTGAAAAAACGGGAAATCGAATTCTAAATTTCCTGCGACATTTTATATGAGATTTTTTTCCTTTATAGGTTGCCACAGTGAATATCCTCTGTGTTAAGCTGTACTGTCTACTCACGAACAAGACAAATTACGTTGTACTCTGCTTGGCACGTTTGTCACACAGTAGACTAAACTGACTGTGCGACTTTAGACGTCAAATGCTTCATTGTAACCGTATACGCGCCGGTACGACTTGTGGTATGCGAGTCATGCAGCTGCCGTTAAACATGCCGAGCAGTATCAGCAGTCCCTAGAAAATATTGAAACAGTGTTTAATAATCTGATCACCAGGTGTCATTGATGTATGAACACTGAAAAAGGTTGTGTTCAACACTTCACTCTAGCATGCAAGAAGATAAGCTTGCCGTGTGTGTGAATTCGGTTTCAAATTGAACTCTCTGTATTAGTTTAAAGCTTTTTGTTCTTGGGTGATTATTATTGTCAATTTCCACACGAAATGTATGCAATAACGCCTCTCTTCAAGCCAGTATAATTCACAAATGCAGCGGGGCCCTCCTTGAGAAGCCAAGATTCACTCTGATAAACAATAAATTTATCGTCCCACACTGAAAAAAGAACTTTTATTAGATTTGTTGCTACACCTGGTCCATCTTCTGAGTGACATGAATCCAGTCTATGCCTTAACACCTTATGTTTGTTTGTTTGTTTTGGGGCCAATAGCCCCCCCCCCCCCCAGTGGGCCAGGGCCTCCTCATTCACGAGGTTTCTAGATCACACACAACGACGCACCACAGTCGGTAGGACTCCTCTGGACGAGTGATCAGTTCGTCGCAGAGACCTCTACCTGACAACACACAACAATCACACCAGACAAACATCCATGCCACCGGTGGGATTCGAACCCACAGTCTCAGCAGGCGAGCGGCCGCAGACACACGCCTTAGACCGCGCGGCCACTGGGACCGGCCATTCACACCTTATGTAGATCCATTATAGTATCCTGTCATCTACTTCCAATACTTCCAAACGATTTCTCCCACATCACGTCTACCAAGTAAAATTCTTGACGCATTTATTTTCTCTCTTTTCGTCCGTCTTAACATCCCTGATTTCATTGCCCTGACAATTTTTGACGAAGAGCCAGTTTTCTCTACCCTTCTGTCACTTCCTCCGTCCTAAATCCAAATATTATACTTATCATCCTCTTTTAAAGCTTCTTTAATCCGTGATCCTCCCTTAGAATGAGGGACCAAGAGTTACAGCATACAAAGCAAAAAAAAATCCTAGTGTTTTAGTGTCGATAGGAGACGAGAGGCCAAAAAACCAGAAGGTACGGAGTGCAGTAAACTGACCACATACAAGATTGTGTTGTTACTAGAGTAAATTATATTTTCTGCATGTGCCTAGCTAAAGGGGGGCGAGGGGTGCGTTCGCCTCGGGTGGTAGGGGAGCAAAATTGGCAGCAAAATTATTATTGTACATGTGAGGAAAGATGGCTGCCCTCAACAAATTTTAAATTATTTAGCCAAATAAATGGCATTTCAACGAACGATCGTAATGTTTTCAAGGTCTTATTTTTTGTTAGGGGAAACCATTGCTATTTTTCGGTCAGGATTTCAAAAAGCCTAGCAGTGCCACAGGTTTTGGGTATTTTGGAGTAGAGTGCGTTCCAAATATTTTTTTCTTACTATGACGTCGCTAATGGGCATGCTGTAATGAAATTGGTTAATTCGTGGATTACAGCTTAATCGTGTTTGCTGCAAGCAGCTGGCGTGCTTAGGTTTTCAGCAAGGTACTTAACAAGCGAGAGTGGAGTGATTTATCTTCAAGACCTTGCACCTGCGTACAAGGAAGGGCAATTTCGTTTTAATCTGAAAATATATCAGCTTATATGTCTCTGTCTCTTAATTTTTATTGCATCCCCCCACCACACACACACACACACACACACGTGTATGTGTACTATTTTTGCTTCTCCTCAGGTTTAGAATTATTCTGTAGGCTAAATTAGAACAGAAGATACGAGATAAGGAATATTTTGTCACATATTCAGGTGTCTAACCAAGGCATTAGAGCATCCGACATGTTTTAAGGTAAATTATGCAAACTCTCCAATTAATAATGAACGTTTACTTACTATACTGACTTATAAGACTGATCAGTCTGTAAGGTATGTTGGATATCATTTCTGCTTTGTATTCAGAAGCTAATGTATTCGAATCCATCTACATTTGTAATGGGTTTTCGTTTGTATACACGTGAATAAATTTATATTACGAACCTGAGGGCTGTTTGACCGTGCATCTTTCTCATGAAATAAAGTTAAATGCCAATTTGATACAACTAGGTAATTTTATTGATGTATTCTTAGCTCGACATGTTTCAGGTACATACGCCCATCATCAGGAGCGTTAGATGTTGAGTTGCAGCATATGGTTTTCTGCGCCGAGTTTTTGGATGGGTGGTGGTCTTGAGAGCCACTGCGTAGGTCGTGTTTACGGTGCGGATGGTGCAGTGCCACCACCCATCCAAAAACTCGGTGCAGAAAACCATATGCTGCAACTCAACATCTAACGCTCCTGATGATGGGCGTATGTACCTGAAACATGTCGAGCTAAGAATACATCAATAAAATTACCTTGTTGCATCAAGTTGGCATTTCACTTTATTTATATAAGGAACGTGTTATGACAACCGGTGTTGCCTATGTATTTTACGCACTCATGTGTGGCAGTAAAATTTGCATTTTCATGTTACGCGATTTAAGGCTTATAGCACTTTTTTTTTTAAAGAAACAAAAACTGAAATAATGTTTTTTAAAACGCGCGTCACCATTTCTTCTTGCGGGAATGAAAACGCAATGAGACAGAGGAGGCGGAAGAATACTGCTGGGCGATAACAGAGGCGGCGGAGCGGTCGTGCTGCGGTCGATCAGATTCCAGTGTGTTGGCGTTTGTTTTTAAAATGGACTCCCTTGTATATGCGAAAGTAGTTGACCATGTAATGCAACCGATACCTGTGAGCACGCGGTTTAAGGCATGGGACTGCGGACGCTTGCTTGCTGGGATTATGGGTTCGAATACGGCCGGGGGCCTGGATGTCTGTGTCTTGTGATTGTTGAGTGTTGTCAGGTAGAGGTCCCCTCGTAAAATTGATCACTCGTCAAGAGGAGTCCTACCGAGTGTGGTGTGTCTGAGCATGATTGTGAAGCCTCGATAATGAGGAGGTCCTGGCCCACTGGGGCTGTTGCGCTATAGAATGTGTGTGTATATATATATATAATTTCGATCTGCGTGGGATCTTTCGTAACGTGAATATTGCCTAAGTCAGGGAGGGTCTGTAATTGCGGAAGCTACAACTATGTATCACTACCATGCATAATGGAAGTTATGTTTCAGTCGGTACTGCAGCTCCACTAATTATATAAAGCTGAATTTTTTTAGAGCTGGAAGTTGTCAATTTCAGCTCCAGTGGGAATGCCCACTTTTCTAGTGTTATAAGTGTATGTGACCAGTTCTTCCTCTGCTCTCTTATTAAAATTCATCCCGTGATTCCAAACAATTTTCATTACCATATATTTTTATATGTTTTGTGTACCAGGTTGGACAACTAAGGTTGTATAGCATCGATCGATGGAATGATTAATTAATAATTGAGTGGAAAAGATGTGGAAGGAGAGAGCTTGGCGCAGTATGAAGCAGTGTCTTGGCTATTTGTCTGAAGTGAACGAGTGAACAACGAAAAATCGTAGGGTAGCCGGTTTGGGGTCCGAGATTTGAATGCGGACGTACCTGACTGGAAGCAGGAAGGTTGACCGCTGGACTGCGACGTTCAGTAAACGGGGTTAAGAGAGGGACATTAATTCCTGAGGATGAAGATAGGAGCACTGCCTTCATTGATTTAAGCTTGTTAGTTACAGATGGTGTCAATTGCTAGAAGAATTTAGAGTCGGTAATGGATAAGTGAAAGAGCATGGAGCCTCGGTGGAATGATATTAACAGCGAAATCCAAGGTATTCGCAGAAAATCACATCGAAGTTCTACTTTGTCCACCACAAATCCCGCATGAACTGGATTTGGATTGAACCCGAACCTCCGCAACGAGAGGCCGGCGACTTACCGCCTGAACCAGGGCGCGGTCCCTTCAATGTGCAGTTTGTCTTCATCCACCGCTTAGTTACTGTCTCCTGGTTCCAAATATTCTCGTTTGAACGCTATTCACCAGCAGTTCAGGGCGAAAGACCTCAAGTCTCAAACCCATACAAATCAATACTTCCTTTGGTGTTCCAAATAAGAAACGATGTTTCTTGTTCTGTTGGCCTTTGTATGACTATCGTACGTTCTTGCTTTGTGTATTGAGGGCCCGGTTTCAGGTATTAGCCTGTATACATGTTATCCTGAGATTTATTCGTGGTTCCCACAATTCCTCCCGGTAAATTCAATGAAATTAATTGCAAATAGACCATGAACACTTCTTTCACAAACTCTGAATTGACTTTAAGTAATCACGCCGCACCATTAGTCTAAGTAGATTGAAAGCCATTGAATAAATTATACATAAAGAAAATATTGTATGACTATTGTAAAGGAAGGTCATGAGACAGAGGCAACTGTCACGATTTGACCATGTGGCCATGGGATAGGAGAGAAGGGGCCCAGCCGATGACTCAATCAAAGCCCCTTCGAGCGTCTAGAAGCTAGAATCAGAAATCAAGGCCGACCCCAACAATTATACTCTCCTGCTGGTTAGAAAATGGGAATGGGATGGGAGGAGGGGGGAGGGGAGAGCTTCAATTCAGTCTTAATCAATCGTCCCAATAGATTCATTTTTTGATTAGTCTGATCTTTTACCGACATATCTGTCTCTCATTACCGAGCGGATCATTGTCTTTAAGTTTGATCACCGACTGATTCACATTAAAAAGGGCCTTATGTGCTCCGTCTTGGTCATTCTGCCGGTTGCTAGTGAAGCATCTGTATTGGCGGATTTTTTGGTAGTAAGGTTCTATAGGCCAATAAGATTCTGTAGGCTAGTAACATATTTTCATGCCTTATTCGTCCACCGTTCGTACTTAGAACGTGGCACCACAACATTAAACATTCAACTAACTGAATCGATGGAGCAGAGTCATTCTCTAAAAGCTTATAGCTCCTCTGTTAGTATACAAATGCACAGCATTTTATGCAACCGGAAGGTTCATCACTGCTTTTACGAGAGACCGCCACCTGTCGCTATCCTGAGCCAGACCAATCCATTCCACGTTCCTCTATCAATATTACTTGAAGATCGACTTTAATATTATTCTCCCATCTGCGACTAGATATTCCATCAGTTCCCTCCCCCTCTGAAACATGAAACTGCTTTTGAATTGTATATTTAGTGACAAGGAGGACAGTTAGCACCATACAGCAGTTACTCAGCTCAGATTTCCGCCATGTTTGACGACATCCAAAAGTTCATTATCTTGTTCAGGGGAGATCGCTACTAAATCCACCCTAAGCCAGGTCAATTCCAGCCATATCCCCAAAGTCCTATTTTGAGATTAGTTTTTAGGCGCGTTTCATCGGTCTGTCTGCCTGCATGGAACGGGGTTTTGCGCACTGGATGGATTTTTGTGAAATGTCGTATTTGGCGGTTGTAGGAAAATTTATTGCTACATTATATGATTTTGGTTGAAGTCAGATAAAATAACAGATATATTGCATGAAAATCTGTGTAATGCTTTTGATAATATCTCGCCCTGATTGGTGATCATAAGTGAGAGAGAATGTACGTTCAGTGCGGTGTGAGCTGTAAGCGAAGAAGTTGACTGTGTAGACATAATACATAACACTTCTAGAGATACGAACAATAAATACGACATCCGCCGTGTGCGGGATATCAGCAATGATCCTCAGTGAGTCTCTTACTATGATACCAAGTACGGAGAAAACTTTCATTGTCCTGTATAAAACGTGGAAAAGACACAATTAGATACTCGCTTCTTCCCATTTTTCTTGAAAGTAGTGAAGAATTTAAAAAAATGTGGACATAAAGAGTGAACACATAAGAAATATTGGGCTTTACGGACATTTCCTAACTTGTTTATTATCCTCATCTCTGTGCCTTGGGTTCCCAAGTGGTCTGTACCACGTGCTTTCGACGAAGATCTTGTCAGATCCCCGCAAGTCAGTACTGTGATATATATATATATATAAGGCGTGCCCAAGTGACAGTGGGACTGATAAATTTATGCAAACGTTTATTTAGTTTAAATGCACGTATATATTATAAATTGAAGAGTGGTACATAGACAGTATCTGTGTAATACATACTGTCTACACATAATCTCCTTGTTGGTTGAAACAAGTGTCCCATTGGTCCACGAGACGATGGATACCGTCAGCGAAGAAAGTCTTGGGTTCCGTGCGGAACCATTCTTCAACGGTTTC
>Ga0131853_10022822_pt1 | contig 11311 bp, 8 predicted proteins | sample TergutLab28metaG_FD_92764 | JGI IMG/M metagenome (GOLD analysis project Ga0131853, IMG submission 92764) | Labiotermes labralis P1 segment gut microbial communities from Petit-Saut dam, French Guiana - Lab288 P1 (version 2) (version 2) | ecosystem: Host-associated > Arthropoda: Insects >...
CAGAAAATGCAACTGTTCAAAGAAGTGTACCACGAAGATGTGTTTGTGCAAATCAGCCAATCTACTTTGTAACTCAAAATGTCACAACAGTCAACCTTGCTGTAACAAGTGAGTTTAATTATGGTTTGATAATGTTCAAGGAGATTCTGATTAATAAGTTCCATTTATTTCATGAATATTTTCTTTTAATACATAACTTAAATGCAGTAAAATATAAAATATTTAAGTTTAATGTTCTTCTAGGCTTCGCTTAAATTTAAATATACAAAGGCAAATTATTGTAACGGACTAGTTTCATGGTGAAAAAATATAGAGTTTAATCTGATAATAGATTGCTGTTTTAATTTCCTATTCCATTCACATAGTCATCAAATAAACAAAAATAATTAAAAGTTCCGTTGAGTATACCGGATATCCGCATAATGGATTGCGATGAGCTAACCACGCATCTCCCGAACCCACGCCCTATGGCGGGACGCGGACTGGTTGATCCAGCTATCGCTTGCTACTGTTGTGTCGAAAATAAGCTAAGCTAATTTAAGTATGGACCCGGTACAATAAATATATAAAAATTGAGTTTCATAGAATTATGCAAGATAAATTACCGCCAATATATTTTCACCTTACATGTTCAATGAATAATTAAAAGTTAAAACACACACACTTACAAAGCACAATGACAGCCAAACAAAACGGACTTTTACCAAACCATGTCGGCAAATTTACCGACATGGTTTGGTAAAAGCCCGAAATGGAAGCGTTTCCAAGTATTTTTCGGACTTTTACCACCTCACTATGGTTAATGCTAGGATTTACTGGTAAAACCTAGGTTTTACCAAACTTCGGGCTTCTACAGTAACATATGGACGTCCACCGGTAGGCTACACAAGCACGCATCGCATTTCTGTCACTTGATGTACTTGATAGAAAAGCGTAATTTATAACAACTGACTGAAAGAAGTTGCAGTCTCCTGGGATATGTTGCCGTGCCGTGCTGATTGGTTGACTGAAGACAGAAACAGTAAGATTCTCCTACACTCTAGTAACAAATTACCACAAACACGGCATCGTATCTCACAAGACTGTAATAATCGACGACGTTGTGAAAGACTCAAATCACACAATCTGGCGAGTATTTTCCTATTGTAAGACCAGAGTATTAATATAAGATCTCCAGAATCGCTGCTGGATTATATCTAGGACCCCGCTATATCTGAAGCCAAAAGAAGAAAGTCCTGTGAAGAAATTACGATGGCCTCCACAACCTCTCGACCTCAGTTTCAACATGCATTTTAGGAAGCTAGTACACAGCATTTATTTTCCTGAAAAATGTCCTTGTCACTTCCTCTCGGCTTGCTTATCTTATAGTATCTGGGTCACTCGGCGACCCCCGTTCTCTTACGCGTCATCTACAGCCGCAATGGGGAATACACCAAAATACAGCGTGTTTCTTTATTATACAAAGAAGTTTAAAAAATAAGGTAACAAACACGCAGAGGAATCCCTTATCCTGTGATATGGCGCCGCGACTTCATCGTCATGGTTCTAGTGGCCCAAGCAGAGTATGTGCAATGGTGTACAGGTTCGAGACTCTACACCCTTGAAGACGAAACACGAAGTTCCTTCACAAAGTCGGAAGCCCACTACCCCTGTAATGCGGAGTTCCATCCTCAACTGCACGGCCGCGGAGGTCTCACGACTCGCAACAAACACTACGAAGCCGAAAGTTTTACTGAGACTTCGGCCTGTTACAAAGTACCAGATTGTACATGGGACCTGCACGTAGTCACCATTGACATTTAAGCATCTGTCCTGCTGTGGCAACAAGGCTTTGTATTCCAGCGTAGAAGTAACTGATGTGAAGTGTCTGGTGACGACGGCATGCTTCAGGTTGGCGTCTGTAGAAAATCGCTTGCCGGCCAGGAGCTTCTTAAGGGATCCGAAGAGATGGTTAATCACTGGGTTCCAGACTGTCAGCCGGACTGGTTACTTGTTACGACAATACGGCTAGGAAGAGATGGATCATCCTCCTTACAGACCCGATCTCGAGCCCCGTGATTTCCATCTCTTGAGACCACTTGAGGAGCACCTTGCCTTCACGCGATCCGCAATGGAAACCGACATAAAAAAAGACAATGGCAGTTCAAAATTATTCTTTAGCTATCGGTTTAGCGTCTACAACAAATCAGTGGCTCTAGACATGTGGAATTACGTACGTGGATACGTACCTAAAACATTACCCATTTTGCATAAAATATTGTTTGAACGTTATGCGAAACACGGCGACAATGTGCAACTTTGACGTTATATATGATAAATTTAAGGTATACAAAACCGGTACATTCTTCACAAGAAAAAAATAAAATAACAATAATATTATTACTAGGCGTGCATAGCAATATATCCATATAAAGGAAAGGAGACTTTGAGCTTTGCTAGACAACGCAGTCATTTGCTAAAGTTATGCAGCGTCCATGAGAGATACCTTAAATGTAAATACCGAACAATGGTTGAACGACTGTTATGGGGGCGGATAATACCTAAGTACTCGCAGTAAAACCTGTCCAAGTGCCACTTCGGCCACCGCAAATTCCACGTGGACTGCCATGAGATCGATTTTTCTCTTTAGCACCGCATTCAGAGCAGCTCTGGGGCCCAACTTGCTTCCTAGTCACTGGGTATCTGTAGCTCTATCCCTACTGGCGTAGTGAGGCCGCGACGTCGACCTAACCAGCCACCTACATTTACTGCCCACGTCAGGAAAGCGTGGAGCTATACCGCAACTTCTTTAACATCTTCTTAGCCTAGTACTGAGTACTACGGCAAACATCTTCCTATGTAGTTACGTATTCACAATATTGATAAATTACAAATAAAAGTCGTGGATTATAAAAAAGGCCCGCGTCTTCTATCTGTGCTATCTTCTTTCACACAAATAACGTGGCTTGGTTTGAGGCCCGTGCGTAACACTGGTTATGTCAGCCTGTTACGGTCATAACTAAATTTTCTTTAACGATTTTAGTGTCGACACTCCGCACCAAAGTTAATCCAAATACGAAGACTGATCTGAGATGTGACGCCGTTGCTTCCCTCTTCTACCATAAAAATGAAAATAAGCAGCACCTCCAAAACATTCGCAAATATGTACCAGACTACACGGCATCACGCCCCAGAGGTCAGTCTTCGTCGATAGTCGCCACCGCGAAAACGGCGAATCTCACAGAGTCATAATAATCAAAATCCACGCAATGGTTATGGTCACGAAACGTTTAACAGTCAACGCCCCAACATAAACGGAGGCGCGGATTTTCATGGAAATGACCCACAACCATTGTGAGTAGCTGAAAAATACCTAATAACAATAGATGTTTAATATACGTGTGTTACAAAGAAATCAATGTCCTATGGCTACGTGTTACAAGGAGGCTATACTACTGCGTCGATATCCCACGAACGAAGAACGCAGTATGAGCTTATTTCACATACAGGATTTCATTATTTATAAAGGGCGAAGGGGTACCGTGAGACGGGAGCTCTGGACGTCCAAAAGGAAAACAAAATATGTTCTAGCAAGTCTAGGCTTTCGCGTTCTTCTAGCATCTAACCACTCAACACGTGTCAGTCCATCTCCTGTTCCACTTTACGATCCCATAGTCTTGGATCTGAAGGTGTTCATCCACAGTGTTTCTTAAAAAAGATCGATGTCCCTTGTCAAACCCCACGATGTTATTATGTCAAATGCAGTGCTAAACTTACCGTTTCCATTCAAACAGACATGAGTTGCTAGCGACTTAATTTTTCGTCCTTTATGTCATCGCAGTTCTGTCGCCTAGTTTTACAGGCATACACGTACGTCTTCCAAATATTACGTAAAAATGAAAGGAGGTGGAATTGAATGAAAACAAATTGGTGCGTGCTGTGACCCAAAAAATCTACAGCCACTGTATAATGGAGTTAGACGCACCGAGGAATAAATTCACGTTGCAACACTTTTGACTTACATTCCGGAGGCGTCCGTGTCTAATCACGGCCGGAACACCGGCTATCCTAACCTCTACGTAGCTTTCTTACTCTGTACATGTACTTAAAAGAGCAACACCTTAAATTACGCCACGACCGCTTCCTTGCGCAGCCTTTCCTTTTCATAATTCACTGATAACCCTACAACTCAACGGTGCAGTTATGACATGATGGCAAAGTTGTTCAATAAGTCATGAAAAAGTAGTGTGATTTCACCTATTACAGCTAACGGTTATGAAAGCCCATTTCACTGGCAGCTTTAACCTCGTCTGTTCTGAATTTAAGGTTTCTGGAGGGAGTATCACAAAACGTGGTTGACACTGAAAAACAGATGACGATACAGGCCCTTTAATAAGCCAGCCCAATTACGCGTACCTTTTTCTACCAACACATGTTTCATGTGCTTCAGTTCCTGAACTACGCACATTTCCGGTCATCGGTAATTTTCCTGAAAAATTCTTTAATAAGGATTTCGACGCCTTAATAGAAAAGGGCATGCATGAAAACAGTGAGAACCAAACACTATCTTTCTTCCCGACCCGAGAAAACAAAGATTCGATGAAGAATTTGACCATCAGTACATCACAGACGAATAAGAATAAAAATCATTCAGTAGTTTTGTAATGTGCTACATTAATGACACCATCATACAGACCTACACTAGTGACAATGACTACGGGTGAAAGACATAATTTCAAAAAGACAGGATATGAACGTGTAGAATTATCAGAACCATATATTTACACTCACCTATGCACCTCACGGCGGTCAAACAGATGAAGCTAACAGAGATCGGCGACCAGAGAACTCTCTTCTTGTACACTCATTTTAAGATTGCCTTTGAAAAATTAAACTACGTCCAAACGTCGTTAGTAATAAGCAAATTAGAAATTTTCGGAAAAAATTTCACATGTCACGTTCGCTGATATCTAAGTGGGCAACTATGTTGTGCGCTAAATAAAATCTGTGTTCAAAGTAGTCACACGTCTCAATGATCACGAGAATCGGAGGTTTTTGGAAAACACAACTAACCGCCTCCCCTTCTGTCAACCGTCTGGTTTCTCCGGGTCAGAGACTAGAAATCAGTATCGCCAACATGAAAAGTGGTGACCAAGGAACGCCAGTCAATGTTCAATCACTAGTATTGCCTATTCATTCATACAGTTATAATACTTTTAATACATTTTCATAACTTAAATTATTTATATCGTAATGTGATACTCATCACACATAGTACTTTTAATAATTTTGTTGGAACTGCGATATACTACGTTGACAGCAGTGATATCTCTCGTAGTTCATGCCTTTCTCACATACAGCGCGTAATACTTCAGCGAACCATGGGTACTTGAATGACATTCATGACCATTTGAAAACCACGATTACGTGAATAATGGGACGTTTCCCTTTCTTCTTTCTAATTTACTCCAATGAGCCTTCAAGTTGGTAAATTAATTTCCAAGTTTCAAAAAACATAATTACATTCTACATCGACCTCACCCATCCTAAGTAGCAGTACAAAGTGGAAAACTTCCAACCCCTGGCCCAACATACATACGCAAAACCTTATGAAACCAGCTTGGCTTATCCACTATCTCGAAGGTTTGTCATTCTCAACAAATCACAGGTCACTCAAGTCGTATCTCCCTTACAATTACATACTGTTGGATGCCCACATTCTTGTTATACAGTAATAACAACAAATGGTCAATGCCATGGAGATAACAGTGAGCTCATACACTGAGATAGTACCTTAAATTTGGCTACAATCCCTTTCTTCACTAATCATTCTGTATTATATCATGCCAACAATGAAAAGCTTCGTTCGACAACCAAATAAAGAAAGAATTAATTCATTAAATTCATTTCCTTAGTACTAGCAAACACAATGATAATTGCTCCCAGTCATATCATATATCATCGTAGTGTATTCGAACAATACACAGAAAGTTAATACTTACAGACGTGGTATATCATGCCAGAATCCATTTGAAGGACAGACACTTCTTGGATGCTTCACTAGTGTGTAAAAATCTTTCAGGAAAAACATTTACAAAACATACAAAAGCAATATGTATTTATTTCTTACTAAAGTTGTGTTCTGTGTCAGATATGAAACAACCTTACAGTTTACACAAGTTTTGAAACATAAACATGCTTTTATAATGCACCTTCCATAGAAATGCTACACTACAAGACGTTTTCAATCAATAAATATAGATTCAACTACACATACTCCACAACTCATGACAGAACCTTCCTGCATGTGGCACAAACCAGTCAATATGGAATGACTCCAAAGATGTGTGATAATGCAAACAAAAACTGACAATCTTGAAATTATGCACAATCACCCTTACTCTCCTCCTTCAAAGAATTCTCTTCTTGCATCACAAAATACAGGCACAGATCTTGAAAAAAAAGCAATGGTTCACAACAAAGGTGAACATTCCAATTTTACAATGCACCAGAAAAAAAATGGCCCTCACGAGTATTCTACAAGCATTGAGATCAATGTGCATGAAATATGTTATGGTTCTTACTATCCTTACAGTACATGCTGAGTAATGCCTATGAAGCTGTTATCAACCCCTCTGCAGTCAACTAGTCAACAGTGAACAAAAAAGAACACCAGTACAGCAGAACTCCACTTATCCACATGCTGGTTATCTGGATTGCCAATTATCTGGATCGGCTTGGCCTTTGGTTTAAATTTGTCGAGAATTCTACAAAGCTAACCTGCCATGAAATCACCAGTTATTGGATCAAGTACAGAACACTGTTATGGCTTCTAGAACTTCAAATCAGGCATAATCGAAAGGTTCAGGTGCAGGTACGTACTGTAAAGAGTAACAGCCAAATTTCAAACTGCCAATGTAGCCTATTTTAAGAGAAAAAACCGATTATCCGAATATTCTGCATATCTCGATGGCTCACCATCCCAATTAATCCAGATAAGTGTAGATCTACCGTACATAGTACAGCAGAAAATTTTCAAATTACAGGTACAGTAATCCACAAAAAGAAAATATGAAAAATTGTTTTTTAAGATGAGGCATGTTTTGCAGTATGTAGCAACACATACAGACAATATTAGACACATTGGTGTATCAAGAATCCAAATGCTGTTTGTTATGTTCCTTTCCATAACCATTGCCATCACAGTCCAATATACAGGAAGTGTGCAGTAACTCAAAGGGCCCATGGTTTTTGAAAAAAACATTCAAGTATAACCACTATATTCAATTCCCACAGCATTCTTCTGGAAATTTACAGAAGAAAATAAAATGTTTTGCTATGTCTTGCAGAACACTGCCTCAGCCCATAAAGTAATTTCTCAATGACTGCAACACAAGAGGTTTTGAGTGAAAGCTTGATAACTAGCAGATTGTGGCCTCTTAGATCTCAATTTTAATATCTTCGGTTACAAATGCAGGGGAGATCAATAGACAGATTTCACATAAAACAAAGACACATTCTTTACAAGAACTGAAAGACAAGACACAAAGAGGGCTTGCTACGATATCAAGACAAGATATCGGTTGTGTGTCAAGAAATGTTTGCACATGGTTCAAGGCCTGCTTAGAAACAGAAGGGTGGCACTATGAGATTACTCTATGAAATATGATCAGTTGAACTGGAGGGCCTGCTATGTGCTAGTACTTCCATGACACTGCAGTGCTCAGGATATGATAAAAAAAGGATTACCTGTAGGACAGGGATGTCAGTAAGGACAGTCACATTAAAATTTAAAGGAACAAGGCATATGGGACAGCCTAGTACAAATGGTGCAAGCAGGTGCTAGATGACATCAGGAAGAGAGGAAAGAACTGGCACAAAATCAGAAAACAAAGTATAAGGAATGATAACAGAGACAATCTTTTATCCACTAAACCAGGAACTAGGTTGGCCAGGCACCTAACTCTGTAGAGTGCAGCCTAATATCTGTGAGTCCTATGTAAGTTAGGAGCTTCATGTCGCTGTTCTGGCACGCAGGATTTTGAGGTAGCTCAGAGATTTTAAAAAATTTCTCAAACCCTGCTTTGACCTGTATGAAAAAGAAATTATGCCAGATGTATTAGCCGAGCTGATTGTGCTGACATTTCAGTCTTATAGTAAGAGGTTGACAAAATGATGTTTCCAATAAAGGAAGTGCTTAATAATGCTGGCCATAGTAGTAAGGACTACTCCTTCAACTACAGGCAGGTCTCATATGCGACTTCATTTCAACGTGACTTGAAATTTTACACGACTTTTCGAATGTACATGAAAATTTTCAGTTTAATACAATTTGGCATACACGATCCATGGTTGCTCTTGTCTTGTGTTGGAGGCTACCAGAAAGTGACATCACTCTCACGCCATTAGTCATGTGTACAGAATGATTACATTTGTGATATAGTCACACGGGTGATGTAGTTCGTCCTTTAACAGTATTGGCTTTTGTTACTAAAATGAGTGAGAAAGTTGGATGTATATCACCTAGTGCAATATATGAAGAGAAATTAGATGTAACAAGGCAACTTGAAAAAGGTGAACGAATTGTTGACATATGCCATAATGTTAGATTTGCTCATAGCAGTGTACATACAATACATGACAATGTTGAAACAACTACAGAAAGTGTTAAGTAAGGAACTAAAGTGTTTGTGTAGCAAGACTAACACAGTCCTATCAGAATGAACCGTACCTAAAACTAAAGATGTCTCTCACATCTTTACTGCATTACAAATAAATTAATATATTGTATAGAAAGGTATGTATACTGTACATAAATGTATATATACTGTGTATACCCTGACTGAGGTTTTTCTGTGCTTTTTCCTCAGTTGTACGGCAAATGCCAGTGTATAACTCGCAAAGACAGGGCACGACCTGCACTCTTCCCATTAGGCAATAATTTTTACGTTATTAGTTCGTTAATTTTAGTTTGACCACTCTGGATTCGATTCACAGAAAGCCTTCCAACCAAAGTTGTTAATTGTGTTGTTCTATGTATTATTTGTGTGTAAATGTGTACTATACTACTGGCACCGCGTGTTAACCGAATTGCAGTTAACAAATATATCATATCATATCATATACAATAGATATATCCTCTACAGGTCTGTACGTCCAAATAGTGGTATAGTCATTAACCAAATAGGAAGAGGTTGTCAATTGGTACTGCTTGTATTTGATTTGCAAGACTTTTTCTGGAATGTAACCCTGGCATAAAACAAGACCTGCATGTACACATAAGACCTAAGAATAAAAATTTTCAATGCAAAAAGTGCAAAAAATAAAGTCTGAATACTGATTAAACAAGTCTCTAATAATGAATGGTTGAGATTTCATACCAATTAAATATTATAAAAATAAGATACCAATTAATAAAAATTCTCTTACATTTTGTATTACACAGATCTTTGGCAACTTGTATACTACACTGCAATGACAAAGATCATTCACATTTTTCTCATCCGCATATTTGTGATCAAAAAGCTGTATATGCAATTTATGCAAGACCTAATGAAAACTCTTCATCATGAAATCCACTTTACCTAACTATAAATATAATATCTTTTCTCTGAGAAACTGGATAGCCTTATGTGGCATCAATTGGTATCAAAGAATGGTCTTCGTCCGTTTACATACATCATGCAGATAAATAAGTATGCTATATTTTGTTACACATTTTCAATAAATTCTGCATAAAGCTTTCAGACAAGTGAAACATACATCAACAAATCTACAGAAATATTCTCTAGTCTTCACATCATTGCAATATTCTTCCCTGCATGCCACACAGCACCTCATCTGTCATATTCAGACAGCTGCAAGGTCAAGTGGAAAAAATTCTCTCTCAATAATGCCGAGGAAGATATCCTTCCACTTTTCATAGATTTTATACTTGATGCTACCACTTTTAGACTTGTTGATACATTTTTTTTGTTTCAGAATAAAATGCATGAAATACATTCACTTTTTTAAATTTCATACTAAAAAAAAAAGTGGTTGCATGTGATAAACATGAATTAAGTGATGAAATATGGTAATCAGTGAGATTTATTGCTTAGCAATTACTTGAGTTCATAGCAGAAGTCGTAGTTTGGAGGATCTGCAGGTACTGCAGGGGGGTCCTGTGGGATGTCGACACCTTCCGCATCTAGGAGACGCAATTTAATATCCATTGACAGCAATGTTTCCAGATCATTTTCTGTCTCCTTACTCAGCATCTTATTTCCTAGTAAAAAATAATAATAATTCTTACATGAATAACTATTCCAGAAAACAAAGCACATAGATATGAAGAGTAACTAAAAATAATATATATATATATATATATATATACAGGTGTAACCCCCTACCCACGGTTTGCCACAGTCCAAAAAAAATTTGGAAAATTAAAGAAACAAACGGTTTATAAGTTTCAAAACGCACACCAAACCAGAACTGGCCGTAATATGGTGAAATCCAACAACCCAAACGCGCCCAGTACATGATTCATCATCCTTTGTCCCTGTACCCACGCTTCCCGGAAACTTGCCACCATTCTGCTTCTAGCGTTCTCGCTGTTCAAATCAGTTGCCACGTTATCGCAGTGTTTGTGTTCAGAAAGGAACAAGAAGAATGGAGAAGTCGGTGAATACCCACAACAGGCTAAGATATCTTTCAACAAATAAAAATTTCTTATTACAGGTTATGTACATGTAAGTACTATGATTTTCATTGTAAAATGTGTAACAATAACATGTTTTTTTATTGCTTATGCAGCACTTTGATGGAAAAGCATGATTTTTATTATTCTGCCATCCCTTGAAATTGTACATGATACTGGACAGTACAGGTACTGTATTGTTTCATTGTTCTATCATCTCTTGAGGATTAGGTGAAAACATCAGTATCCCTTACTTTCATACACATGAGAGAGAGAGAAAGTACACTGTAAATGTAAAAGGTAGTGTATGTACAGTACAATTATTATTACTTTAATGTTGGTAATGTCTTACTGTGTGTAATTTATCAATTAAACTTTACCGTATTTATGGGTGGTACACGAATATCACATTATATCATGTTATATACAGCATTCGGTATTATCTGCGGTTTCACATAATCACGGTAGGTCTTGGAAAGTATTACCCGCAGATATGGGGGTCCGCCTGTATATATGTCTATATATCACATTTACCCATATGCAAGATAATTCTAATCTCAGACGACCCCCCCCCCCCCCAAAAAAACAACCCCACCCACGGCAAAAGGAATTTACCAAAAACAAGACGAACCCCCCAAAACAAAAAAAAAC
>Ga0131853_10022824_pt1 | contig 11310 bp, 6 predicted proteins | sample TergutLab28metaG_FD_92764 | JGI IMG/M metagenome (GOLD analysis project Ga0131853, IMG submission 92764) | Labiotermes labralis P1 segment gut microbial communities from Petit-Saut dam, French Guiana - Lab288 P1 (version 2) (version 2) | ecosystem: Host-associated > Arthropoda: Insects >...
AAACGGGAGTACAGAACATAGTAAAGGAAATAAAACAGTACCAGAAAAAGTGGCTACAACACGTACAGAGGATGGACACAAACAGACTACCAAAACAAGCACTACAATATAAACCAAAAGGATAAAGGAACATAGGGCGACCGAGGAAGAGATGGAGGGACCAACTTCATCTTGAGGATCAAGGAACAGGAAACACACCTAACCCTTCAGAAACATGATGATGATGATGATGACTTAGAATTTTGCCAAAAATAGAGTCATTTATTACTGTATATCATTATATGAATTCAAGGATACTTTAGGTTGGCGGCTTAAAGGAGAAGCGAGCAATTGAAGGAATCGCTGAGAGACAAAAGCAGGAATTTTGGGAAATGTTTTTCAGATAATTTATAGACATTGCAGTTCTATACAGACAGTCTGGGTCTTAATTGTCTGACTCTTCTCCTTTAGATACCCTTAATATCTGTGGATTGTAGACAAGTATTTATTGTGTAAATTTCCAGAATATCTTCAACAGACTAACAATGTGTGTTGCGGGAATTCTAATTTGTTAAATAAATATTTATTCATTTTATGTATATACTATCAGAATATCATGTTTTGCGATTTCTGTTTGGAAGTTCTTTTGTGAATAAATATATGATATGTAATATATTGAGTGTAAGGAAAGCAACTATTTTATCTACACATATAATACAATGGCTAAGGTGTCATTCCCGGAGGTAAAGCGGCCGGATCGTAAATTTAACCCCCCCCCCCCACTTCTGTCTAATTCCGAGATTGAAGGAAAGAGTGGAACTGTACTTCTACTTCTTTTTGGGCCTCCATGTCGGTCTACAGAGTGAAATTCACTTACCTTTACACACATATTTCATGGAAGTTTTGGCATTTGTGACGAACACTTTTGTCAGTTATGTTTATAGTTTATGTGATCTATACATAAATATAATTGGTCAATATGTAAAGAAAGCTAGATATAATAAAGGTATTAACTTAAATTTATCACTGAATTGCTGGGTAAAATGCAACTTTATTGTCACTTTACTTCAGTGTGTAGAAACATATATTTATAATTACTAATATTTAAACAAATGACTTTAAAGAGGTCAATTGTCTCTTTCGACTTTGCCACAATATTTTTAAAAAAATGTTAAATAGTAGGGAAAGACGTCTTGGACGGAAAGACATTTCAACACAGTCTTGTTTGGTACATCAGAGATACGTTATTCGTTGAATTTCAGAGCACATCACTTTTAGCTCCAGTTCTGGGTTTGTATTTGGTTTTGTGAGATTTATAATGAATTTCATTTCAAAAGTATTTACTTTATGGAAACCATCCCCTTGTACTGTTTGCCACTTACTTGGTTATATTTCTTATTAGTGGATCAACCCGATCCAGACCCTTCCCTCCACACACACACACACAAACGCCTTCTGCCCCACTCTCCTGCTGACATTGTCTCACCGACTTTTCTGTGAGAGAAAATAACGGCCCTGAGAAATAAAGGCAGCTATCATGGGAATTGTTAGGACATTCGAGCCTTAAAGTCGTCTTATAAAACACGGAATTCACTTACGTTCCTCTTTATTGGTTTCTTGTTAAAGCGATGTACAGGGTAGTGCATTTCATGAGAAGACACACATAAGAAACTTCCCTTCTAAAGTTCGATCTCTAAACACGGTGAAACCGTAGAGTTGATATTACAGGAACATCAAATAATCCTTCAAATTCTAGGGTCTGTTATTTATTAAGTCCAATTCCATGCAGCACAGGCCTTCTTGAGAACCTAGTAGTCGCTAATATAATCAAGGTTTCCTTTTTACTACAAAATCCCTTACCTGGTTCGCAAGAACGTTGGAGTTGTTGCTATTCTGAATTGAATACACTTATTTCTTATTATACGAAACTAATTTAAAATAACTGTAATCACTTATTTTCGTTGTTACACTGTGCATGTTGTTGAGTTACTCAATTATTATACCAACTACTGCACATAAAAAATTATAAAATTTACACATTAAAATACTAAAACATTAAAAATGTTCCGACATGTTTCGGTCCTAGGACCATAATCAGGGAGCCGTATCGTCCTTGCTAAAGTTACACTATAAAAAGTCACATTAATTTCGCTCTACCAGTGGGGTATTGTGGCAGCATGCCATGTGCAGTAGTTGGTATAATAATTGAGTAACTGTAATCATTCTTCCACGTCACACTTACGTTTATCAACATAGTCTTGTAATCCTAGTTATTCAAGTCTTTAAGGTTGTCGTACAAAAATTGTGTAAAATTCTCACCTTAAACATTCTTCTTACCAGAATTTTCCGTTTCACCTTTCACAATTTAATTGCCCTAATATCGTGTGGCGAATAGTTTGAAAACTATATAAATGGTGACTAAAAGCAGTACTAAGGGTGGCATGTTGATATAGTTACATTCTGAGAATAGACATCATTCCTAAAAGCCTTTCCTGAGTGTGATTCTTCTCTTTTTAGAGTACAACATAAAAATCATTCTGATATGAAGGATGAATTAAGGTAAATCATATAAACTATTTTGACGCTCAGGTGAACGTGCATCGTGCTAAATTCTTATAATAAAATCAACTATATGCACTAATTTCTCTAATTTATTTTTGGAATAAAACTCTACATGTTTCGGACAGTTCCCCTGTCCATCTTCACACACAGCAATGGTATAATGTCGAACAGGTTTGCTGACAGCTTGTGAGCACGATCAGACCGAACTGCAACAGAACCAAACCAGTTCCGTCCTGATCCTGCTCGCAAGCTGTCAGCAAACCTGTATGACATGTACCTTTGCTGTGTGCACAGTGAATAACTCTTGACGATGGACAGAGGAACTGTCCAAAACATGTAGAATTTTATTCCAAAAATAAATTTGAGAAATTAGTGCATCTAGTTGGTTTTATTATAAGATCATATAAACTATGTAGGTAAAACATTCGCCTATTGGTCATTAAGGGAAATTGGAATTAGTAAATGATCAAATTTTCTCCCTTTAAAAATAACGATCATTTCAGCGTAAAGGAAGATGCTTATGATAGGAGAAAATGCTGTTCTGTGTAGCTTTTTGAAGACGAAAGTTACTTTTGCTAGACTTCAAATTTCAGATGTGTTGACTTTACAGGCGAAAGCTCCAAATAAGCAGACAGCAACGCATTCCGGAGTTTTTAAGGCTACCTTCAGAAACGCTCAACGTTCCTTGCAAAACTTATGTGTCTCTGAAATTTTAACTATATTTCTACCGTTTGTACTTTATTAACCATCATATATTCCAATGAATTTCCGTTAAATCCAGGCACTGACATTCGTGATTATTCTAAAAAAAATTATTTTTCACTCTGAGGAGTTTCTCAATGGAACCGACACCTCCCTCCGTTGTTGTGGAGTTTCTTATTTTTTTCTCGTACACCTTTGGAACCACAACAAATATAAGGCCATTTCACTGTGGTATAACGTAATAGCGATATACTAAACAAGAAAATAGTTTTAGTCTTATGACGGGAAGTGATAAACCGCAAAATATGTATATAATGATGATAAAATTTTATACGCATGGTAGAGCAGTCCCGTTACAGGCCCGGAGTGGCCCAGAATTTTCCAGGAAGTTAAGGTTCCCAGATTTCATGACAACGGCACAGGATTGTGCTAAGGTTGTCAGCCCTACGCACCGGTCGCTTTTACCCCAAGGAAATGCTCCTAGAACTCATTTCTGTTGCAGGCTGGGTCGAACCCAGGGCCATAGTGCGATTGAAAGGATTTTATGTCAACGAAATATTCCAATAACACCAGCTGGGATCGACCTTCCGATTTGTAGCATAGCAACTTAACCACTGTGCCACCGCGGTCCCCTTCATATGCATGGACCAATTATAATCACGTAGCTTCTTTTATTGTTTGTACTCTACCGCAAAAATATTGTAATACAGTCGAACTCGGTTATAACCTCATGAAAGAAACTGAATATTTTGTGTCGTTATAAACAGCTGTTGTTATAACTGACGAATGTAATGTTAGGGTTAACAACGAGGAATTAATTGGTACCACAGATTATCTGACTGTATAGTTGACATATCGTAATATCAATATAACAAGTTCCGACTGCACTTGCCTAGGAACAGACAAGTTATACGGAAATTTATCTCAATATTTAACCAACTTGATGTACAAAATTTGTTTCACGACAAGTTTTGTTTCATGCCTCTACATGTTTCGAGCACATGTGATCATCATCAGGAGGTCAAAATTGCATTACACAGCCTCTGGTATCATCACACCTATAGGTGTGATGATACCAGAGGCATGAAATAAAACTTATCGTGAAACAATTTTTGTGCATCAAGTTGGTTAATTACTGAGATAAATATACTGAGATGCACGGTCAGCAAAACGTAAAAATTATAAGGAAATGTTAGTCACCAATTAAAGACTATAACAATACCTACAGAGTAAAACTTAAATAATAAAACTTTGACGTGAGGTACATTTCAGTACTTTACTCTTGATGCTATCTGGACTTTTCTGTAAGAAGAAGATAGAAATATCAGCATGTAACTGTGAAGGGAAACTTGGGTGTGCATGTATAGGATGGATAGTCTTGTTAATGCAAAATAGCAGCAACGAGTCTGCTGAAATTAAGACTGAAGACTAAGGGCGTAATTCTGATGCGGCTCATATCTCTGCCTCGTCTTCTCGTTCACCCTCAGACTGGCACAAGTACTCACTGCAGCATCACAGTCTCAGATGACACGTAACTTGCAAGGCGGTGACGTCAAAATGCCTTATACACAAACTTTGCACCTTAAATACCTTCTCGCTGCTGCAGAGGTAGCAGACTTTGTTTTCAAACATCGCAATTCTTGAGCTACGATCACAGAACTGGTCTATCCTTGACAATCTCTCAGTTCTTCTCCTGATAAAGAAAGTTAGTATTCCTGCAAATCCTAGTGATCTCGTGATCATCGGATAGATATAACGTTTTGACTTGTATTCAGAAGGATCCTTGTTCAAGTCTCGGCCGAAACAGTGACAGTTCTGAATTAGGATCATTTCTGTTTCTTCAGTGAATCCAGACAAGTGCTGAGATGATAAATCAAAGCAGCTGTCGACTGTATCCTTCAGCATATTTAAAGTGCAGTATTCCCTGTCATACTAAAATTCTCTACTATTACGGCTAAATTATCAACATTACCTTAAAACAACCTCAAATAGAATACCGTCACATTTATCGAGAAGTTCCCAAATTCCCTCTCTGCTGAGTTATTTTATGTTTCTACCATTTGCTATGAACGAAAATCTACCATCGTTTTATTCACAACCAACTTTTTCTCTACACATAAAAGTTGGTATCTATTAATCATATTAAAGGTTGAGGGTGCCTGAAACATAATTTTGAGCACAAAGTCTATTTAGATTTAAGGGGAAGAATGTGACAGAATATTGGAGAGAATTACATAATTATGAAATTCATAACTTGTTGCGTAATCAAATAAAGGCGGTTAAAATGCTTGGAGAAAGTAAATTGCGTGGGAGGAATGAATAAATTCTTAAGAAATTTCAGCCGGAAAGTGAAATTTTAAGTTCCTATTTGGAGGCTCTAGACGAAGATGGAGGGCAATATCAAACTATATCTTGCAGAATTATTATGTGGGGTTGTTACTGGAATAATCGGCCTTGTGACAAGGTCCTTTGAAAAAGTATCATGCTCATTGAAATAAAAGATTTAGTTCCATACAAGGCCGCATGTTATATTAACTTTGAAGTCGTGTCGAAATACATTTCTGATTCCGGAAAGGTAAATTGCGGTCACTGTGATTTGTGGAAGGCTTTCGCCATCCTATGTTATCAGCCTTCCTCATTTTATACTTCGAAATATCATGCACAAACAAACTGTATTTATTTTCCGTGTTGTTACTGACATTTATTACTCTCAATCTCTTCCAACTTTCTTAAATTCAAAATTTTCATAACCGGTTCCAAACATTTTCCAGAAACCTAGAAGCTACTTTAAAATTTCTAAATTTTGGACCCAAAAATAGTGAAAAAAATTATCATACTGACGATCTACGAACATAAGTCTCCATCGTAAACAATTTTGTAGACTGAGCTCCTGGACGCCTTGGCGCCCGGTATTTTTTCAGCCCTGTTTAGACTGTTCTCATTTCTTGATACTTTTTTTTTACTTCGACCTACGTTACTTACTGAATATGGTTATATGTAAAATATAAGGTCGCACTTAATTAGTATTGCTTTGAAATAATTCACAGTTCTTTCAATTCAAATGTCTTCTTTTTTTCTGTTCCCATCCCATTATCTCTCTACATGACACAAAATGTGTGTAAATTATAGAGGATACTGCAGTAAACAGATTGTGCTAAAATCAGTGTAGTGTTTTAGCGAGTCATTCGCTCCGTCATATTCTGGAAACAACACTAAATTTTTCTTTGCAGTCATCAAATGACGGTACTGTCACCACGAGTTCATAGCGCCTAACTTAATGCTAAATAAAGGAGTCGAAAACAAGAAATAAAGAAAGGCCCTTCCTTTCTTTTTCCGATCGTTGCCAATGTGGCAGAATTTCCTCACGTGAATGAGACCGCAGTAGTTTCTGGAGTCATGAGATTCAAGTCACGAATTTCTCCAACGAGTGACATATTTATGATATTTTTTGGGAACTGCCTTCACCTCCTCTCTTTTGCCTTCTCTCCGCAGAGAGCACGACTCCATCTGGTTGCCACACGTGAAATATAAGGCCCTACAGCCTGTCCCTACGTGTACACAACACCCTTTGCTTTCCGCAATTCTCAGGTTCTGGGGCTGCTCCGTATTCAGCACATAAATAAGTAAGAATTCGACTGGTTTTGTTACCAGTACCTGAATATTATGATACTTCTAAGTAGGTTACAGTGTTCTTTCTTTCTTCTGCAACCTTGTACTTTAGCGTAGACGTCTTGAAGGAGTAGCAAATAGAACGGGCAAAGCTTAATTGAAAAATGTTACTGTTTCTACCACTAACGCTTCTTATGAACCCACAGAAAATGAAGCATCAACTTGATTACTCTTGTCAAAACATATACACCTTCCTCTCTTTCTATTTATGTTATGTTTACTTGGTGTATCTAGAGTTATTCGTCGAATGACATGTAAACTAACGAATTAGAATATTTTACTTCTGAAAACACAAAAACAGCACTACAGAAACACTTTTGTTACGTGTTTAATACTTAGTATTTAATCATGTTTATGATTCAAGTCAATGAAATTGTTACATATTTTACTACCTGCTAGAAATAATTTAAATTTGTAACATAATACTTTATCTCCCGCTGATTTTTCTTTCTTACCTCATTCACGACTACTTTCTTTCGTTGTTTCTTGTCTCCTACTTAAAGATCACTGTCTCGTGGGAAGAGACGCCGGGCGCTCAGGTACTCTGTACGTTAATACTAGCACCACATTGCAGAAGACAGTAATCCTCATAGCCAATACCATGAGAATATCTGACATCTTTTTCTTGATTTATGTTTCTCACTTTTGTGCTGTATAAATAGCTGACTTTTTTTCTGTCATTCTCTTGTCTCTCTCCCTCACATAAATTCATCGAGTTTACTCTTCATTCTTTCTACCTTCGGTACATTCTGTTTATCGTTTCTTCTTACTTAATTAACTTAATATATTTTTTCGTTATACATTGCTAATTTTACAGTCCTTTATTTTGCATAATAACAATACCATTAGTAGCAGTTACAGTCGAGCACAGGTGATTTCACAGCCACATGTTTCGGACAAACAAATCTATCGTCATGCTGTAAAGCCATTTGAAAAGATAGTCTACAACTTGTATTACACTGTTATTTTATTATGAACACACCTGCAAGTTTGTCTTAAATACGAGCCACTTTCAGTAAGAAAAACAATTTAAAAATTGATACAAAAATTTTGCCCGACTGAAAATTTTATGGCACTTGTTCTACTTAACACACAACTGGATGATTAATATACAGGCGCTAATTTTCCACCCATACACATATATATCCTGGGGACCGCTGTAGCACAGTGGTTAAGGTGCTGTGCTACAAATCGGAAGGTCGCGGGTTCGATTCCAGATGGTTTCATTGGAATTTTTTATTGACATAAAATCCTTCCGATCGCACTATGGTCCTGGGGTCGACTCAGCCTCTAACAGAAATGAGTACCAGGAGTACTTCTTGGGGGTAAAAAAGGCCGGTGCGTAAAGCTGATAACCTTACCACCATTCTGGGTCATTGTCACCTAATCTGGGAACCTTAACTTCCTTGAACCCTCTGAGCACCTCGGGCCTGTAATGGGACTGCCTTACTTTTTTGCACATGCATATCGTCTTATCTGGGTACGTAAGTGCTAATCATATGACATCACTGCCGGGAAGAAGTGTTGATCACAAGTATGGGTTACGCGTATTGATATTCTGCATAAATTCTTTGAGTTTATTCTTCATTTATGGTCCACTGTTGTGTAATTTTGACGCCCAGTTATTCAGTTTGCAATTGGGTAGGAGAAATCTGCGGATATTAATCCATAGGCACGCACGGCTGTAATAAGATACACGCACTTCAAAATGCCAAACAATATATACGATTTAAGATTAACAGCATCCACTTTTTCATCAACCATCAAATGAATTCAAACTCCGTTTTCGCTTCCCCTAGCCTAACCATTTTAGTTTATCCCTACCTATCTATCTTTAACGCTTCTCATGTCCATCGACAAAAGAGTTTCGATGCAAACTTCCCCATGGCTAAAGAACAATTAAAGGGGTAGGAGGATTGGAAGGGGAGAAATGTTGAAAAGTATGGGGGAGAATCCGGGGCAATTAGACATTAGTCAGAGTTTGATTTGCATTTTGTAACTATACGGGTGAGCAGTAGGGAATCGTTGGGGTTATGAACCGCATATAGCTACACGAATGTTACTGCACTGAATTAGAAAGACCGTTTAGTGCATGGTGTGGGTTTGAAGAAGGGTTGTGCTCTTGCTTGTAATAAACTGCTGTTAATTGTAAATAGCACATGACCTCGGAACCCTAGTTCGAAATATCTAATATTGCAAACATACTGTCTCATGCTACTGTCTTTGAATTAGAAGGGACCCTGATGCAATTTTTCCACCGTTTGAAATAAGAACAGGGAAAGTTAGTTCAACTTAAGAAAGAAAAAGGGAGGTGAAGAATGACAAACAGAACATCTTTTCTCTTCCATTTATATCCTCCTCATCGCGATCACCTAACACTGAAAATGAAATTTTAAATGCGATAAGGGTTTAAGATTTACAGTTACTACAACCTGTCGAATAGTAATTATCTACTAATAACAGAATAGTATTGGATTAAAGTGACCAGTCGACACCGCGTGATATCCTAGAAGAATTGAATCATCATCTGATTTGTTGTGGGAACCTCAAGTACTGTATGTATTTAAGAAGGTTTGCTCCTAAATTTTCCGAAATGTTGCTTGCGTTACTACTCGAAATAAGTTTTAAATATAAGATACTAAATTTGAGTGTCTGCTCATTTGAGTTCTTTCTGTGAAGATTTAAATGTGGTACAGTATATATATATATATATATATGTAAGGGACTGCTTTTTGCGGTCCGTTTATTGTCAGCTAACTACAGCAACATTTTTTAGGGTTTCGATTTCCATTTTACACTAACGATTACCTGTTTGTCTTCATATTCTCCCTTCTCCTGCAGGACAAATTATCTTTTGACTAAAATCCAGCTAGTCTGACAAACGTCGGTATGGTCCAAGGTGTTGAATTCTTGTTAATGGGTTCCGCTTTCTTAAGAATCGCCCAAATAGGAATTGTTTCGAGAAGCTGTGAAGTGGACGCGCAATAAGTGTAACTTAAATTCCGATCTAAACTAATAACACATTGGGAGTGGAGTTACAGATTTCAAGGCCTCTGATACTAATACTTGGCAATGGCGCCTTCCTGATCCAATGTTATTCATGCACTATTCGCGTCCCTTATCTTTCTTAAATTCATCCAATTATAATTTTCTTCTCCAATATTTAGTCTATGCATTTGCCGGTATTTAAGAATATAAAACGCCACAATTTCAAAACCAATTTAGTCTTCATTCTACGTACATTCCAAAGGCAATGTACCTTTTAAGTATTGTTATAATAACAGTAATGACAAATGACCCTGTAACTCACAAAGTTCCTTGTAACTTAAGGTACTAAAATATACGATATATTTCTTTTGTGTTGTGGCAAAAATATTTGTAGAAATTTTATTTTCAGTCACTTGTCGTTTGTCACCCACGAAGGTAAAATGCGTTTTTTACCTTGTATGAAACAAGTGGCCACATTATTTCTTTCAAGTAACTTGACCTTATATAGGTCTATGCTTTTACACTACGACAATAATCAATATTTAGAATCCTACTGACTGCAAATAGTTAAAATATTTTGTTGTGGGTAACGTCGAATGGCATAAAATTTATACAACACAGACACACACACACACACGCGCACACACACAAACACACACACACACACACACACAAAATATTGGTGATACTTTGGCAAACTTAATGCATCATAACCCGATTCCTGTGGAGAACACGGAGCCCAAGAGCAGTCACGTACGTCTGTAGCAGCAAATATTTGACGTATTCGAACAGTACTTTGTCTAGTCCTAAGAACCCGTTGTCGTGAATGACTTGTTCCATTTCACTCCATTTCTTAATTGGAAGTTCTGAGATAATATTATTTTAAAGGCTTCCGACACAATTTCCAACCAAATTCTCTTTGACTTTTCATTCGTAATTATATAATCCCATTCCACCTAACGCTACACAACTGCATGAGTTAATACGGCGTAATAAATATAAAACACCAACGAGGAAAGGCAGGAAATTGAGTTCTGATGCCGTCCTTTCGTTTCATATCGAGCCGTTTCACTTTTGGAACTTAGAATTGTGCAGTCGCTTTGAAGCATTGACTAATATCCGTCCCGTTATTCTGCCTGCTGAATTCATGCAGTGTCACCAAGGAGAGGATTTACAGGTAATCGCACAATAGTTTGAAGCTAGTCTTGTCGCTCTGTACTGACTCACCAGTAGAGAGTGAAACCTCATGGGGGACATTTGCGAATTCGGTGACGCGTTAAGGAACGTCATCGCCAAAACGTCATACTGTCTGGGGGGGGGGGGGGGGCTTGGGGGGGGGACCTTGGGTGGTTTGGTGGGGGGGCCAGGGCCGGGTTACTTTTATAACTTTTTTTAAGTTTTTTTTTCAAA
>Ga0131853_10022826_pt1 | contig 11309 bp, 13 predicted proteins | sample TergutLab28metaG_FD_92764 | JGI IMG/M metagenome (GOLD analysis project Ga0131853, IMG submission 92764) | Labiotermes labralis P1 segment gut microbial communities from Petit-Saut dam, French Guiana - Lab288 P1 (version 2) (version 2) | ecosystem: Host-associated > Arthropoda: Insects >...
ATTTTTTTTTCCCCTGCACTCCAACTTACCCTTTTCATTCCCCAGGAGGGAGGAAATTAATTTTCACCCCCCCCCCCCCCATATCTGTGCACGCAATCCAGTCTACCACAAGCTCCTGTCTTTCTCTTTGTATAACGTACATATTACGGAATCATCCATCTTTCTCATTACGATCCGTGGCCACGAAATGTATCGAAACTAATTAAATCCGTGTTACGTTTTGATTCACCTGTCAAACAATGAACGCACCCTATGAACAGCAAACTGTCGCAGAGCGTTTGTCGTCTTTTATCCGTTACTGTTTGGCGGATGACCGTGTGCGAAGTTGTGCTAGCAGGAAGGCAGACCTAATTAGGTAAAATCAGTTTTCTTGTAACAACGTTCGCCTGGAATTATATAGGCCTAGTTTCGTATAACACGTGGTAGTATGCGTTGCTACTCTTGTATTCCAACTCGCGCTATGATATTACAACTTTTCACTGCGAGTTGCCGGTAACTGCTGTCATTTGTACTAGATGGTGTCAAGATGTCGCAGAATGCCATGGTTATTTGTTACATCAAGGGGGAGTGAGGTGAGTTTTATGAAGTTCGGTGTTCTGGCTTTGAAAACGGTTAAAGTGCTGTGAATTCGTTTTAGACTCCACTTCGTAGGAAGAATGAAGTTCGTGTTCTTCATACAGCATAGCCTCCGCGGTAGCTGGTGAGTACAGAGATGTGCATCAGTTTCCTTGAGTGTTTTTCTCTATCCTGTTTCGTCTGCTGTGTCCTCTTATGTATCGAACTTGGCGTGTCTTACGGACTCGTTACAGAACTTCGTCGTTGGCAGGTTGAATAATGTTTTTTATTTTGTTTGGGAGTGCGAAATCCAGAATAAACACAGGGTTTCAGGATAGTGTGTACAGATCGTTTTCCTTAATAGGTTAAATGAGTGGGAGGTCAGCTGAATTTTCTTAATGCGTGTTCTGATTAAAGTAATAATTTGCGGTCGGTCCATATGCACCCACCTAGCGGCGTTTCGTCGGACAAAGATGACGCACCTGCCGTTGCTGACTGGAGCAGACAGAACATGGTGGCGAGGTTAAATGCCGCCGTTCGTTATGCAAAATTCGTCCAACAGGACAGTCCCTTGGTGCCAAAGGAGCGGGCTTGGGAGGGGATCAATGTGTTCGTGTTTCATTGGGATGCCTACCTCAAGCCCCATAGGTTAGCTCCGTTTTCAGTTTTCCCTAGTTTTTTAGTTGCCTCGTAAAAACTTAGGAATGACTTTAAGGGCACTGCAGTGACACACGTCACAATAATTTGCTGCTTGTCACCTTGTATTGCGTGAGTGTTCACTTACGCTGGCGTCAGAGTTTCTTGATGAATTCAGATGCTAGCCAGGCCAAAGATTGTATCGTTGGTCCACTTTATTTGCGTCAGTCACTGCGACACTTTTCGTGCGTCCTTTGGACGAAATGTCGCCTAAGCAAATATTGGGGGAAGGGGGGGGGGCGAAGTCTACTGTTTACGTCCCTCGGTCAGCATCCGGCGGGTACCAGAAGTTTTTTCCCCAGGCTTGCGACAGTCAACATGTTAAACTGGCTAGAGATTGTAAATAAACTTAGCAGAGAGTATGAGTATTGTTCGTGTGTTTGGAAACGAGATGTTAGTAAAGTAGTCTGCTGTGACACCAACATAGTCTGTCCCACCAAAAATGCGTCGTTTCTCCAAAACTGCTAATTATAAAAAGTGAGACGTCGGATCAAAAAAAAATTTTTTTTTAGACAGGAAATTCTGCGTCGCGTTTATGGACTGGAAATCCACGAACTGCTTTTAACACTGGTTGCAAGCGTCTTGCTAAAACTCACACGCGCACCTAAAAGTTAACATTTAATTGTTTCAGCCTAGCAAGCAGAGTTAACGTAATAACTAGTCTGCGAGCCGGACATCCAGAATACCGGGATTGGTTTCCCGGCAGGGGCGATGATTTTTCCCTTCGCCACTCTGTCCACTGTATGGAACCTGCTCTTCCCCGATTCAGTGCATGTCTCGGGGGTTGGGGGGGGGGGGATCTTGCCTTGAGCACAAAACGGTCGTTGCATGCAGCTAATCACACGCTTCCTAGACCGCGAGGTTAAGAAATAACAGCACCATATCTCCATCCCCCATCATATTTTTCCTGGCATGATTTTTTTTTTTTAATTAAGCACAGTTGGGTTTGTCTCCACTGTCCCCTTCAACATACAAATGTAACACAAATTCGGGGCGCCGGATCGCCCGAGTGACTGAATTGTGTACGGTTGCGCCCAGTATTTGTGGGCCATCAGCATAAAACTTGCATGAAACCTTCCAGCGCCTACAATATTGAGATCGCTGCTAGATTTTTGGAAAATTTGTTCATCCGTACTTAAGGAGATTATATCGTGAGGTGCCATGACATTCCAAGGAACTACGGTGGCGTCGTGGTTGTAAGAAACAAGGGTGGGGGTACTGCCCATGGGATAGTCCACTCGCAGGCTATTTATTATGTGCGGTACTTGTCTGAATGGGAGCGTCTGAAATAAAGTAGGCACGCCAGAACTGCACGTGATCGCGCTGTTCATCTCAACTGCCTTGAAAAACTGATGTACGTCACGAGGTTCCCGTCGTGGGGTGAAGCTTACCTGAACACAGCATCAAGGTGCGAGTCACTGCGATGGTCAGGTACACCGGGGGGCAGCGGTTCGCGTAACTGGCGCACGGAGCGGGAATCTTGAGGGTCGCTTCCTCCAGGTCCTTCACCTCCACACATAACGTCCCAACACTGCCCTGGTCCCGCGACACGCACATGCGCAGATCCCCCTGACCACTGCCCTGGAACTGCACATGGAGCTGGTTAACTGCAGTACGCTTTGTCTTGTAGCAGCAAGCTGGCGACGAAATGTTTCAGTATTTGCAACCAGACAGCGTCATTAAAACTAGTACGAGTAAGATGCACAGGGAACCTCGTGGCAAGAGGTACTCTGAAAGCCTAGACGTGGATGGAGAGATAATATTAAAATGAATCTTACGGAGCTGAGGTGCTGAAATGTAGCCTACAAATGGTTCAGGACAGGATAGCCCGAGGCGGGTCTCGCTGGGCACGATCTGGAAACGTCGGGTTTCATTTCTTGGTGGCCTGTGCGACTGTTGGCTTTCCAGGCAGGTCTCTTCTCTGTTGAACTAGTTCAGAATAGATTCAGACTGTCGGATTCTTGACCTCTGAAGATGGGACCGATAGGTTGTGCCGAAACGTCAGTAAGAAATTACCGCTAGTCGCTTCGTAATAACTCAGAAGAGCGCAGTTCTCAGGTTTTGCTTTTGTGAAGACTGCAATGAACTTTCGAATGCGAATTTTAGTGACTGTCGGTAGTATATGAAACGCGAGGTGGCTAGAACTGGCTTTGATATTTATTACCGTCTAAAAACACAACACGTATAATCAACAACTTGACAAAAGTTTGTCGTTAACTTTAAGGCAACATGTTTCGGCTGTAAAACAACCATCACCAGACCAAAGTATAACACAGTAGTAATAATTTTAATTTTAACTACGAGTAATATACTGCTTTAATATATCACTGTAAACGATATGGGATCCCATAGAGTGCACACTTTCTGTGTACCTGGACTGTGTTCTACTTTGGCCTGGTGATGGCTGTTTTACAGCCGAAACATGTTGCCTAAAATTTAACGACAAACTTTTGTCAAGTTGTTGATTATACGTGTTGTGTTTTTAGACGGCAATAAATATCACTGTATTATTACACACAACGAGAAGGCTCGTATTAAAGAACTGGCTTTGGTTGTCGACGTAGAATTTTCGGGATCTTTTGCTGCATGTTCCGGCGGAGTGCCTTTTAACTTCGTGCACTCGGGAACGATAATGAAATATGGATTACAGCCCCCTGGGATCGGACACCATGTACTCAGAAACTTACGGACATTTCTGAGGAACGTAAAGTTCACCCTAGAACGGGCCACAAAAGCCCTGAGGGGGGGGGGTAGAGGTATAGCTCTACTCTTTCTTTAACCTTGGCGCTAGATGGGGTTGGGTAGTCAACGCCACGCCCCAGCCACATTACCCCCGGGAAAGACCCGGTACCCATTGTATAGGAGGCTGGGTGGGCCCCAGAGACGGTCTGGACGGGTGTGGAAAATCTCGCTCCCCGGACCGTCCAGCCCGTAGCCAGTCGCTATACCGACTGAGCTATCCCGGCCCACTTTCTGAGGAACGTACTGCCTCCATCTTCATGGTAGAAGTGCGTTTCTTCCACGCTTCAGCCTTTAGCCCCGAAGACATTGCTTCCGTGAAAACTTCACCTCTGACACAGAGAAGCGCTTACAAATTAAGTTTTGTTGTGTGCATGTGACGGATGTGTATGCGTCTTGTCATTCGTACGCATTACGTAGCAGATCAACAGCCCCTTAGGGGGCGACTGGTGGATGTCACAAGCGATAGACAAAATGTAGGGATCGAAACTGCGTGTTCTGAAAAAGGTCGTATTATGTAACCAGTAAAGAAGTAACCTTCTAGGGTGTTGTGACGAGTAAACATTCAGCAACGTTTGACGCTAAAGGCTTTTGATTGTTTGCACACCGTGTATTTACTTTTTGCATCATTCTGACCAAATACAGCAGTTATGTCCCTATACGGCAATAATCGCATGTTTTGTGTAAAAGAAGCACTTTTTTTTGTGAGATACGAACTAAATCTCTGTGTCTTCGAAGTGTTTGAAATAATGCACGAACACAGATTTCGCTGACAGGAGACTGTAATACATAATCGGTAGACAGCAACACTTGTCAACGAGCTAATAAAACAAACGGACAAACCACAAGGAGGTAACTGTCTTGGGATATGATACCGTGTATTGGTACACAGGTGCCAACGTTTAAGAGGAACGTGCTGCCTCCTTCTTCAGGGTAGGTTGTCGTGGCACGATAGCGAATGGTTCAGACAGTCGCGAAGCTCATTAACAAATGTAACTTGCATATCCCTGCACATAATGGAAACAATAACGGCGAAACTACGCGCGCTGGGTACGGACATACCTTTGCCATCTAGCGGCCAATCTATGACCTACGTGTAACAACTCAGACTGCAAACTTAAACGCAATCATTTCGCCATCTAGCAGGCAGACTGCGAGGTAGAACGCAATGGGTAAGCCATATGGCACCAGCAGGTGCCTCGGTTGCTGTCGAACGCGTACTAGGTGTCAGGGTGGTAATTAATGTGGTCGGATGATTAAGAATAAGCCTGTCAGTTTTCATGAACATCGTACGGCAGAAACACGTCTTCGTAATTTATAAATTATGGGCCTCAACGAGTGCGCGTTAAGTACTGTCGTATTCAGGAGTGCCTGAGAACAAATTTAGGGCTGCGTAAGGTCTCTCCTTTTTTTCTTTATTGTGTGTGTTTCGTGTCTCGTTCGGTCTCCCCAGGAAAATACCGGACTTTGGCTCAAACCCGTCCTAGGCGTAGATGGAAGGAAAGACTGAGTTATGAAGTTGTGCAGCTGTTTTAAATTTTTTAGAACAGAGCCATCGGGGGGAGGGGGGTGGGGGGCAGTGCACATAATCGTACTGCAAGACCTTCGACACTGTAAAATGTTATTTGTTGATGGGACGATAATGTTGGAATGAATCTTGGGAGTATATAGACTAGTGTGATGTGGCTCAGAACAGGAACGAGACAGGTTAGTGAAGACGGGCTATGAGCCTTCGAGTTCCATAAAAGACAGAGAACATCTTGGCTGCCTGAGTAGATTTTAGCTTTTAAAGAAACAGTTTAACTGAGGTCTTTGCTCTTCCGGGATGTTACGCAGCGTTGATTGATAGTTAAGTACCGACGTTATGAGCAATCGGTTTGGAATTCCAGGATTTTTGTTGATAAATGTCAATTGGTTCAGGGAGGATCATGTACTTCGGTTTTAACTTAATTAAGGAGAAATTTGCTTTGCTTAGTACGCAGAGACGGGTTTCTTCTGCGGCTCTACTCTCCGACAAGCGCAAGCCCCTCATATGCTGTTATTTTTAATGCCCAGAGTTGTTCAGTAACGCGGTAAACATATTCCAAAACGAAAAATATCAGTTGCGGCTTGAAAGGAGCCCAGACTATTTTCTTACCTTCAGAGTGATGTCTGTCCTAGTATCGAGAAAAATTGTATGAATGCGGTATGTCATCGGAAAGCCGGGCGTCACGTAGTCTTCGAAGCCAATTCTGTCCTGATCACCCACGCCGGCACAGTAGACGCCCATTATTCTGCCTGGAACTGAACAACGTGGAGGTGCTAAAACTGCGATCTGATCTAGGTGAGAAATGCAAGATGTAATATAGACAATGCGAGCTCAAAGTCAACCCCTCACGAAGAAACTGTCGTCACGTTAGCGAAGGAAGCCGTAGCATAGCTACGGCTTTTTGCGCCTGGGGGCGAATAATCACAACGGCCACCCCGAACAGAAATTACGAACTTAAAAAGTCACACTGATATATTGCTTTAGCTTTGATTTGCCTAAATAACTTAACATTCATTTAAACACTGAAAAACATTGTTAATTCAAACTGTTCATTTTGTCGCCCATTTTGCTGTCACAGACAACAAAATGGCGCATGCGCATTGAATGGTAGATAACTAATGTTACAGACGCACACTCAGAATATGTAATATTCATTGCTTCTCCACTACAACAATGGTTGCACGAACGCGCCTCAATGTTACGTTATACGTACTTTCTTGTTTTTTCTGTCGCCATTTATAAATCAACTTACTTGACGAGATGCTGCTGATGACTTCGGCAACCACTGTGTGAATGTTGTTATCGGGCGAAGCGATTGTTACGTCCGGAAAGGTAGGATCGATCGTCGACAGTTCGTTGAAACGATCCTGGTTGAGTTTCGATGCCAAGTAAACAAATCTCACATCTGAAAATCACGAAGAATGTTTTGAAAGTTTCAAGTCACTGTATGAATCGGAAGTGACTGACTGCCGACTGGAATGCTACGATTCGATTCTGGGCAGGGTCTGAGATTATTCTTCTCTTCACCAGATTTGGACTGGCTTTGGGGCTCTACTGGGGCGGTCCTAGTGGCCGCGCGGTCTAAGGCGTAGGTCTGCGGCCACTCGCCTGCTGAGACTGTGGGTTCGAATCCCGCCGGGGGCACGGATGTCTGTTGTGTGTAGTCAGGTAGAGGTCTCTGCGACAGACTGATCGCTCATCCGGAGTAGTCCTACCGACTATGGTGCGTCGTCATGAGTGATCTGGAAACTTCATGAATGAGGAGGCCATGGTTCGCGTTGGGCCGCCGCGCCACAGGAAAGGGGGGGGGGGGCTTTACTGGACTCCAGTGCAGTCAGTACCTTTCCAATTAAGAATACATAACGATTAATTATACACAATTATGTTAACTATATATAATGCGGGAAGTGAATAATAATAACAGTGAATTCAGTTCGTGTCTAGTACGGACGAGGTAACTGGGGAATGGAGAAGACTGCATGATGAAGAGCTTCATAGTTTGTACTTCTCGCCAAATATTTTTCGGGTGATCAAACGAAGAAGAATGAAGTGGGTAGGGCATTTAGAACGTGTGGGGGAGAGAATAGGTGCATAAAGGGTTTTGGTGGCGAAACCTGAAGGTAAGAGACCGCTTGGAAGACCCAGTCATAGATAGGAGGATAATATTAAAGTGGATCTCCAAGAAGTGGGATGTGAGGGCATGCACTGTATTGATCTGCTTCAGGATAGGGACAGGTATCGGCGGGCGTTTGTGGTTGCGGTGATGAGCTGCGGGTTTATACAAAATGCAGGGAATTTCGTGACTGGATGAGGAACTGTTAGCTTCTGAAGAAGAACTCTGCTCTATGGAGTTATTTAGTAATAAGTTCAGTTTGAGCGGATAATTCCAATTTGAATATTATACGGGAGTGCTGGTAAGTTCTTAGCCCAACCAGGAAGGAAACAAGCTCGGAAGCATGTCAGGGACGCGCGCGATTTCAACAACATCGAGACACGGGCTGTCATCAAGTTTTTTTTTTTCCTGCAAGGCAAGGCGCCGAAGGAAATTCACGCCATTCTGACAGGAACATTAGCTTGTTTCCTTCCTGATCGGTCTAAGGACTTATCAGCACCCCTGTATAAAGCTGCCAAAATCCCTTTTATCCATCTTCCGAATAATACGGAAACTAATAACTTTGTTGATTTTATGTTCGAAAGCTTTCGTTTTTTGCTGTATTATTTATTGTAGTATTAAAGTTCCATTACCTGGATTTTCTTGCTTGAATCGGGCAATTATTCTGGCGCTTTGGGTGTAGTCGCTGTCACTGATTGTGGCCGCATACCCCAGTACGAGGATCACGTGACTGGGGCCACCAATGGCGTTTCTTCTCCTTTCGTCCTCCAGTTTTTCAGCCAAATAACTGCTAAATGTGGCGAGTGACAGTTCCAGATTCAGGCTTCTTGGCCCTGAAACACAATCCTCTGCTTTTAATTGGTGATTGTGGAAGATAAAGTTAAAGCAATCCCTGTACAGACCTGGACAGGCCCTGAGAGTCCCAGGAGGTTGAGAATCCCAAATTTCAAGACATTCGGCACATGAGCGTGGTAAGGTTGTCAGCCCTACACACCAGCCGCCTTTACCTCTCAGGAAATATTACTGGTACTCATTTCTGTTAAGAGTCTGAATCGACCCCAGGGCCATAGTGTGGCCGGGAGGATTATATCAATGAAAAATTCCAATGACATCGTCGGGAATCGAACCCGCGATCTTCTAGCTTGTAGCGCAGTGCCTCAATCAACTGCGCCACCGCGTTCTTTAAACAGCTGGATAACTCTAGCGCATTAGGAGTATATTTGTATGTTGTTTCTTACACTTCAGTGCCGAGTCATTGGATGTGTTACGGTGAAGTTTGAATAAATCAGAAGCGTTGCGTGTTTCCGGTAGAATCCAGGTTGCGTCCTCCCCATTGATGACCGCCATACTGCTCCCAAAATGCGATACATCGGCCTCCTGCGCTAGGTGTCTGGAAAAGAGAAAGTACAATATTATTTGTCAAACCAATCCGGTCCGCATTGTCACCGGAATTCTCAGCGAATTTGTAGGAAGAATTGAACAGAATTTTTGGAAGCAGTAGAAAAGAAGGGTGAATTTGCGTCGACTTTTTATCTGGGAATAGGAAACAGGAAGTGCGTAGAATGAACACACAATGTGGATGTCGTGTCCGTCAACGTGTGTTATCTGAGGTACTACGGAATGGATTAAATTTGATGTTGGAAGAGTCCATGGCCCCGCTAGCGCTCTGCATTGCCGGTTTTAAATGCTGCTGTGGCTTCAGACAGTTGTGTCTGGCTGTACTCACGCAAGAACTCGCATGGCTTCATACGGTGTCCAAGTTCCGTCCAGGATCACGTTCAGGTGAACTCTAGGAATGGGTGTTGGCTCGTTGCACTGAATTCCGCTGAGGAGGCTGGCTGTAACAGCGAGCCAAGCACATTGACATTAGGTCATGCCGAAGCAAAACACATAAATACTATGGACTGTCTGCCATACGCCAGATTATATTTGAAACGTTGCAAAACGTTTTGGACTTGATTAGTGGCTTTAATTCTTGGTTTTGGTAATATGTGTACAGGGTGTGCACAAAATAACTTTACAATTTTACAATGTTTGTCATATTTTATAAATTTTAAAGATTTTATATATTCATATGTTCTATTATATTTCGTATTTTAACAACTTCTTATTAATAATTTATAAAATAATGTAAACGAGATCTCGTCTTTTACGGCATTGCCTTAAGGTGGCTCTAAGACGTCAAAACACGTAGCTAAAATCTGTAAATTCATAATAAATTTAATAAAACTTTGTGTTAGACTGTACTTTATTGTATTATTTAAGTAATAGAATAACTTTACGTCGTACATTTCGTCTTGAACATTTTAGGCGTTACAAATGGAGCACCCGCAGAAGCTGTCACATGAAAATTTGCCCTAAAAAGTTGGATGATGCGACCATAAATTTGCTGTAAATTTCATATTTCCTTCGATAATAATAAGGTTATAAAGGAATGTATGATTCTTTCGTGGACACTGTGTACGTTCTGTGTAGATATTCCCCAGTATTTTGCTCTCAGGCATTCCCAACTCATGGTATTCCCCTTTGGAAAGAGACGAAGTTTTGTGTCAGTATGAAACGTTGTGTAAAATAGTGGGGTCCCTCTGCATTTGAGCGCAAACTCAATTTATGAGTTAATATGGAAAGACAGAGCAAAAGCGCGACTTCGTTGGAGAAGCTCAACAAATAACCTCCCTTACACAAATGACTCTTGAAGGCTTGAGCGGCTCTAATGCTGAACTCTATCAGTTTCTCATCTGAGATGTGGACCGCTTGTGGAGACTTGTAGGACAGCACCCGCGCAAAGTTCGTCGTCTGCATGAAACAGAAAAGCGGAAGTCGGGTTATCACAGTGGGAACAGTGACTTGGCCACCAGCTGAACGACCGAGGAACCATCGTTCAGTGTCTGTAGCCTGTCCAGACGGCCGTAGGGACTCGCCTAGGGCACCGGAGGTTTTTCTCCGGAAGTAAGGTGGCCCAAGCTTGAAGCCAACCATCATAATCTAATGTCCAAAGAATTCGTGACTGTAGCTTCATCCCCCCCCCCCTCACGTCTCCTTGGAGTGGCGATAAATAAATATCTATAAATAAACAATTTTTTGGGTGATCAAATCTAGACTAATGAGATGGGCGGGGCATGTAGCACATATGATGAAGAGGAGAGGCTTATACAGGGTTTTGGTGGGGAAACCAGAGGGAAAGAGACCACTCGGGAGACCCCAGGCTTAGATGGGAGGATTATATTAAGCAGTGGCGTACCGAGGGGGGGGTTGGGCTGTTCAAACCCCCCCTACCCGAAATTCCAAAAAATCGTGCCAAACTCAACCCGATTGTGAAAACTGTTAAAAATTGCTGAATTTAGGACGCCAACACTCCAAGATGTTCGGAAAAAAAAAACAGTAAAATTCTAAAACTACCGCCGGTTCGCAATTGTCTTACATTAGCAATTACAAATAAATAGGCTGTCATCATAAATAGTCTTAAAGTACAAAAAATTAAGACACTTTTACTATATGAAATGAAATTTCTTGTACCAAATTACAGCTGCCTCCAGAACCCTTGACTAGGAGGTAGGGAGCTACCGCCCCCAGATCCCCGTTCTCTGTCCTCTGTCCTCAACTGAATTTGTTGAACCCCCCCCCCGAACAAAATTCCTGGGTACGCCACTGATATTAAGATAGATCTTCAGGAAGTGG
>Ga0131853_10022827_pt1 | contig 11308 bp, 7 predicted proteins | sample TergutLab28metaG_FD_92764 | JGI IMG/M metagenome (GOLD analysis project Ga0131853, IMG submission 92764) | Labiotermes labralis P1 segment gut microbial communities from Petit-Saut dam, French Guiana - Lab288 P1 (version 2) (version 2) | ecosystem: Host-associated > Arthropoda: Insects >...
AAAAAAAACCGGGGGAGTAATCATGGCGGAATTTTGAAAAAAAAAAGGAATGCTTTGGTTGTCCCTATTTTTTTTTCGTATCTTTGCAAAAATTTTTAAAATGTCGAACATTGCAGTTTTTCCGGGATCGTTTGATCCGATTACAAAAGGACACGAAAATATCGTGCGACGTGCATTGCCATTGTTCGATAAAATCATCGTAGCCGTAGGATACAACGCCGATAAAAAAAGCCTGTTTTCGATCGAACAACGTGTTGGGTTCATCAAAAAAACATTTGCAGATACACCAAAAGTTGCCGTAGAAACATACACGGGACTGACCGTAGATTTCTGCAAAAAACATCAAGCAAATTTTCTGTTGCGTGGTTTGAGAAATGTTTCGGACTTCGAATTTGAACGTAATATCGCTTCGGTGAATAAAGATTTGTACCCAAATGTGGAAACTATATTTATGTGTACGGAATTAACGTACAGCCATATTTCATCAACTGTTGTTCGTGATGTATTGCTCCATGGTGGCGATGTAACAGCATTTCTGCCTAATGTACTGAAAGAGGATGTCGAAAAAATCAATCGAAAAACACAATTTTAATTGTGTTTTTTTTATGTAAAAAACAAAAAACAAAATAAAAAACAACCAGTAAATACGGGGCATGCCCTGTATCTACAAAAACAAAATGCAACTTATGAAAAAACTCGCAATGGTAGCTTTTGGCGGAAATGCTCTGCTTCGCAGCGGACAAAAAGGAACGTATCAAGAGCAAATGCAAAACGTGATGGACACGTGTTTGTCGCTCAGTGAACTGTACAAGCGCGACTACGACCTTGTTATTGGTCATGGAAATGGTCCGCAAGTTGGTAATGTCATGCTTCAACATGAAGCCGGTAAAAAAATGTACAACATTGAGGCCATGCCGATGGATCTTTGTGTGGCAGAAACACAAGGTTCAATCGGATATTTGATTGAAATGGCGTTTCGAAAAATTTTCGCAAAAGAAAATCTGAAAAAGAATGTGATTACATTGGTTACGCAGGTTGTTGTTGACGAAAATGATCCTGCTTTTGCAAAGCCTACAAAACCTGTTGGACCTTACTACACTAAGGAAGAAGCCGATCAATACAGTGCTGAAACCGGCGCTGTTTTTGCAGAAGATCCGAAAGGCAACGGTTGGCGGAAAGTTGTTGCATCGCCAAAACCGATTGGCATCACGAATATCGATGTTGTTGAGCAGTTGGCACGAAACGGTTATGTAGCGATTACCTGTGGTGGTGGCGGTATTCCTGTTGTGAAAACCGCAAACGATTTGAAAGGCATGGAAGCCGTTATTGACAAGGATTTGGCATCGGCTTTGGCTGCTGCGGAAATGAAAGCGGATGAGTTTTATATTTTGACGGATGTTCCAAAAGTGTATTTAAATTTCCGCAAAGAAAACGAGCAAGCCCTTGATGTGATTACCGTTGCGGAAGCCAAGCAATATCTTTCGGAGGGACATTTTACCGAAGGTTCGATGGCACCAAAAGTTCGTGCAGGCATTTACTTCGTTGAAAATGGCGGAAAGGAATGTGTGATTACCGAAGCCGGGCAGCTTGGGAATTCGCAGTGTGGGACGCGGATTGTAGCGTAGTCATGTCGAGCCTTTCGGCTTCGCTCAAGATAAACTCCGCGAGGCATCTGTTTGCTGACAGATTCCTCGCTTTGCTCGGAATGACGGCAACGATTTGGTTATTTCAGAAAATTTTCGTATCTTTGCACTCGGGTAAGTCTTAGACGACCAGCTCCTACTTATTCCCCCAGGGTCGGAAGACAGCAAGGGTCGGTGGTCGTAGCGGTGCGATGTAAGTAGCTTACCCTTTTTTAATTAGGAATTAGGAATTAGAAATTAGGAATTAGGAATTAGGAATTATGGGCTACGGATTTACGATTTACGATTTACCAGTTTATAAACTATGGAACTATAAAACTATAAAACTATAAACTATGGAAGCAAAAGACACACGTCCGAGTTGGGACGAATATTTTATGGAACTCTCACGTGCTGTTTCGCAGCGTGCAACATGCGATCGCGGACGTAGCGGATGCGTCATCGTGAGAGATCGACAACTGTTAGTTACAGGCTACGTAGGTTCGCCGAAAGGCTTGCCACATTGCGATGAAGTGGGACATTTGATGAAAAAAATGATTCACGAAGACGGACATATAACCGATCATTGCGTAAGAACCGTTCATGCCGAACAAAACGCAATTTGTCAGGCTGCACGACGCGGAATTGCCTTAGACGGCGGAACGTTGTATTGCAAAATGACGCCTTGTCGTGTGTGTGCGATGTTGATCATCAACTGCGGAATCAAGCGTGTAGTCTGCGAATTCAAGTATCACGCAGGGTCAGAATCTGAACAAATGTTTAGGGACGCGGGCGTAGAATTGTGTTTCTTTAACGAAGAAGTTTTGAACTATAAATAGTACGGTAAACGATGAACATCAACTTTCACATCAATTACAGAACCGAATTCGGACAAACATTAAAGGTCGTTGGAAACCATGCCAAGTTGGGGAAAAACGAACTTTCCAATGCACCGTATATGTTTCACGAAGGCAACGGAAATTGGAAACTTAGTTTGGATTTACCAAAAACAACCAAACCGTTTGCTTACCGCTATGTCGTAATTGACGAGCGAAACGGAAAAAGTTGGAGCGAATTATATTATCCGGATAGAATTTTAACATTGGCAAAAAACCAAGATGAAATGTCGATTTTTGATCAATGGCGAACACCGTTTCGTGGTGCGGGAGTAGCCATTCCGGTGTTTTCGATTCGAACGGAAAAAGGTTTGGGTGTGGGCGAATTTTCAGATATAAAACTGCTTGCGGATTGGGCTGAACTCTGCGGTTTGAAACTGATTCAAATCCTTCCGGTAAACGATACTACAGCGAATTTTACATGGTTGGATTCTTATCCATACGCGGCTATTTCTGTGTTTGCACTGCATCCGATGTATTTGAATATCGAAGGTATGGGGAAACTTTCTTCGAAAGAATTAACCGAATATCGCAACCTTTGCAAAACTCTGAACGCCCTGCCACAAGTGGATTACGAGGCTGTGATGGAAGCAAAATGGAACTACATTCGTAAATTCTACAAAGACGATGCGGAAAAAATTTTTGAAACCAAAGCATACCAAGATTTTTTCAAGAAAAATGCGGATTGGCTAAAACCTTACGCGGCATTCTGTGCGTTGCGAGACAAATATAAAACGCCTGATTTTTCGAAGTGGAAAGAATTTGCCACCTATTCCGAAAAGGCTGTAACTGCCTACGCCAAGAAAAATTTCGACGATGTTGCCATACATTATTTTGTGCAATATCATTTGCATATTCAACTTTCGGAAGCTTCCGAATATGCGATGAACAAAGGCGTTCGCTTGAAAGGCGATATTCCGATTGGTGTTTATCGTTATAGTGTAGACACGTGGATTGACCCCAAATTATACCACATGGATTGTCAAGCCGGAGCGCCGCCGGATGCGTTTTCTGCAACCGGACAAATTTGGGGATTCCCTACGTACAACTGGGATGAAATGGCAAAAGACGACTACGCTTGGTGGCATCGAAGATTGAAAAAAATGGAAGACTATTTCCAAGTTTTTCGCATTGATCATATCATTGGATTTTTTCGAATTTGGCAAATACCAATGAATGTAGAAGACGGGCTTTTGGGTGTGTTCTCCCCTGCCCTGCCGTTTTCGGTTGATGAATTGAACCGGCGTGGTATGTGGTTCGACTACGATCGGTTGTGCAAACCATACATTAATGATGACGTGAATGAAGTTCTTTTCATCGAAGACAGTAACCAAAAAGGCTGTTATCATCCGAGAATTGCATTTCATGGAACCCGCTCATATCAAGATTTAGACGAAAACACACAACATATTTTGAACGAAATTTACAACGATTATTTTTATCATCGTCACAATCATTTTTGGCATGAAATTGGGTTGAATAAATTGCGTAGTTTGAAAAATTCTACCAACATGATGGTTTGCGGCGAAGACCTTGGAATGGTGCCGGATTGCGTGCCGGATGTGATGACCGAATTGGATATTTTGAGTTTGATTATTCAGCGAATGCCGAACGATCCGACGGTGAAGTTTGCAAAGTTGGACCATGCTCCGTATTTGAGTGTGAGTAGTCCGAGCAGTCATGATATGAGCGGAATCCGCGGTTGGTGGGAAGAAAACACGAACGACACACAAGAATTTTTCTACAATGAATTGAAACAACACGGCGAATGTCCGGAATCTTGCGAGCCTTGGATTGCCAAACTCATGATCGAGCAACACTTGCACGCACCAAGCTTTTGGGCAATTTTTCCAATTCAAGATTTGATCGCGATGGACGAAAAATTACGCTTACCAGATCCGCAAGCCGAACGCATCAATGAGCCTGGAAACAACCATCATTACTGGCGTTACAGGTTTCATCACCCTGTTGAAGATTTGATGAAATTTGATGCGTTTAATTCAAAAATTGCAGAATTAGTAAGGCAGGCAAAGCGAAATTAATTGCATTTTTTCTTGGTTATTTCAATTATTATGCTTACCTTTGTAGCGTTAACACAGGTTTTACATCTCGATACAAGCCTAAAAAACTATACGAAATGAAAAAAATACTTTCAACTTTTATCTCCGCACTATTCATAGCATTGTTGCTCGCAGGTTGTACGTGCAATACCTCCAATTCTCATTGTTCGACCTCTCCCGAATGGAGCAAAAATTCGACCATCTACGAAGTAAATCTTCGTCAATTCACACCCGAAGGCACTATCGCTGCTTTTAGAGAACATCTGCCTCGGCTTAAAGAACTCGACGTAGATATTCTTTGGTTTATGCCTATTTATCCGATTGGAGAATTAGATCGTAAAGGCACGCTCGGCAGTTATTATTCTGTTCTGTGCTTTCGCAAAATCAATCCTGAATTCGGAACTGAAGAAGAATTCAAAGATTTAGTTAGAGAAATTCATCGTCTGGGGATGAAAGTGATTTTGGATTTTGTTCCAAATCACACTGCACGCGACCATCATTGGACTACAGAAAATCCGGATTTTTATGTTTGGAACGAAGACAAAACCCTTGCCTGGCCACACGATTGGAACGATATTGCTCAGTTGAACTGGAAAAATCCTGACGTTCATGATGCGATACTTGCCGATATGTTGTATCAAATCAGAGAATGGAATATTGACGGGCATCGTCAAGATGTAGCTGGTTACATCCCTCTCGAATTTTGGGAAAGAGCACGCAGAGAAATGGACAAAATCAAACCGGTATTCCATCTTGCAGAAGACGAAAGCTGGAGAGTATTTCTTCACAGAGCGTTTGATGGTAATTATGCTTGGCACTTCAGCAACGGTCTTTTGAACGGTATTGCACAAGGGCGATACAACGTGAACGACATGATGAGATGGCACGAAGAAGACATCAAAATCACGCCACGTAAAGCCTACCGCATGATGTTCACATCCAACCACGACGAAAATTCGTGGGCGGGAACAGAGTTTCAACGTATGGGCGATGCTTATCCGGCAATGGCAGTGCTTACATTTACGTTTGAAAACAGTTTTCCGTTGATTTATTCCGGACAGGAAGTTGGTTTCGACAAAATGTTGGAATTTTTCGAAAAAGATGAGATTATCTGGGACGGGGCGGACGCACAAAAATGGACAGACTTTTACAAAACGCTTGTGTCCATGAAAAAAGACAACGAAGCTCTTTGGAATGGCGAATTTGGCGCACGTATGGTGCGTGTGAATACTAATGAACCAAACAAAGTTTTGGCTTTTGTTCGCGAGAAAAACGGTAATCAAGTTTTCACTGTTCTTAATCTTTCAAAAGATCCTGTAAACATTATGTTTGAGGGTGATATATATGTTGGCGAATATACTGAGGTATTTTCGAAAGACAGGCAAACATTCACGGCAAATCAACAAATGGTTTTGACGCCGTGGGAGCACAGAGTTTTTGTAAAAAACTAAGTCGTTAGATTTTATTTATAGTAGCGGGCATGCCCGCTACTACTTTGGGGGTACCCCCAAAAAAAATAGCAAAAAAACAACCCAAATATAACCATATGAAAAAATTAACTTTTAGATTCCGTGCGTTGCTGATTCCTTTGCTGATTTGCTTAGGTATTTCGGCTTCTGCACAATTAACTGTTACGGGAACAGTTGTAGATGCCAGCGGCGAAACTTTGCCGGGTGTGTCTATTCTGCTTGTAGGAACAACAACAGGTGCAACAACCGACTTCAGCGGACGTTATTCGATTAATGTGCCGGATGGTTCTGCTCAGTTGCGATTTTCGTTTATGGGTTTTGCAACTCAAATTATTGCCGTTGGTAGTCAACGCGTCATTGATGTAACTCTTCTTGATGAATCTCAAATGCTCGGCGAAGTTTTGGTTATTGGTTACGGAACCATGAAAAAAGAAGATCGAACCGGTGCTGTTGCTCACATCACTGCAGGCGAGTTAAAATCGGGTGTGATGACACAAACCGTCCAATCTTTGCAAGGTAAAGCGGCGGGTGTTCAAATTTCGAGAGCAGGTGGCGACCCTAATGCCGGGTTTTCTGTAAGAATCCGCGGGCAAGCGGGTATCGAATCCGGATCAGGTCCACTTTATGTAGTCGACGGTGTTCCGGGTGCTGATCCAAACAGTGTTGCTCCAGGCGATATCGCTTCATTTACCATTTTGAAAGATGCCTCGGCAACTGCAATTTATGGTACTCGAGGTGCTAACGGCGTAATTTTGATAACTACAAAACGCGGCGAAGGAGCAGGATCATTTAACATCAATTCCAGCGTTTCGTTCGAAACCGTTGCTCGCCGAATGGATTTACTTTCTGCAGCAGATTATCGAGCTTTTATCACAAATAATGGTCTCATTCGTTCTGAAAGCAACCCCGATGGCATTCGAGACGGCGGAGCAAACACGGATTGGCAAGATGAAATTTACCGCATGGGTATCACAACTATTCATAATGTCGCTTACGGTGCCGGAACTCAAACCTCATCGTTTCGCGTTTCGGGAACACTCAACAATTTTGAAGGTGTGATAAAAGGTTCATCTCGACAAATGGGAACTGTGTTATTTACCGGAACTCACACCGCAATCGACAACAGATTGCAACTTGAGGCAGGTTTTTCCGGAACAATCGAACAAAACGAATGGATTCCATATCGTGGAAACGGTCCTATGGATGTGCTTTATCAAGCATTTCAGCGTAATCCGACCGATCCTGTTCGAAATGAAGACGGAACATTTTTCGAAATCAACCGTGCGTTTCAATACAACAATCCTGCGGCAATTATCGACAAACGTGTTGACGAAAGAGACCAACTTAGCACACGCATGAATATTAATGCAAGATTCGAAATTATTGATGGTTTGAAAATCGGACTAAACACCGCTTATACGGCAGGAAAAAACAATCAACGTTACTACATTCCCAACTCGCTTGAATCCGGCGGTTATGTCGGACGAATACGCGGTAGGCAACAAAACAGCAATTGGGTATCGAAACTCTTGGAAACAACATTATCTTACGACAAAACATTCGACAGAATTCACAACTTGAATGCAGTTGCAGGCTATTCGTGGCAAGAAGACGTAAATTATGGTTTCAATGCTGAAGGCGGATTATCGCAATCCGATTTCATGGGAATAAACAATATGAGAGCCTTGGTAAACGTGAATCCCGGCGATATTGGCTCTTGGAAAAATTCGTCGAACTTGATTTCGTTTTTCGGTCGTGCAATTTACAACTACGACCAAAAATATTATTTTACGGGAACATTGCGTAGAGATGGTTCGTCTAAATTCGGTGCCAACAACAAATGGGGTATGTTTCCATCGGCTTCGGTGGCGTGGAATATCTTGAGAGAGGATTTTATGAAAGGCATTACTCCGAGTTGGTTAGATGCGTTGAGGTTGCGTGCAGGTTACGGATTAGCCGGAAATCAAAACATTGATCCTTACATGTCGCTAACCACATATTCCATTACAGGCTATGTTAGAAATCCGGAAACCGATGAATTGATGATTCAACTTTCCGGAGACCGAAATCCAAACCCGGATTTGAAATGGGAGGTAAACAAAGAGTGGAATATCGGTCTTGACTTTGGATTATGGGGCGGCAAACTTACAGGTTATTTCGAGTATTACGACAAAACCACATCGGATTTGATTGCTCGGTATCGCGTCCCCACACCTCCAAATTTGTTTGCTCATACTTTTGCTAACGGCGGAAGCATCAGAAATAGCGGCTTTGAAGCTACATTTCAATTCCATGCTTTAAGAAATCAACATATTGATTGGAGAACAAATTTGGTGTTCTCTACCAACCAACAAACTTTGGTTTCGCTCAACTCGAAAGACGGCAAATATGGATGGAACGACGACGACAGCCGACAAGGTTGGGTGCAAGGTCGCGGTTGGGTTGGACAAGATTTTTGGACACAACTTCTTCGCGAAGGTCATCAATTGGGTTCGTTCTACTTGCCGGAGTTTGCGGATTTTTCGCAAGATGGTGTGTTTCTTTACAAAACAGCTGCAGGCGGAATAACTCGCGATATTGCAAGAGCACAAAGAGTTTTTGCAGGTTCTGCCATGCCGAAATTTGAAATCGGATGGTCGAACTACGTTACGTTTTTCAAACATTTCGACGCTTCGATGTCGCTACGTGCCATTGTCGGACATCATGTTTTTAACGGAACCGAAATGTTTTTCGGAAATCCGTGGTCGATCACCAATAATTTGAACGGAACTTACGGTGCTGTAGATTTATATAACAGAGGAGTAAATCCTATAGCAGCAGGACAAACAGTTGCGCCAAATACCTATTTTCTCGAAAAAGCAACATTCTTGCGTTTGGACGAAATTTCGATTGGTTATACCTTGCCAATCCAATCCAACAAATACATTCAACGCTGTAGAATCAGCTTCACAGCTAATAATCTTCTCACGATAACAGGCTACACCGGTTTGGATCCCGAAGTAACTTACAACACAGACCCTAACTCACCCCAAGGTAGACTGAGTTTCGGTGTGGAAAGTTACAATCTTTATCCTCGAGTTCGTTCGTTTATGTTTGGTGTTCAATTGCAATTTTAACCGTAAATATCCAGTACTATGAAAACTACAAAATATATTTTACTCACAACTTTGGTGGCATTTGCATTTAGCTGCACCAAATTGGATGAAACCTTGTATTCGCAAATTCCGGATTCGGTTTTTCCTGAAAATGAAGCACAGGTAGCGGCAAATATGTTAATTATCTACGACCGTTTGCAAGGTTGGGCAGATTGGGCGGGTTATTTCTTTTTGCAAGAAGTAACCGCTGATGCCGTTGTTGTTCCTACACGCGGAACCGACTGGGAAGACGGTGGCAAATGGCGGCAATTGCATCAACACACTTGGGACGACGGCACAGAAGCACTTCTGCAGGCTTGGCCTAACCTCTATCAAGGTATCGGCGAATGTAATAAATTAGCTGATATTATGGATGGCTCTACGGTTCCTGCTGTTTTGGCAAATTATGCCGCAGTAAGAGCTATGAGAGCCTATTACTATTATTGTCTGATCGATCTTTATGGTGATGTACCGTATTTGACTTCTTTTGTTAGAGCTCCGCAATTACCTTACAGAAATCACAGAGCCGCAATTTGGGACAGTCTCATCTATGAATTGGAGTGGGTGTTGGAACATTTACCGCCCGGGCGAGGCAGCAGAGCAGCTGTGAACAAAGGTATGGTATTTTCGCTTTTGACAAAACTATACATTAATGCGGAAGTGTTTACGGGCAGAAATGGTTTAACCAACGGATATTGGGCGAAAGCCGAGGCTTATGCCGACAGTGTTATCGCGTTGGGCTATACCTTGGAATCTAACATCAGAGGACCATTTTTGACTAACAACAGGGCTTCAACCGAAAACATCTTTGTTATTGATTACGACGAAGACCTTAGACGGGATTTCAATCTGCACATGCGCACACTGCACTACAATAGCAACCTAACTTTTGGTATGACCATTGGTCCTTGGAATGGTTTTTGTTTTTTGCCGGCATTCTTCGATTCTTACGAAGTTGGAGATTTGCGGAAAGATGCTTGGTTTTTGCATGGTCCGCAAGTTACACTTGATGGTGCACCGTTGATGGATGGCACAACAGGAGAACAAGTAAATTTTGTCAACCACATTCCCGCACTCATCATGTCTGCAGGTACACACGGCGATCACGTGTTACGCAATGCCGGAGTTAGAGCCAATAAATTCGAAGTGATACGTGGAGCCGGTCAAAATCTAAGTAATCAATTCCCGATTTTCCGTTTTGCAGATATTTTGCTGATCAAAGCCGAAGCACGAGTTCGTCAAGGTTTGAATGGCGACAACTATGTAAATATGGTTCGTCAACGTGCAGGTGTTTCAAATTTCAGTGGTGCAACTTTGAACGATATTTTAGCCGAACGCGGACGCGAAATGGTTTGGGAAGCCCATCGCCGTCAAGATTTGATTCGCTTTGGAAGATTCGGCAATGCTTGGTGGGAAAAAGACGCATCCGGTCCGGAGCGCCAAATTTTTGATATTCCAAGAGAACAAATAGCGGCTAACCCAAATTTAGCACTTCCTCCACGATAAAATTGCATAAAAACAAGTTAAAAATATTAACCCTAAAACAAAAAAATTATGAAAAAATTCAAATTCCTACTATTTGCCGTTGCAGCAATGGCATTAGTGTTGCAAACATCTTGCAAAGAAAAAGAAAAAGATCCGCCCATAACTGCAGAAGACGGAATCTACTTGATTGGTGCAGCCTCGCCATTCTCTGAACTCGAATTAGCGGGTATGTTGAAATCAACTCCAAATGAAAGATCACTCACTGATGGCGGTATTGCTGCCGAAATCTATGAAATCTATGCTTACATGAGTGCAGGAACATTCGAACTGCATGAGGTTGCCGGAAAAACACTTACCAAATTGGGTGGAACGTTAAAAGAAACTCTCAACGATCCTGATGGTTCAGGCGAAATCCCACGAAACGTTGACATCAAGTATTACACCCCAGCACCAAATGGAACCATCACTATTGCAACTGCCGGTTTCTATCACATCGTGTATAGTCCAACAGCAAATGTAATTGTTGTAACTGAAGCCATATGGGGGCTCCGTGGTAGTAGTACTCCAAACGGTTGGGGCTTCACTCCATTTAATGGAACAGGCAATAAAGATGTTTTCACGTTTACACTTGCCAATGTTCAA
>Ga0131853_10022828_pt1 | contig 11307 bp, 11 predicted proteins | sample TergutLab28metaG_FD_92764 | JGI IMG/M metagenome (GOLD analysis project Ga0131853, IMG submission 92764) | Labiotermes labralis P1 segment gut microbial communities from Petit-Saut dam, French Guiana - Lab288 P1 (version 2) (version 2) | ecosystem: Host-associated > Arthropoda: Insects >...
GCCTTGGTGCGCCCGCGCCCTGCGAATATCCGTGCAGAACAGCGTTCGTCACCGCTTCCGACACAGCCATTTTAAGCTCCTGAAGCTCCGACACATCCGGGTTCACCGGCATTACAAACGCCGCCGCACACACCCGCGCCAGCCCTTCGTTCACCGACACAGCGTCCATCACCAACGTAACCTCGTTTGCCCCCAATTCTTCGCTCATGCCCTTCCCCTCACTTCACGCTGATAATCTTATGTAGCCCGGCCATCTCGAACAGCCGCGCAAGCTCGCCGCTAAGCCCGCACACGCTAAGATCGCCGCCGCGCTCCGCCGCTTCCTTATAACGCCCGATAACCATGCCCACGCCGGAGCTGTCCATAAACGTCACTCGCGCAAAGTCCAGCCGCAGATTCCGCGCCGTGCCCCTCTTATACTCCGCCGAAATGCGGTCCTTCAAGCCCGACGCGCTGTGGTGGTCTATCTCACCCGAAATCTCCGCCACAAGGCAGTCTCCCTCGGCTCTGAATGTCAGTGCCATTGCCCATCCCCTCCTCGTATCTCCTTATCATAAGTGCCTGTACACTTCCATCATAATGCTTAACATGCGAAAAAGCAATCCATAAATTGGTAATTCGTTCCCCTTGTTGTGACACGCCCCGACATTTGCCAAGGCCGATCTTATCGAAAATTCGCCCGCGCTGTGTATTGCCGCCAAATTTTACAACACATCCGCGGCCAATAATCCCGCCTGTAACAAAACTGTCGAAAAAAGATAACACTTTTGTGTTGAATTCATCTGAAGAATGATATATAATCTCAACGTGTGGTATCTTTTACCAAATATGGTGATACAATGGAACTACATAGGACTAACTTGGAGGGATACGAATGAATCAGGCAAGAATCAAGGTGCTGCTGGCAGACGACAACAAGGAATACTGCGACGTGGTGGCGAGCTATCTGCAAAGCCACGAGGATATCGAGATCGTGGCGACCTGCAACGACGGTCAGGAAGCCCTGGAGGCCATACACAACCTCGCGCCCGACGTAGCCGTGATCGACGCGATCATGCCGAAGCTGGACGGGCTGGGTCTGCTGGAACGCCTGTCGGAATCGGAGGCGCAGAGCCTGCCTATCTGCATCATGCTCTCGGCCATCACAGAGGACAGGATAACCGCCAAGGCGCTGGAGCTGGGCGCGGCTTACTACATCGCCAAACCCTTCGACATGGAATCACTGCTTAGCCGCATCCGCCAACTGCGCAACGACGCCCACGGCCTGCCCCTGCGCGAAGCCCGCACAGCCGTAGGCAGACACGCCCCAAGCATCGAGGCCCGCGTAACGAACATCCTGCACGAGATCGGCGTGCCGGCGCACATCCGCGGCTATCACTACATGCGCTCCGCCATCATCATGGCCGTGGACAATATCGACGTGCTGAACTACATCACCAAGGAGCTGTACCCCTCCATCGCCAAGGGCGCGGGCACAACACCCAGCCGCGTGGAACGCGCCATACGCCACGCCATCGAAGTCGCCTGGAGCCGCGGCAGGGTTGACGCGATAGACTCCATCTTCGGCTACACCGTCAGCAACAACAAGGGCAAGCCCACCAACTCCGAATTTATCGCTCTTATCGCGGACAGGCTCCGGCTTGAACTTAAATCCGCAAGCTAGTACGGACTTGTTATCTTAGCGAATGGACACAGATGCTATTAGTACGCGGTCTGTATCCATTCGCTTAGGGTCTGTAAACAACTAAACTTCATCGCTACACATCACGCCACGATACGCCAAGTTCATCCTCAAAATCGCACACCGGAACAGCTCTGACGCCCGCTGCTTTAAGCCGTGCAAGTAGCTTCTTGATACCCGCAATATACTCATCAAGCGGCAGTTCCGGCAAAGGGTCTATTTCTAAATAAAACTTAAAATATAAAAAATTGCCGCGAAACATCTTCCTCCACCTGCTATACTTATCATTGTAGTTATCATTATAGTCGACATTAATAAGACAGAAGTCAGTCAAACACCCGCCATCCGGTAGTTTTTCACCTCCTGTAAGATCAGCTACAAAGTCTCTAACCTCCCCATACGCGTGTTTATCAAACTCTACATCTATGTAGATCTGGCAGTAAAATTCATCATAGCTACTCATCAAAATTCCTCCTCATGGTATTATAAAGTAAGAATGGTCAAAAGGGCCGCCTTTTTTTATAATTGATATCTGCACTTTAATACCGAAACCCAGCTCGTTTTTAAGTTCTGCTTTGAGTGATTTAAAACCTGCTTCCCCAGCAAATATTCTACCGTCCCTGATCGAGTATAGCATAGATTTTTCTTTTGCCGAACTAGGGTTTGGAGTGCCAAATTTTTCTTTTATCAACTGGTCAAACTTCTGTGGCGACACCCTAACACCGAAGTCGATATCGGCACCTACCCTTGCTGTTCCTCTGGCACGGCTTCCTTGTACTACGATATCATTACTGATGTGGCCGGCTCTTTCCCTAATTAACTTCACCGCCCTGTTAAACGACACTTGGCTTATCCCTTGCGGTATATATGTTCTTGGATTAACCGGCACATTTTGGAGCTGCGGACCTTTTACAGGAGACGCAGTACCGGGAGTGAACGCCTTGTTTGCAACGCTAGTGGCCAGACCCATTATCGCTCCTGCGCCAAGGCGGCCAAAGGCCAATCTGCTTTGGCCTTCTGCAAAAGTTAAACCGCTGTTCGTCGCCCATACATACGACCAATAAAGAAACCGTGCCTCTTCGTCAGTCAGATCAGGGAACATTTCTTTTACTGCCTCGTCAGCACCGGCCAAGTATTGGTTTACCGCACCACGACGTATAGCTGTTGCCGATAACCCTAGACTAAAATCAAGCCTAATGTCAGGGTGTTCGTCCATGTGACGAAAGAATTCTTGAACTGTGGCTGTATCTATGCCGTGAACGCCTTGAAAATCCTGCATATAGTCTGCTCACTATACCATTTCCAAAATATTTTGTCAAAGGCTGTAAACAGAGTTGACGACGCTATACGCGAAAAAGACAAGCCTAATGGGATGGTTTTCAACCGGAACAGCTATAAGTGCAAAACAATGCAGGCTTCCGATTATTTTCCGTTGTAACTAAAAAGGCGCACAGCCCCAAACCACAACATAGCCATGCGCCCGAAAAAGTTGAACTGAACTTAAATCAGCTGGCTCCCCGCTTCCTCCTTCCCGGATAATGCCGCCAACGCGCATCATCCCTTTTTTCGCAAACAGCGTTGACTTTTCGCGCGGCATGGAATATACTAGGGTGATGAAATATATGATTACAGGCCTTGGTATGGCGGAGTGATATATGAGCTTTAAGGCAATTTACGGCGAAGCCTGTTCCGTGCTTGAAAGCCTTCCGGCGGCGTGCTGTGTCCTTGGCGCAGACGGGCGCACGGCTGATTCGAACAGGGCGTGGAACAATCTCTTCGGCGCGGACGACACGCCGGCCGCCGCGGACATCTTTGCGCGGATGCTGCAAGGCGTCCAGCCCTGCGGCGTTTCTTCGCGGGAATATCTTGTGCGCACAATAAGCAAGGCTGGCACCTACGGCACGGCAAGCACAGAGCTTGTGCTAAACGAATCGGGCGAAACGCCCATGCTGCTAAACCTGGATATCCGAGCCGAAAAACTCGGCTTCTTCGTGTGTTATGCAGCGGACATCAGCCACGTGCAACACAGCGGCTTCCTGTCGCGCGATACCCTGCACAAACTCGAATCCAGCGATCTGGCGCGTACCTTCATGGAAGGCGTACCTCTGCTGGTGGAAATGTGGAGCGCCGACTACACGCTAATAGACTGCAACAACCGCACCCTCGAAACCTTCGGCGTAACCAAGGAATTCTTCAAGGCCAACTACGACAGCTTCTCGCCGGAATACCAGCCCGACGGCAGACGCAGCAACGAAAAAATGCGCGAAGTGGTGGACACCGTTACGCGGGACGGCTTCCACAGCTGTGAATGGACGCACATCCTGCCCGGCGGGGAGCCTCTGCCGCTGGACTGCCACTTTGTGCGCGTAAAACACGGCGACGAAGCCGTAATTTTCTGCTATAACAACGACCTCCGCGAGACCAAGAGAACCATGGCCGAGATCCGCGAGGCCAACGAACAGGCTCAGGTGCTGCTCGATTCGTCGCCCATATCCTGCTACATCATGCGGGCGGTCTACGACGAAGGCGGCATGATCGTCGACGCACAGCCCATCGACTGCAACAAGGCGTCGCGCAGACTCTTCGGCTTCGATTCCAAGGAGGAAGCTCTTGAAGGCTTCTGGAACACCTTCAACGACTATCACATAGAGACCGACTACGTAAGCACCCACGTACTGCCCAACATCGAACGCGCCCTGCACGACGGCTTCCTCCAGCTGGAATACACCCACAGGGACATCCGCGGCGTGGAGATCCCCAGCTTTATAACATTGGTGAGCCTGAACTACAAGGGCGAGGACGTTGTGGCCGCATACTGCGAGGATCTGCGCGAGATCAAGTCCATGTTCCAGGAGATCAAGCGCGCCGAAATCGCGGAGGAAGAAAGCAGAGCCAAGACCCGCTTCCTCACCCGCATGAGCCACGAGATCCGCACACCGCTGAACGCCATCCTGGGCGTGTCGGAGATCCAGCTGCAAAAGGACAACCACCCCGAGGAAACAGAGGACGCACTCTTGCGTATCTACCGTAGCGCCAGCCTCCTCCAGACCATCATCAACGACATTCTGGATCTCTCGAAGGTCGAAACCGGCAAGATGGAGATCGTTCCGCACCCCTACGAATTTGTCAGCCTTATCGTAGACACGGTACAGCTGAACATGATGTACATCGGCAGCAAGCGCGTGGAATTCAAGCTGTATCTGGACGAAAATATCCCTCTCAACATCCTGGGCGACGAGCTGCGCATCAAGCAGATACTAAACAACCTGCTCTCCAACGCCTTCAAGTACACCTATGAAGGCGTGGTCGGCCTTTCCGTAAGCATGGAGCCGTCGGAGAACGATGACGAGTTCATCCTCCAGCTGGTGGTAAACGACACAGGCCAGGGCATGACGCAGGATCAGATAGACAGCATCTTCGACTACGAGTTCACCCGCTTCAACATCAAGCTCAACTACGCCATCGAAGGCTCGGGTCTGGGCATGAACATCGCCTACCAGCTCGTAAAGATGATGAACGGCAGCATCTGGGGCGAGAGCGAACTGGGCGTGGGCAGCGAGTTCACCGTGCGTATTCCGCAGAAGCGCGAAGGCACGGTGTCCATAGGCCGCGAGCTTGCTCTCGGCCTGCAAAATCTGGACAACTCACAGCTGACACTGCGCAAGATGTCCCGCGTAATCCGCGAACCCCTGCCCTACGGCCGCGTACTGATCGTGGACGACGTAGAGTCCAACCTGTTCGTGGCGAAGGGTCTGCTAATGCCGTACAAGCTCTCTATCGAGACTGTGGACAGCGGCCCCCAGGCCATCGCCAAGATACTGGACGGCGAAGTCTACGACATCGTATTCATGGATCACATGATGCCCGGCATGGACGGCATACAGACCACCAGGGCTTTGCGCGAAATCGGCTACAACCACCCGATAGTCGCGCTTACGGCAAACGTAATCAAGGGTCAGAGCGACATGTTCATGGAGAACGGCTTCTCCGGCTTTGTGTCCAAGCCTATCGATGTGCATACGCTGGACGAATGCCTCATGCGCCTGATACGCGACAAGCACCGCCAGAACAACAACCCGGAGGCCATGGCCGAAGCCGCCCTGTCACTGGAACGCGCCCGCGAGCTTCAAGAGCCGCAACCCGCGCAGGACGATCATCTGTCGGACGCGCTGATCCGGTCCTTCATGATCGACGCGGACAAATCCATGGCCGTTCTGCAGCCCATCCTTGCCGCTCTGGAACAGGATCAAACGCCGGACGAGGCCACGCTCAAGCTCTTCACCGTGCAGGTTCACGGCCTCAAGAGCGCGCTTCTGAACGTGCGGCGCAAGGAACTGTCGGAACATGCCATGAACCTTGAGATCGCCGGCCGCAACGCCGACACCGCCACCATTAAATCCGCCGCGCCCGAATTCATGCGCGGCCTACAGCTCCTGGTGGACGAACTAACGGCGGCGCACGCGCCGGCACCCACCGTAAAGGCGGATATCGACCCGGCCGCCCTGCGCGTACAACTCACATCCTTCGCCGCCGCCTGCGAAACATACGACAAACGCACCGCGCGCAACACACTTAACGCGATAGACAAGGCCAACTGCCCCGGGGATCTGCAAGACGCGCTGAACGAACTCGCCACACTGCTCCTGCAAGGGGACTTCGAGGACGCCGCCGCGCTTGCCAAGGACACGGCCGGCACACTATAGATAGATAATCGAGATCCGCAATTTAGGTATAACGCGCAACTTTGGAGAGGTGTACTGTGGACAAAACCATATTTGTGATAGACGACATCCGCGCAAATCTTGTTGCCGCAGAACAGACACTTGACGAGCATTACAACGTTATCACCGCGCTCTCCGGCATACGCGCTCTGGAGCTCCTGGACAAAAGGAAGCCCGATCTGATCCTGCTCGACATCGAAATGCCCGAAATGAACGGCTTCGAGCTTCTCACAATACTAAAGGCCAAGCCGCGCTCCAAGGACATCCCCGTTATCATGCTCACGGGCATCTCCGACGTGGCCACAGAAGCCAAGGGCTTCGAGCTTGGCGCGGCCGACTTCATCATCAAGCCCTTCTCCGCGCCCGTGCTGCTAAACCGCGTCAAGCTCCAGCTCAACATCAGCGAAAAGCTGACGCGCCGCACAGACGAACTTATGGAGACCTTCCGCAACCGCATATTCATCCTCACCGACGTTATGGAGAAGCGTAACGGCCTTGCCTCCGGCGGGCGCACAGAGCGCACGGCCAAGTTCGTCAAGATCATGCTGGTTCAGATGCTGAAGGACAGGGTGTACTACGACGAGATCAAGGACTGGAATGTCGAGGACATCGCCAGCAGCTCCATGCTCCACAACATCGGCAAGGTGAGCATCACCGACACCATCCTCTCGAAGCCGCCGGACGAGCTGACGCCCGAAGAACGCGTCCTCCTGCGCACCCACCCGGCCATGGGCGAGAGCATCATCAACCAGGTAATCGGCCACGACGGCGAGAACCAGTTCCTCTCCCACGCCAAGACCTTCGCGAAGTATCACCACGAGCAATGGGACGGCAAGGGCTACCCCGGCGGCATAGCCGGCACCGACATCCCGCTGGAAGGCCGCATCATGGCCTTGGTGGACGTATTCGACAATACCTTCGCCCACTCCGGCATAGCCGACAGCCACGAAGCATGCGTATTCGCCGGCGAGGCCATTCTGAATGGCTGCGGCACAAAGTTCGACCCAACCCTTGTCGAAGTATTCGAGACCATCCGCGACCAATTCGAGGCAATCTGCACACAGGATCTATAGCATGATGGTGACGGATATACTCGAAGCCACCGGCGGCGGTGTGGTGTCTGTCATCGGCGCGGGCGGCAAGACTACGCTTATGTTCAAGATGGCGACGGAGCTGGCTTCGCAGGGGAAGAGCGTGCTGGTCAGCACGACTACGAAAATCTTTGTGCCGCGGGCCAATCAGTACGGCACGCTGTGCATCGGCGCGGGGATGCTGGACGCCGTAACGCGGCCGTCCGCCGGTGTTTGCGTGGCCGGCGGCGGGGTCAACCACCGCGGCAAGCTCACGCCGCCGAATGCCGGCGAACTGCAACGCGCGGCCGCCCGCTTCGACGTAACCCTGCTGGAGGCCGACGGGGCGCGCGAACGCCGCCTGAAGGCCTGGGCAGACCACGAGCCGTCGATCCCGCCGTACACCACCGTCACCGTCGTAGTGTTCAACCTAGGCCTTACCGGCCGCTTGCCGCACGAAGATGACATCCACCGTCTGCCCCTGTTCCTCCGGCTGTGCCAACTCGCGCCGGACGAACCCATCACCCACCGCGCCCTCGTTACCCTCCTGACCGCGCCGAACGGCGCACTGAAAAACGCCCGCGGCAAGCGCGTCCTCTACATAAACCACCTGCGCGACAACGCCGACAGACACGCGGCGTCAGACTTCGCCGAAAAATTTGCGGCCGAACTGTCGTGCTTCGACCATATTGTTACGGAGCAAAAATAAGCATTGCAATATCATACGAAATGGGATAGAATTGATTCGGTGAATCTAATGATAATATTACAACATATTGCGGCGCGGCTGTATCTGCGCGTCTTGCTGGTGCTGTTCTTTGTGAGCGGCGGGCTGTCCCTGGTGGTGCTTGCGCCGCTGTACAAAGGGGCGTTCGCGCCGAACGCGTCCTACAGCGACTTCAGTTTTGTGCGTTTATGGGCGCATATGTACAAGGTTTTGTGGCGTTCGCTGAGCAACAGGCAGTACCGCGAAATGTATCCGTCGCGCCTGAGCGACCCACCCATCCAGAACAACGACAGGAGCCGGATGCGCATTAAAACCAGCTGGTGCGGCTCCAACGACAATTGCGACATGTGCGCAAACCCGTGCTGCGAGCAGATAACCTGTCCGCTGATGGTAGACAAACGCTGCCTAAGTTATGGCTCTCTGTACTTCGGCTACTACTACTGCGGCCGCTACCCAAACAGCCAGAGCCAGGTAGATCTCTACAAATGCCCTAAGTGGGAGGTGAGACCGCAGGAATGAAACTCAAGTTGAAGCTGCGCCTGCGGCGAAACAAGAAGGCCAAGGCCAAGCAGGAGATCTGGATCTACAAGGACGGCGAGTACGAACAGGAGAACGTCGTAGCGGAACGCCTCATGCGTTTAATCTACGACACCCCGGTCGGCGGGGCGACACTGCCCTTCCTTGTCAAGCGCAAGGCTCTGAGCCGCCTGTACGGAATCTACTGCCGCACGCGCCACTCCGCCCGCAAGATCCCCAAGTTTATCACAAAATATCAAGTAGACATGACCGGCACCAGCGGAGACTACAAGAACTTCGCCGAGTTTTTTTCGCGCGAGCGCGACGACGTAATCTTCCCCGAACAGGCAGACGTGCTGGGTTCCCCCTGCGACGGCCTGGCCAGCGTCTACACAGACATAGACCCCGCAATGCTCATCGCCGCCAAGGGCTGCACCTTCTCCCTGGGCGAGCTTCTGCGCGACGACGATCTGGCACAGCTTTACCGCGGCGGCACCATGCTGCGCATACGCCTGACGCCCGCGCACTACCACCGTATGCACTTCTTCGACGACGGCACAATCACCGATTCGCGCCTGATCCGCGGGGATCTCTACTCCGTCAGCCCGCTGGCCATCAAGCGTATCGTCCGGCTCTACTGCCGCAACAAGCGCGCCCTCATCACCTTTGAATCGGCCAACTTCGGCAAGGTCATGCTGGTGGAAGTCGGCGCGACATTCGTCGGCAGCATCGTCCACTGCTTCGAAAACGGCGACACCGTAAGCCGCGCCCAAATGGCCAGCTACTTCCTGCCGGGCGGATCTCTCCTGCTTGCCTTCTTCCGGCAAGACACCTTCGCGCCCGACCCAAACCTTGTCGCCCAGACCGCCCAGGGCTACGAAACGCGCGTAATGGTCGGCGAAGCTCTCGGCACCGGCAGACAATAAGAGGCCGCTATTCAGCGGACGGACGGAGGAAACTTTGTAATGCAGAAATATTTTCCCGCACTGCAGTATATAAATATACCTAACGGGGTAACGTCGCTTGGGCTGATGTTTGGCGTGGCGGCGTGTTACTACATCAGCGCGGGCAGCCTGCGCGGGGCTGTCGGCATGGTCGCGCTGGCGATGCTGATGGATCTGCTGGACGGCATGTTGGCCGGCAAGCTGAACCAGCAGTCGCGCTTCGGTGCCTATCTGGATTCCTTCGTGGACTTCTTCGTGTGCTGCATTATCCCGGTTATGCTGGTGTATTCGTTTGTGGGCGCGAGTCTGCCGCTCTACCTTGCCATGGCGTTTTACTGCATGTGCGGCATGTGGCGGCTGGCCTACTACCAGATCGTCACGGCCACGGAAGGGCAGACGTTTTTCACGGGTATGCCCGTTCCGGGCGGCGCGCTGTTGGTCAGCATGTCTATCTGGATCGTCGTCCACTACTATGTCTCCGAATGGCTCAGCGTGGCCGTGTTCGCCCTGACGGGCCTGCTGATGATCTCCTACTTTCGGCTGGAGAAGTACGGCCTGTGGCAGAAGGCCATGTGGCTGCTCGGGATCGCGTTTTTCGGGTTGGTGATGGCCTCGTAGGATCGGCCGGCATCTCCCGTATGATGATACTTGCTAGGGAGTTGACGGCTTATTGATACAAGGCCAATCGGCGTGTTCGACTCCGGCGTGGGCGGGCTGACCGTCGCGCGGGAGATCTTCGCGCATATGCCACACGAAGAAATAGTCTACTTCGGCGACACAGGCCGCGCACCCTACGGCGGCAAGGAGCCGGATGTCATACGCTCCTATGGCCGCCAGATCTGTGAATACTTGGTTGGCACGCACAACGTAAAGGCTCTGGCCATAGCCTGCACCACCATCGACGCGCTCTATTCGCACGAAATTTTGCGTACCTACGGCCACATGCCCGTCGTGGGCGTGATACGCCCGGGCTGCGCACAGGCCCTGGCCGCCGAATCCGTCGGCCTGATGGCCACCTTAGCCGCCGTAAACTCCAAAGCCCACGAGCGCACCTTCCGCGAAATGGGCGCGGATCAGCCCTTCCACCCCCAGGCCTGCCCCAGCCTCGCCCGCCTTGTCGAAGAGGGCAAGGCCGGCCAACCCGAAACCTACCACGACGTACAGACCTATGTTTCAAACCTGTTAACCAAGGGCGTGCAGACCATTATCCTGGGCTGTACCCACTATCCCCTTATCATGGACGAAGTACGCGCCGCCGTCGGCACCCGCGCGTCAATCATAGACCCCGCCGCCGCCGCCGCCCGCAACATGCGGCAAGAGCTGCACACCCGCGGCCTAACGCGCCCGGCCGCCCCGCCGAACCACAAATTTATCCTCAGCAAGAAAAGCCCCGTGTTCGACAGCCTCTGCATGTCGATCATGGGTTATGTGCCGGACGCGCTGATCCATAGCTTGGAGCCATAGTTAGACATTAGACCTCTTGCGAAATTAGCGAATGCCGGATTTGCGCGGCAGTTTTTTGCAAGGCTAGGGCGTGTTTGAAAACCCCATTCCGGCGTATTTTCGGTGCTTTTTCCGCCATACGTCGTCAGTGTCAAACTTGCGAACCACAAGGGTTCGCGGCGTTTGCCACTTCCTAGTCTAGCGA
>Ga0131853_10022830_pt1 | contig 11305 bp, 8 predicted proteins | sample TergutLab28metaG_FD_92764 | JGI IMG/M metagenome (GOLD analysis project Ga0131853, IMG submission 92764) | Labiotermes labralis P1 segment gut microbial communities from Petit-Saut dam, French Guiana - Lab288 P1 (version 2) (version 2) | ecosystem: Host-associated > Arthropoda: Insects >...
AATGAATGAGTACGTAAATAGACTAGGGGCCGATCGTAGGAAAGGCTACGGAATGAATGAGTACGTAAATAGACTAGGGGCCGATCGTAGGAAAGGCTACGGAATGAATGAGTACGTAAATAGGTGTCCGGTATTGAATCCTGTCTTGGGTCAGAAAAAATCCATCCTGAAACCATATTTATTGAAGATGTTATTCCCCCAGCTAGTCTATATGTGTCAATTTAGTTCTTCCGTGCACTTTTACCGACAGAAAAGAATACGTAAGCATATATATATATATATATATATATACAATAATATTACCAGCCAATGCACACAAGTATATTGAATTCACACAAGTGTATTGAAATTAGTTCATAAACATAATGACATCTGACATGTTTTCTGCCAACCACCTAATTTCAGTATACTTGTGTGCATTTGTGTGGCACTGGTGTTGCATGTACTCGATTAATGTGCGGATTATGGATTATATAAAGTTTTTAAAAGTGTAAGCACGTTCACATTTCCTTCATGCGTGCTACATGCCTTGCGAATATCATTCTCCTTTATTACATTACCCAGAAATATCTGGCGAGGGGTTTAAATCGTGAAGCCACTGGTTACTACGATGGCTCCATTCTTGTTACCTTCTCCTCCTTACGTTGTCATGCTCCTAACCAGCCCCCACTGTGTGCTTTTCATGCACAGCCAGTCACAGTCACAGTGTGCAGAAAAAAAGGCATCTTTTTGGTCGGCGACATTATAGTTTGTGTAGTTGAGCGACGTTCAGCAACACTGTCAGAGTTCTGAAAACTTGTTACTGTAGAAATGGTGCGATGTAATGACGTTTGTGGTGCGATCAGAGGGAAAACTAATCGATTGTTTGTTATATCTGAATCACAACAGATACTTTTGTAAACAATTGTCAAGGTGTCCTGGTGACATTGTGACAGTTTGTCTTCTCCTCTGGGTTCTTAATTTTTCATTTACCACTGCGTTATGGAAGAAACAGTTTCTGTTTGTTTCATCAAATAGACAAAGTGCTACCTAATAGCAGCAATTCCTTACCGACGTTTCGGAACAAACTATCGATCCCACCTTCAAGGGTAAAAAATTCCTTGATCATTGAAAATGGGAACAATAAATTGTACCGAAACGTCGGTAAGGAATTGCCGCTATACGCCGCATAATGTCCCAGAAGAACGCAGATCCCATGTGCTTCGCGGCGGAAGCCTGAAGTCACGCAAAGTGCTACCTGCTCAGTAAGGTTCCCAGATAGATCATAAATTGCCGAACGCTCTGTCCTGAAGAGGCTGAAGTAGTAAATGACTTTTATTAGGTAAGAAACCGGTCTACATCAGGAGTACTGGATATCCTGAAACAATTGTGGCTTCTCCATCATTTCTCCAGGCGTATGCCGTTTCACCGTCAAACGTCGTACCGCAGCCTTAACCTGTTTTCCTATCTACATATCATTCACGATTACAATCCATTTCCTAGTCACAGTCAAAGATAACTAAAGTACGGTGTTGAAATATTATAAGTAACCCAAGGATAATTCGAAATGTTTCAGGAAGCCACCTGAGTTAAAAAAAGTAAAACGACTTTACTGTTACACCCGCCCCCCCCCTTCCCGCTTTTTTTGGCGCTTTCGCAAAGCCGCGAAAACCGATTTGTAAGTTCGTCATGTCCGTCAGTCTGTCCGCATGTATTAATTCTGCTCACAATGGAAGGATTTTTGTGAAATTTTATGTTTGATTCTTTTATTAAAAATTCTGTTAAAATTGAGGTTTGGTTAAAATCAGACGCAAAATTTCGGGCACTTAACGTGCGGAAGCGTGCGTTCTGTATTTGGCAACAGGATGTGTCTGGTCTTCTTGCATTCACGTTGTTTTATTTCGTTTTAAGAACTTGGACTCTCTCCCATACAAGGCATACTGAAATGTCGTGAACTGTATTAACACGGGGCTTCCTAAATATCACAGTCCTAAGGCTTAGAAAAAATGCATTCAACACGGACATATATATATACATAAGTTACGTATTCGAATTTTGTGTTCCTTTATACTTAATTGTCCCTTAAGATGGTTAATTAATAATAATTTATTTGAGTTCAGTTTTTACATTGCTGGATTCTGCCTCGCGATTGACACTGGGTTTTGTCACGAAGGTTGCCCGTCACCATTTGACTCTTGCGATATTTTACTTACATTACTTTCTTTTGGTTAAACTATTTATATTTAATTTTGTCTAAATATCTGCGCAAATTCCGTATCCAATCCTGATCAGCGCATCTTAATATTTTCCTGTAAGCTGCCTCTTTATTCGTACTTGTATTTTAAAAATTTCGTTCTCAACTCTCTAGTTTTGAAACTACCCAGTCACATGTGTTTTAAAATTCTCTTCACCTCAAGTGGGCGCTCTATCGCCGAAATATGTAGGAGGTTACAATATTATGTATGACTTTTAATTCTGTTACGCGCATATTTTGTATGTAATTTCTTTGAATACTGTCTGTTGCAAAGAGCGCCATGTGTCGTAGGTTTTTGCGTTTCTTCTTCGACTGTACCCACAACACACGAGCACATCGCGTGGGTCTCTCCCCCTCACCCTATTAGCAGAATAACTTATAGTCCACGACGGAAACGCCGCTGACCACCGTGTTCCGTTCGGCACTTTCTGGAGAATTTCACACCATGTAACTTCATTTCCTAATACAACACTAATGATAATGCCAAACGTTTATATAAATTAGATGTAAGGATGTTTTACGTAACCAAGTTCGACAAACACTGATAATCTTGTCGCATGTCTACTTTATAAATCTCTGATTAACCAACTGTGCTGCTGTGCAGCACCTGCAGCGTTCTTACGAATTTGTGCAGCTTACTGCCTTGTTTTTTATTCTGACGATCGCAGTTTGACTTCCGAAACAGCGTATTTTTTTTGACGTTATTCGAGGTGGGTTCTTCTTTTGACACTACAAACTTACATTGGTTGTGGGCTTCTGCATCAGATTCAACTTGTATTAAAATCTGACAAGAATAATGTTTAATTCACATGAAGGCCTATACGTATTTATGGTAATATCTCAACGAATTCACCTTAGGATTAGAAATGTTCCAAAAAAATATAGAGAAAATCAACACATTTTATATACAATAACTTTTTCCCCAAAATCGTGCCGTTTGTGAGATAGTGTGGAAAAGTGTGGTAGAGCCAGACAGGCCACAGATGACAATATAAGGTGCATGCACATTCCATGCTGGGTAACTAAGGCTACAAACATCCACTCAGAATATGTAATGATTATTGCTTTGCCAAGGCAACAATGGTTACGCGAACGCGCTTCAATGTTACGTTTATACGTGCATTGTCTGTCTTTTACAAAATGAATTAATAATGTACGAGTATGTGTCTCTAAGTAAACGCCTTCTGAGTTTCCGTAATTGCTTTGGAATCACAGCTCGACTTTGTCAGGGAAAGGGTTACATGACGTCTCATTTCCGTTGTCTCCACCAGCAACATGACACTGTGTCCCGGGCATTTTGCTCGCTAGCTGCAGGTTGACCAGGCCTAATCCAAGATTCAGAGGGGTTATTATTCTTGTCTTAGCGTTGTTTCAAGTTTTATGACCGTTGATCAGTAGGCACTGCAATTTATTTCTCCGTACAGAAAGAGAGAATATAAAGACAAGCATTATTTACAGCACCTCGAGAATGAAACAAGTGCTTTTCATGATTTACAGTTCACTGTGATAGAGATCAAAGGGTCTGCAAGTGACAGATATACTGTAGGACGTGGCCAGGAAAGAGTCGGTTTAATTAGCCTTTGAATTTTTAGTGGTTCCATGGCAATTGTGTGTCTATTCATTATTAAGCACCCGACTATGAAGACGTATGGATTACTGGAAGTATACTGCTACGCGTTCGTTGCTTCGGCACTAGATATGTGTGGTTAGCTTCACGCTTTGGCCGCTTTATTCCTGGAGAAAACCTCGGTAATGTGGGTGGATGGGTTCCAGGACTGATTGGAACCAAACTCAAGACATTTCGAATAACGACCATTGCTGGGACGCAGTTTGGGAGTAAATAGGGAGAAATAATTCATATTAGGAGGGCTGGGGTGGTTGGCTAACTGCAGGACTACGTTACCAAGGAACTGTGTTCACATTACCGGTAGGGGCACGAGGTTTTTCTCTTCACGCGTGCATCCAAGCCGGCTCTGGTGTCAGCCAGCTTACACCCCTTCAGTTCAATCGGTACCGGACATAGGGCGGCAGACTCGTGAAGGTCACTGCATAACTTCCTTTAAAGCTGAGTAAGAATGCGTGTAGCTACACGCAACTCATACCCATATGAGCTTATATTGTTGTGCTTAAAGCCTGTATATAATGTTACTTTTACCCGTGTATGATAGGAGTCGTAAATTATTCGCTGTAAAGGGAATAGTTACTGACAGTGCCCGACAGTTTGTACATGTCATACAGGTTTGCTGATAACTTGCGAGCAGGATCAGGACGGAATAGCAGTTCCGTCCTGATCCTGCTCGCAAGCTGTCAGCAAACCCGTATGACATATACCATTGCTGTCTGTACAGTGCTAAACTCCTGATGATGGACAAAGGAACTGTCCGAAACATGTAGAGTTTTATTCCAAAATAAATTTGAGAAATTAGTGACTCTAGTTAGTTTTATTATAAGAATTTATCACGATGCACAGTCATCTGAACGTCGGAATAAAAAGTATATTTTAAATTATATTTTCCTGCTTATTCTCTGTGTAACGCGTTTAGTTCTCATATTCACCCCGATTCGTCGAAACAGCTGTCGCAAAATCTTCACATTCGGTTGCCGAAACTGTACGAAACAAAGAAACTGTTCGCATTGTGAATCAGCGTGTATTCGTCCAGATTCTAGTAATGTTCCTTATCTTCACAAGATGTATATGTCTAGCCTATAATCTACAGTCAATTGAGCAGGCAGTCATGTTGTGAAGTGATCTTATTGAAACGTGCAGATTTGCTACTTTGATCAAGACATTCGCAGAAGCTGAAGCGAGGTCTGTAAGGCTAAGTTTCCCAACCCTGAGCCCCGGTGGGAAAATGTCACCTGCAGTGGGGGGTTACATTGGTGTCGTTCTCCCCTGCTGCCCGTTTCTCTTGTTTTCTGTGATAGAGTCTCCACGCCTCCTACAGTTCTGCCCCTTGTGTGTGTGTGTATGGGGGCATTACATGGGACGGAATGAATAATTGTGGCTACAGCAAAATGCTGCGACCAGATACTATATTATTGCAGGACTATAAAAAGCGAAATGGGCACGCAGTGCCGACTCAGGTTCAAATGTGTGTTGTCTGCTAATTGTACGAAGCGTGTTACTTACTACTGTATGGCATGTGCCAAAACTCACAGAAAAAAATATGTTTTGTTATCTGTGGCTTCTATCAGACGAATTCTGGTTTTGCTGTGTTTCGGTGCTGAAGTCTTCGTCCTGAAGGCGAATGACGTCCCCACAGTCCTCCCCGAATAAAATAACGCTAATCATGGACGTGTTTTATTATGTAATTCCTAATAGCATATAATCCTTTCTTGCAAGACTTTCTAATTCAGATATAATAGATTGTAAATATATTATAGTAACATTGCAACAACTCTTTTCTTATATCTGCTTAGAAAGCGTTTCGAATTTCAAAGAAACCGCCATCAGTTTCGTTAATATTAATAGCACATAGAAGCTACAGGCCTGTTCAGTTCAACGAGTGTCATAGATTAGACCATATAATTTGTCCCGGTTCAGAAATAGGAATGAAACAACGAACCGCCGTCAACTTTTGGTCATATTGGAGGGTCCAGCTCGTCGGAAGAATTGCACCAAGAAACAGAAGGACGCCGAACGTCGTGGTAGTAGAGATAGCGTATTTACTTTGCATCGGGTTGGCCGTAAGCTCAAATTCAGGCCTTCAGACCGAGCATTACAACCTGAGGAATTTCTTGCTTTTCCTCAGATAAATCCTGATTGCGCCTCAGAAGCCTACGACCACTTGCTGGCACATAATTTCAAGTTATTATTACCAATAATTCTACTAATAATCCTACCATTCTGTAGACAGCCTGAGTAACTGACGGCTTCAGTGTTGTTGTGTTGTTGATTGCGTCGTCATGCAATTTGGCAGATATGTACCGGCACTCTGGGGGGGGGGGGACCGTTAATTTGGTAGATATGTACCGGCACTCTGGGCGTAAGTGTTAATTTGTTATATATGTACCGGCACTCTGGGGGAAAATGTTAATTTGGTAGATATGTACCGACACTCTGGGGAACATGTTAATTTAGCGGATATGTACCGGCACTGTGGAGGAAACTGTTAATCTCCATATTAAGGGTATATGTAAGCCCACTCTTCTACCCTCGAGTGGTAGGAATCGGGTACTTTTGAACCATTCGTACCCACCATAAAACTACACGACCTCTTATTCCAGATGACGGTAATCTTGACATTCATCAGAAACTCATCCGTAATACGAGTTGTTCAGGACATAAGACATAAAATTAAATAAATAAGGAGGTAAACGTAACAGCAAAATTGTTTGTTACATGACACGAGGGAATGTAAGAGAATCAGAAACGTTACTTCATGCCCTGCCCGCCTTACTACCGGGAAACAACCCAGGTATCCATCGAATAAGCTGTTGACTGGGCTTCAGAACAAGGCTGGACGTTTTGGAGAAGGCACTATAATGACTACGCTAAAATAAATAATTTAGCGAACGCTTGTTCAAATTCTGAGGAGACGAATTTGAAAGCGTGACGTCACTATTTGATCGGTCGATGACCCCACACGTGTGCCTTAGGCCTCACGATCGCCGTGGTCGGTCTTTCTGTTATTATGTAAAATTATTATATTTTTCTTTTTGCGACAAACCTTTCAGTCGGGAAATAATGTAACCGCAGTTCTCCTCTCGAGAGCGTGTTGCTCTGAAGGATTTTATAAATGCTTGTTCGACGCGGCTTAGCAAATCGACTCACGCGTGTGCACGCACAAATGTGAATTCAGGCGTCGCATATGCATGCCGCAATACAAATTTCGTGACAGGCTGCGATGCTTCATTATTCATCGTCAAAGAACCATTGTTACCCTCCATTTTATTACCAGAACTCCTATTGTAACAGACGGTGTCTCTTTGCATGACGTAAGACGCAACACTGCAGGATGTGACAGGCGTGTCGGCCAAAACTGTCATGAAGTATGTGAAATTTGGGGTTCTCAAGACGACAAGTACGAAAACTACCTTTTGGGAATACACGAAAGTTGCGGGACAACCTACTGCCCTTCCTGTCCCCCTCCCCCACTTGTTTTTTCCCCCCCCCCCCCCCCCCAATTCTTGAAGATTTAAGCTTCTGAAGATTCAAGTGGTTTTGGATGTTATGACTTGTAGACAGGTAAATAGTGAAAGGCAAATGTAAAGGTAAAAAGTTCACCCTGTAACAGGTTACGATGGCCCAGATGTGGAGTAGAGGTAAGGCTGTACCCTTTCTTTACACTCGGCACTAGATGGTGTGGGTGGTCAACTCCACGCCCCGGCCTCTTTACTCCCGGGAAAGACACGGTACCCATTGTAATAGGAGGCTGGGTGGGACCCAGGTTCTGTCTGGACGGGTGAGGAAAATTTCACCCCCACCGGGATTCGATCCCCGCACCGTTCAGCCCGTAGCGAGTCGCTATACCCACTGAGCTATCCCGGCCCCCAGACAGGTAAATAGCAAGTGCAGTTATATGTGAAAGCCATATGTATACAATATGCTACACGTTTCGACAGTTCTTGAATGTCATGATCATGGAGTCCTTATATCGGTTAAAACTGGTAGCAGTCAGTAAGTACTAAAACGTGTAGGAGATGGTGTGTCTATTGTGCTCACATTGCAGTGCATGTAATGTTGGTCTGATAAACAGAATTTTACGTCATGCACGGTACGTACTATATTAAAAAATGGTAAATAGTCGCTATAGTTTTGGAGGGATACTGACGCCTTACGCTGTGTCGGAACGTCGGTGACACTAGTCGACAAGGCGTAACGTCCTAGAAGACTTGAACGTTCATAAGCCCCGTTGTGAGACCCATAAACGTCACTGATTTTTCAGTCCTTCACATAAAAGGGTGTCTCATCATTGTCTCGTACTGCACGTGCACCGAGGGGTCCAAAACTCCACTTTGTACCGTCCTTGCTCAGGCCCACCTTTTGTGCCTCGCCCTCGTCGGAGCTCCTGCTTGTCCTTCCTTTCCTTATACCTTGCACCGTCTGTCCAGCGCGAAATGTGCTTATGCTTGAAGATGGAGTTAGCAAGTTCCTTCGAAATCTTGACAAATTTCTAATCAGAGGGTATAGCTTTCAATTTAAGCGCACAATAGTCCTTATTATTACACAATACTTTAGGTCCAGTGTGGGCCGGGTAGCTCAGTCGGTATAGCGACTGACTACGGGCTGGACGGTCAGGGATCGTATCCCGGTGGGGACGAGATTTTCCGTCCGTCTAGCCCGGCCCTGGGGTCCACCCAACCTCCTGTAAAATGGATACCATGACATTCCTGGGGGTAAATTGCGGCCGGGGCGTGCTGCTGACCCCTTTCTAGTGCCGCGGTCATGGAAGAGTAGAGCTATACCTCTACCCACCCTCTGAGCCACACCGGGCCTGTAACGGGATCACTTTACCTCTTTTACTTTAGGTCCAGAACCACAAGTTCACGCCCCAGCCTGGTGTTGTTTTCGGGATATTTAAATTCATTATTCTTTTTTGTTTAAACATTTGTTATTTAGCGTCGAATTGAATGAATTTGGCATGTATATTGAACTGTAAGGGAATGTAGAGGAAATGCTTGTTACCTCTTCCAGGGCATTGTTTCGGACAGATAAAGAGTTTAGCTCGGCGTAAATTGCTTTGTTTTTACCCAATGTCCGAGGCATGATAAATTTCAAAATCAATGTACTTGTATAATGAGAAGGAGATGATGGAAAATGTCCAGTACGCAGGGACATTTTTTTATCTGACAATGCCCCTAACCCTGCACTCAGTCCGTACCGCCTAACTGCAGTCAGCACAGCGCTTATCAGTATTCCGACTTGTCGTGCGGTTAGTGCATTGCGGTATTGCAGTTAAAATTCGATTTTCACTGAACATGCATCGTAAAAGTGCTGGCAATTATTTCCTTCGCCTCACAGGCACGAGTAATGTATAACAAACCTGTTCCTTGTCCGCCGAAGCTGTATACGTTAAGCGAGCCGATGTGATGTAGCTAGCGACAGGTACCATGTAAAATATTGACCCTGTATATGTCATTGACCGTCAACGTCTGCAGTCGGTACAGTGTCATTACATATACGAAAATACTGGAATCCGAATCTACTTTTCATAAAGTTCCCACACAGGTTGTAAAATCCACAACATGACGAAATTCGTTAGAATATAGTATTTTTAGTATTTTACGCTACGCGATTCCGAAACGTCGCTAAAGATCTTACTTTCGTTAAGATGGTGATAAAATAGCGTAAAATTTGCTGCTGATGAATGGGGCCATCGGATAGTGACATTGTTTGCGCTGTAAAATATGCAATTCATCGTCACTGCTTTTAAGGTGAATTAGATACACGCCAGCTTGATTCGAATTGTTGGGGTGTATGTTAAGAAGGGTGAATGGTGGTTTGTGTAAAGAAACTGCATGTGGGTGCATAACACGTGTGCATGCACAATGTACAGAGCGCTTCTATTGTGTGTATCCAATAACCATAATGAATTTACTGACATTTATTTGGTTCAACGTGTGTACCTGTCTGAATATTTTTTTTTTTCGTGTGACGCTGCAGCCCAACGCGGACCACGGCCTCCTCATTCATGAGTTTTCTAGATCACAGTCGGTAGAACTCCTCTGGACGAGTGATCGGGTCTTTGCAGAGACCTCTACCTGACAACACACAACACTCACAACAAACATCCATCCCCCCCGACGGTATTCGAACCCACGATCTCAGCAGGCGAGCGGCCACAGACCCACGCCTTATACCGCGCGGCTACTGGGACCGGCCCGTCTGAATATCCATGTATCTGACCCCGGGACCTACCATTACAACCAGTTTCAATCAGGTCCTACAGTTAAACAAGCCATTCCCGCCGTCTTTCTAAAGCATTATACTTGACAAGCAAAAATCCTGTTGAGTTTCCTGCAGAAATTAACAAATATGACGATTCCCAACTATAGCTATGGTTCCTACATGTAACTCTAACTTTGTACCGCGCATGTAACCATTTAGGTATGCTGTGAAGTCACATTTTCACTCAACGCGCGCGTCGCGAACTTCAGAAGTTCGTCAAAGACTGTTGGATAGAACAAGCAATGCTATACTGACAGGTAACTTGTTTATCTCAAAGGTTGAGGCTGCAATACGGAAGCATAATTGCCCCTAGACTGCCTGATAACGACGTTCAGTGACAGTCAACTGTCAGAATGACATGCCACATGGTGTCATAATACAAAGAGAATTTCGTTTCTTAGACCAGTGGTCTCCAAACTCTTTTAACTTTTGTGGAAAACTTGTGACTAAATCTGAATTTTCGCGGAAAACATGTGAAGCCAAAAGGTACATTTTGGGAGCAGAAATGAAATAAACCCTTTTTATAACCGACACTTATATCAAAGGACATAACATATTTAGCGTGTTCGTGAAGAATAAAATGTTATTATTGGTAATTTGCACTAAGAACAAAAGCATCGCCGATATGCAAAACGAGGAGAAGGAAAATTAAAAAAGTGTATTTAAAATTATGAAACTTATTTTCGCCCATTTAATTTTAAAGGAAATGTGCTTGCGGAACGCCTAAAACCAGCCCGTGGAACCCCGGGGTTCTGCAGGTCACAGCTGGAAAACTTCTGTCTAAACCTTTTTTTCGACCATGCGTAAATATGCAGATGCGTATTACAGAGCCACGTGTTGTGGACACACGTGTGTTAAGGTGTGTAACTTTGAAGTGTGAAATTCATCTGCCTGTAGCACATACCAATATACTACTACCACTACTATTACTACTACTACTACTACGACTACTATTACTACTACTACTACTACCACTACTACTAAACTAAACTCCGTGGCCTTAGTCCGCACGGGAACTATACCGACAGAGCGGCCGCCGCCGGTCGGCGAAGTTAGTTCCAACTTTTGCGGATAGAGGGGTGTCACGTGGTCAGCGCAACGGGTCCCCACAGCCGTTAATCTCTGTTTTCTAAACCTGGAGCCGCTACTTTTTTCATTCAAGTAGCTCCTCAATTGACCTC
>Ga0131853_10022831_pt1 | contig 11305 bp, 5 predicted proteins | sample TergutLab28metaG_FD_92764 | JGI IMG/M metagenome (GOLD analysis project Ga0131853, IMG submission 92764) | Labiotermes labralis P1 segment gut microbial communities from Petit-Saut dam, French Guiana - Lab288 P1 (version 2) (version 2) | ecosystem: Host-associated > Arthropoda: Insects >...
AACCGGAGGGAAAGAGACCACTGGGGAGACCTAGGCGTAGATGGGTGGATAATATTAGGATGGATCTCCAGGAGGTGGGATGTGGGTATGTGGACTGGATTGGGTTGGCCCAGGATAGGGACAAGTGGCAGACGCTTGTGAGTACGGTAATGAACCTTCGGGTTCCATAAAATGCGGAGAATTTCTTGACTAGCTGCAAACCAGTTAGCTTCTCAAGAAGGACTCTGCACCATGGAGTAAGTAAGTAAGTAAGTAAGCACCTACGTAAGTCTCCAGCTGCGTAACGACAATACGGTATTCAAGAGACAGGGAATTTATATTCGACTTCCTCTACTGTCTGTCTGTCTTAACAAGACGCGACGGTTCGGAAGATGGTTCTGCATCAGTCATAAGATGAAATACAACAATTATGAAAACTACTCTGTTGGGTCGACAGGATGAAGCTAATCTCCGTCCTTGGACTGATAGCTGCCTATCAAACAACGGCCCTCTGACGGCACTCGGATGCTGTGTACAGCGACACCTCGGCTAACGGGTGACCCTGCTAACGAATTTTTCGGCTAACGATTTTTTTTCGCTGTTTTTCGGACTCGGCTAACGAATGTTTTAGTGGATGCGCGCGCTAACATAAAGCAGCAAACATGAACGGTCGGGCCATTCCAGGAGATTATCTTTTCCGTCTGTATGTGTGTGACAAAGAAATGAGCTGACCACATCAGTTTAAGAGTATAAAGTATATAACATATTTTCAGTATAATAGTGTAAAGATCGTCAGTTTTTCATTCTACTTTCCATTCTCCTTCATCCAATTGGGTAGCTGTTCATCTCAGCCTTTGGTGAGTTTTTACCCTTTTATAGTGTGCTTTTTACTATTTTATAAAACTTATCTTTAAATAGTGGGCAGCATCCAGAACGAATTAAACGACTTTCTATAGAAACCTACGGGAAATCACGTTTCGACTGACGAAGATTTCGGCTAACGAATGTGATTCTGGAACTAATTATCTTCGCTAGCCGAGGTATCACTGTATTTGCTTCACGTCATGGGTTTTAGACTCGCAGTCTTTATCTCTCTACAGACCCGATGCTAACACAGTGCCATGACTTCGCTTCTGCATGCAGGAAGCGACCACATTTCAGTCAGAAGAAATGTGACAAAATTTTCGAACGTGTTCAGAAATTTCCTTTGATATTAACTAGTCCCTCTCTGTCACTGTCTCCGTCTGATTGATGTACTGCACCGAAATTATTCAGAAGTCGTAATCCTGAAGGATACTGCCCTGTTTTAGTTTCTACGAGCAGAGCGAAAAGGTTGTGTTTGAAGTGTCGTAAAAAATAATTTTTGCTCTAATCCATAGAATTCTAAATGAAGCCAGGGGGATTCACTTTTACATTTACACAGTTTTAACATTAATGTTTTGTCATTGATGTATACGAGTCTTGTTTCAAGTCTGTGAATCTTACTTTCGTTTTATTTAACACTCATATTTTCAAAATATTTGAGCTTGCACAGGACAATTTAAATGATGCCCGTCCTTTATAAGCCAGCTGTTCCTCAGGTGGTCTGTATTGAATCCGAAGGTTCATGACCTCGTTCACAAAAGGAAACCTACACACAACATAACAATCCCAGGGCGTTCCGTCGATTTTTAATCGCCTAGTAATACTTAAGGGGGAAAAATATATTGGACATCAGTTGTTTTATTTTACTTCAGAACATGTCTTAAATATTTTTACCTCTGATAATATCAGTATTTAACAAATCAAGCTCTAGACGCCTACAGGAACGCAATGAAGATGCTTTGAAGATTGTATATAAAGTGTCATTATTGTTGCCCGATTTTAAACGATATCGGTACGCTTCTATAAATTTTAGTTAAACCCTCAACCTGAAATTCCATGAAAGTGCGTTAAGCGGCTGTCGGGTTCTTTCAGGCGCACGGACGGCCAGAGGAAAGAAAGAAAGAGCAGAATGATATCAGTAGGTGCTTCGCAGGCTTTCGAAAGCGCCTAAAATCGTAGAGACATTCGTGTTTCGGAAATGATCTCAGTCCCTAATATCAGTTTTTGATTGCCACTCCGATACCTTGTTAGGGTTCTGTTTCATGTCATTTTATCTTTACTTTCGCCGCACGTTTTGTACGATGAACAGAGAAGCGGTATCGCCGTGCTGCAGCGGCAACTTCTCCGACACTGGTGTTATGCATGTGGGCTGGGTATACTTAACGCTCAATCACTGTTTCAGACTTCCCCACTTATAACGGCGGTGTCGGGTCCCACAGATTGTCTACCTTAAAGCGTAACCCGTTCATATAATCTTCATTAACAGTCTGCACCATGTAAAATCCTGGAAGTGCACGTATTCCTTCTTCTCTACATTCAAATTTAAAAATAAAATATTGCATTGCTTTGTCTAATGTAGTGTACCTCTCTGACTTAAATGTACCCGAAAAGAGTTTGGGTCGAGTGATTGTTGTCGCATTTATAGCACACCATACTCCAATTTTAATGTCACATAATGGCACATGATGTATCAGTTTGTAATTATCTACCAACCAGAATCTGTTTTTTTTTTTGCATGGCCATTAAATGAAAACCTATGCTTCATCCGTAAAGTGAGCTGGCAATGTATCGACTTCACCGCTGCATGCTACTTCACAGGACCGTCCTCTCGCAACAAACTCCGCATCGTGGAGTTTTTGCAGAACTGTAAATGAGCATAGTTTCAAAGGAAGCAGTTTTGTGGCTGAATGCACAGAAAATCTTGATAAACCAGTTTTGTGGGATAACGGTCCTAAATACAGGGTTATTAGAAATGATTGTCGGGGTTTTAACAACTTGCCACCTCGTTCTCCAGATGCAACACCATGTGATTTCTTTATATGGCGTTACGTCAAGAATCAGGTTTATGTTCTTCCTCTTCACGCAAGTATCCCGGAACTGAAGGTACTGGTCAGAACCGCAATTGAAACCATCACCGCTGACATGCTACAAACAGTTTGGAACGAACTCGATTATCGTGTTGATGTTTGTAGAATCACAAAGGGTGCACATATAGAGCATCTGTAATGTATGTAACAAAAACTTGGAGTGTTGTTCTATTAAATAAAAAGAAACATATACTCCTATCCCAAGTGTGTTATGTATGACAAGTTGTTAAAATCCCGACTATCATTTCGAATAACCCCGTATTTATTACACACGCTTACTGTTTACTGTTATTTTGTATATTTGCATGGTCATTAAGTGAAAACCATGCCTCATCCTTAAAGTGAGCTGGCAATGTATCGACCTCACCACTGCGTACTACTTCACAGAACCGTACCCTCGCAACAAACTCCGCATCGTGGAGTTTTTACACAGCTGTAAATTAGTATAGTTTCAAACAAAGCAATTTTGTAGCTGAATGCACAGGAAAGCTTGATAAACCAGTTTTGTGGGATAACGGTCCTAAATATTTTCACTCCACTCTCATCTAATACCTGTTTTGTAAAAAGTCATGTTCGTTGTCACTATGTCTTTAGAAAGGAAAATTTTCAAAACTTTTTCACCAGTCGGTTTAGTGTTGATCAAGAAGGAACTGCAACAACGGAAAACCAACTTCCAAACTTGCTACGACACTTTATGTGGAATTTCATCTTCATGTCGGTTTGCATAGTAAAATTGCTCTGCTTACACAGCACTTCATACTCACGAACAAAAACATTTTACGTCATAATACACAACCTCTGGTTTGTAAAGCACTTCATATTCACGATCCATGAAAAACACTTTACGTCCTTTACACCCAGTATTTGGAATTTGTGGTGTGTGGGTAAGCCGTGAAGTGACTCATGATTTGCCGTGCTGCTTTAAAACTGCTGGCTGTCGGTTAGAGAGAGCTCGAGAGCAGAGCCAATCGCGCCGTTTTTGTGTTCACATAAACAGCAGAAACACCTTTCGGAGAAAACAGATTTGTAATTAATCATAATATGACACCGTGTAGGGTAATGGAAGAATATCTTCACGCATTCTTAATCCAAGCTATAAATTTTTAACGATTTAATTTATTACTAGCCCCTGTCCTATTCAGTAACTAAGAGAGAAGCATATGATGCCGTCATATTTTCTGCCTGTATGCATTTCCGTGTGTCACTCTCAAAAGATTGGAAAAGTAGACGGATTTTGTTAAAATTTCGCAAGAAATTTAAGTCACTACAAAGCAGTTCACTTAGCAATTCTCTAATTTTAACATCCGAAATGCCAACACGGATACTAAATTGGAAGCGGCATTAGCACTAATATGTATGTATATGTGTATATATATATAGACCTATATGATACACATATACAGTATATATTATACCTTTTGTACATGTTGTATTTCTAATTTGTCTCGCATGTATTGTCGCTAGTTTAAAGTTGTCTTGTGTGTAATTGTTGTTGGTTGGCCGTGTGTATTGCTGTAGTTGTCTTGTGTGTATTGTTGTCATCTTATGTGTATTTGTTGTACTGTGTGTGGTTTTTTTTATGCCGGACTGCTGGCTAGAAGTCAGTATTCGGAAGTTCCTGCGACCGGTCACCTCGACACAGGATTTTCTTGGTTTCCCTGTGTCTATAAGCAAATGCTGAGATGGTTCCGAAGATTCCAAGTCGCCACTACATGCTTCTCATGTAACCCTCCCGATTTAAATTCAGAAGTAACCGATTTCTTGTTTTGTATACACGTAAAATAACCTCTGCCACCGGATAACAACCCAATTGCAGTTAATTATTATTATTAAAGATTTACAACTCTCTTTGGAATCACAGCCTTCTAGACTGTCTGTCATGTAGACCGCACGTAGAAAATATGTAAGAGTCGAAAGCTGTTTTTCTTACGGCAGTTCATATTCTACGAAGAAACTTGAAATAGCTGCGTATGTCTTCAGCATCTAATGCCACAGATCATTGCATGAACTTACGTAAGTAGCGCTAGTGTCAGTCCCGCCCCACAGTTCCAGACATCTGTCATGTTGTTAATGACTGCAGGGAATTGAATTTACGGCAATGCGATCCTCTCCAGTGGCTTGATGTTCGTGCTAAGCTCCATGAATGTCGATCGACCGGTCAGGACTTGTGCTGTCAAAAGCCCACTTCCGCTTTCAGTTTTTTTAAACAGGAAAATATGCTGAATATTGTAAGTGCCGAACACTGTTACAGCATTAAAACATTATAAACGCTCCGACATGTTTCGGTCCTAGGACCATCATCAGTGAGCCATATCGTCCTTGCTAAAGTCACGCTATAAAAGTCACATTAATTTCGCTGTACCGGTTGGGTATTGTGGCAGCACGTCGTGTTGTGTAATATTATGTTGCGAAGAGTGTCCTGCTGAGTATCACGCAACGAAGCACAGAATGCACATCCGTAGCAGGGCACTCTTCGCAACATAATATTACACAACACGACATGCTGCCACAATACCCAACCGGTACAGCGAAATTAATGTGACTTTTATAGCGTGACTTTAGCAAGGACGATATGGCTCACTGATGATGGTCCTAGGACCGAAATATGTCGGAGCGTTTTTAATGTTTAAATTTTATAAATTTTATATATGTGCAGTGGTTGGTATAATAATTGAGTAACTCAACAACATGCACGGTGTAACAACGAAAATAACTGTTACAGTACTAGTGAGCTGTGTGAGTAGAGCTGTTTTGTTGTGGACAGTGCTGTCTTCTTTGATTCTTTAATCCACATTTTGATTTGGACTACTATTTATTGTAATATTTTCAGTTTGTCCACTGTTGCTGTTTCATAACATTCTTTACAGTAACTCTTTCTTGATTCTCATAGATTGCCTGAGCTAGATAACCTATTCAACAGCGTGTTTTATTCGGCGGGTCTTTTTTTCTCTTCCTTAACCTGTAATTTACATAATAATTTTAATTTCCATTGACGAAATGTAAGGCATAATTAAATTAATGAAGATTAAGGGTAGAGCAGAATAAGGACTTTGAATTCACACTGTTAAATTGCAGTACCTGTCGAGAAGAATAATACATGGATAATACAGGGGTGCTGATAAGTCCTTAGCCCGACCAGAAAAGAAAGAAGCTAATGTTTCTGTCAAAATGACGTGAATTTCCTTCGGCGCCTTGCTTTAAAAAAAAAAAAGAAAGAAAGAAAACATGATGACAGCTCGCGTCTCGATGTTGTTGAAATCGCGCGCAACCCTGGAAATGCTTCCGAGCTTGTTTCCTTCCTGGTCGGGCTAAGGACATGTCAGCACCCCGGTAATTCTTATTCTTAACATACAAAGATTTAACTAAGCGAACACATTTCAGTTATTTCAGCAGCAGGCTTCAACAAAATTACTTTATCCTTAGGCAGTTTTTTTGTACATCCTTTGTCAAAAATTACATTTGTCCTTTTGTAGTCTTACTGAATAAATTGAAGTTCTGTAGGTTTTTCCAGAATTTATATCAACGAAAAAGCCACTGTGGTCAAATCAAATTCATACGCAAGCGTGCTGGGCATTTTACGTGTGCGACTTTTGAGGTCATCGTTTTGTTTTCGTACAGTTCAACCTAAACTCTTGTCGCTTGTGCTTTGGATTCGAATCTGAACATGGAATTACAAGGTTGGTAACCTTGTGTGATGTTCTTCTTTTACACAGATTTGACTTCATTGAATAAAAAAATTATAGCTCTTGTCGAACAGCATCGAGATCATCGGATTTTTAAGGTGATGGAACCTACCTTTATCCAAATCATACGTGATCACACTGAACTTATTTTTCCTGCGACAGCCCCTTATACGTCACCCTTATGTGGAAACATGTGAAATCTACACTCAGTGTGTGAAACTGAGGAGTTCTGTAAAGACAGTGGCGCTAGAACTTAGCTACTTAACCTGACAAAATGTTACGTACTGGCGTCTCTGCTATCTAGAGGTAGGTTATGAGTTTGTACTGCAGCGCAATATTTGTCTGAAACAGACTGATATTTACTATCCAGTGCATTTTTTTTATATCTTCTCCTTCTACTCAGAACTACTAGGTAACGTATATAATCATAAAAAATTGAGCTCTTCCCTTTACGTATAGGAATATTTCTCTACTCGCATAGTCGTATTATTAGTTCAGGTGTCATGTACTTGTTTCATTATGAAATTTTAACACTTTGACAACATTTCCCAAACCTTGGTGCGGAATGGTATGATTCAGTTGCAGTAAACCAGCGATTATTTAGGCGAATTAAAATTCTAATACTCAGTAGTTATAAACATGTAGGTATATGTGTGTACCTAGAACCTCAATGGATTTAGTGTGGCACACAATTTCGTGAGCCAGGCTGATAACTCATGGTGTCGACCTCTACAGTAATCTGATTGTAGTCATATTATTCGTATTTTCAATGAAAAAGGATAGAGTAACGATCGCACAAGTATTCTGATACAAGTAGATAATAAACAGCATGAAACTGGCTGTCACAACCATTTCACAGTTACAGACGCAATTTATTTCAGAACAGCTGCAGTACACCTCATTGCATGACAGGAACACAGAAATCATTGCCTGTAAAACCTGACTCCTTAAAATTCTCTAAGTTTATAGTAAAGAGTAAGAGTAACGTCCCCGGGGCAAGTCTCGGACATAAGTCCGACTACCCTGATTGAGGCTTTTGTGACTTTGCTCAGTTCCTCCAGACAAATTTTGTAACAGTGCTTGAAGGTTTGGTGCCGCCCACTTCCCTCCATATCCCTCAATATTCCGCCGAAGCCCCATCATTCAATGTCATACACGAGTAGTCTGAGCTACTGACAGCATCTCTGGCTTATATAAGTTAGGTACCCTGTTCGATTCCCAGCGCTCATATCTCCTGTTCTGTTATCGTGCTATATTTCATGTTTTTCCTCAGTACGTCACAAGTAATGATGATTAGTCGTAAAAACGCGAAGTACTTTGAATATCTGTTTGACTTATCTCCTCGTGAAGACTCTGCTCCATTTCGTTAGTTAATAACATTTAATCTTTAAACAAATCTGCATTATTACTTAAGGAACCACGTTATGTTAGACAATTTATAAACGTGTTATATCACTTTTACATTTAAAATATCACATTTACCTTGTTGATGCACTAGTGACACCGCAGCATATGTATGTTTATCGTGACCTATTGTATTGCTGTATGTTTGAAATAAAATTTGGTGTTGTCTCCCTAAAGATAGCGAGATAATGGCGCTGGTACGTAGGAGCTATATAAAAGATTGTGTGCATAAATTATGGAGTGCCTTTGTTGGTGGAACTTGAGTTATTTGCGTGTCATAAAATAATTTTCCAACTTAGACAGGTAAGGAAACAGTGACAGCGAAATGAAATTTTGGTTACACCATTCATTGCGTACCTGATCAGTTACATGTTTAACGGTTCTGAAGTTCTCTTAACCTCGAAGCCGAGACATATTCAGCTTACAAGCCAGGACATGTGGAATCTCCAAACAGTGACCAAGGTCTGTTGAAACTATAAAACTCGAACTATGTGAGAGCGTGACGTGCTTGGCTCGGGCATGATAAATTGCAAATATTGCGTCAAGGTAATAACGCTATATGATTGACATACAGAACGCTGCCTACTCTTTCTGTGAAAACCGAAAGGTATACAAAAGGAAGTTTTGATGGCAGTAGAGCATATTCAGTTCAATATAACGTGTACACCCACATACGCGATGGACGTTCGCATCCGAACGCCGCTCTAATTCAAACCTTTACCATTTTTATCGCAATATAAATATGGTGGATGGCAATACAGGAAGGACTCCAAAGCTTGGGGTATGAGATGTAAAATTTTAGAGAATGTGGATTTAAAACCTCATAAGTAATCCGTGCATGAGAGTTGGTTAGCAACGATTTCCCCGTGTTGAGGAGTAAGAGAATGGCTAGAACGAGAGGGTTTAATGTTACGTTTATAAACTTTCACTTAGTGAAAGTCGACGCACACATTTATTGTTAGGTAAATGTAATAAGGAGGTATGTGTATTGATTTAAATTTTGGTCGTCGTCTGGGGAGATGGGCAATCCGTAAGAAGTAGGCTATGGTGATCGAATCAAAGAAGGTGAAGTGCAAGGCACGTAGAGCAACCGGACGGAAACCCTATATGTACGTTTATATACATATGTGTGTATGCATTTTATGTTGAGAAACCAGACAGGTAGGAAGTCCAGTAGCAAATCCTAATAGGCATGGTAACGAAACTTCGAACTTCAGAAATTTCTTGAACAGTTGAAGGATTGTAGATTTGTCAGAGGTGACTGTCCTTCACAGCCAGTTTTTTTTTAAATCGGTTAGGCACCATTCTTCCCCAGATCTTCTTGTAAAATACAGAGTTTATAAACAGAGATTTTGCCTGAATAATGCAAAATGATGCCTTGTTCAAGTTCTTCGGTGCTGAAAGATGCGTTTCAAGAAGTAAAATATCGCAAATGGAGAGAGAAAAAGAAAGGTGACAGGTACAGGGGGAGTGAGACCCTACATTTTTTACGGGGATGGTGACAGAAAAGTTTAAATGGCTGTGAATACCCCCAGGTCGTGCCCACCCATCCGTCACATAAAGTTAGTTTGTAGACCGGGTAAAACCTTGAAAAGTAAATAAAAAAAATTTGTGGGAATTGAACTTTTTAACATAAAATATTCCTTCTTAGCAGAATTTCGAAGAATAAACCGCGGACCACACAGTAAATGTCAATCGTGTCATTTTAGACTCCGTTCCTTTACAGGAGCTTAGGGAGTGAGTGAGCACGGCACGAAATGCAGCTGTAGGTACTTCTTTCGAGTCCACATAAAGGTGAGTGCACATTCAGAGTAGAAACAAGCATTTCGTAAGCTTGTTCTGTGGCAATGAAGACTGTGGTTTAATTAGAAGCATCTGATCGCAGGGCTTCGGATATGTAGAGGAATTAGGAGACTTGTTTGTTTTGGCCCCATGAGTGCAGTCGGCTTACAACAGTGACAATTACTATGCTTGCACAGAATATGTAGTGTGCAGCCGCTATGTTGGCCTATGTGAAGAGGGCTGGGCGTAGAGAAGATTTATGTTATAGATAAAATTTGCGATAAATTGTTTATTATATACCAGCATATGCACAAATAAGTATTGTAAATTTATGTTAAATTACTTCGACGTGTTTCGGCGTTAATACACCATCTTCAGGGAGTTTAAAATTCGTGTTAGCTGAGGTCATGAATCATTCAGTGACAAAAGACAATGTAGTAATGTGCTGTATTTTGTCACTTAAGGATCCATGAATTTAGCTAACACGACTTGTAAACTCCCTGAAGATGGTGTGTATTCACACCCAAACTTGTAGGAGTAATTTTGTATAAATTTACACTACTTATTTGTGCATATGTTGCTATATTATAAACAATTCATTATTAAATATGCACGGTAAGAGCATAAAAGGAAAATGTGCGATATTTGAGACTCTCAAAAAGTTTTTGCTGAAGGTTCGAATCTAAAATGTTGCGTTATTTCGACTGGTTACCGACGCTCCATATGACGTCGTGCGTTCTTCAAACAGCCGGACAGCTTGAGCTGAAAATAGATGTAGGTATTTGCCAGTTGACGAGGCGTAATATTCCTGAAGTCTTGAATTTGCAGTTGCAACATTTCGCTAAAACATAGTATTTCAGAGTAACTAAGCAAGCACGTAACCGTTGTATCGAACTGTAGTTGAAAAGCTGTTTGCGTGTTGAGTGCTGAATTAATGCTGTTGTATGCCACCTTCATTAACGTCAAACAAGAAATGCAGTGTATGCATAACAAACCTTTGTTGCGATTTCGCGTAACCGTTGTCATGAAAATTCGACAGTGCGATCCGTTTGTGTAATTGAGCCACACGCCTCTGTCAGTGATATAAAAATTGAGTGTTGTCATGGAGAGGCAACAGTTAGCTCATTCACAATGTGCAATTACAAAAATATATCGTACTGCTGTCAAGGATATATAGGCCCATGTAGTTAGGTCTCCAGATAAACTGTCCGGTATTTTGTCCCATTTCAACCAAATGTGGATTTCGTTGACATTTTTAATAAGTTTCCAGTATCAAATTTAATGAAAATCCGTCCAGCGGGGTCGAGTTGATACATGAAGATGGATGGACAAGATGAGCAGGATAGACATGCCGAAGCTAATAAGCTCCTTTCGTCACTTAACGCAAACTAAAACTAAACTCCGTGGCCTTAGTCCGCACGCGAACTATACCGACAGAGCGGCCGCCGCCGGTCGGCGAAGTTAGTGCCAACTTTTGCGGATAGAGGGGTGTCACGTGGTCAGCGC
>Ga0131853_10022834_pt1 | contig 11303 bp, 11 predicted proteins | sample TergutLab28metaG_FD_92764 | JGI IMG/M metagenome (GOLD analysis project Ga0131853, IMG submission 92764) | Labiotermes labralis P1 segment gut microbial communities from Petit-Saut dam, French Guiana - Lab288 P1 (version 2) (version 2) | ecosystem: Host-associated > Arthropoda: Insects >...
CCTCCGGCGCACATACAACGAAACTTCCTTTTGCGCTCTTTGCAAAAGGTTAGTTGAGTTAATGCAAGCCTTAGCCGCCATTGGCTTCGCCAAAGGCGAAGGCTTAGGGCGGTTTAGGCAGGTACTATCATGCACTCGTCGGCAAAAAAGCATTTCGCCGAAGGCGAAATGTAGGGCAAGGACTTTGTCTGTAAACTAAACAGAGACTGACTTCCGTCAGTCTCTGTTTTTATTTTGGAATAATACAACACGGCGTGATGCGGACATCACGCTCTGCAGAAAGCATCCGCACGATTTGACGGCGAGCGGCGGGCAGGGGGCCCGCCGCATACGCCATCGAAAAAAGGGGGATGAGAGGGGATCAGTATTATCGTCGATTATATGCTATACAGCAGCGCACCAATGCGTTTAACATATTATACCACAAAATCGAGAAAAGGGAATAGGTTTCGCTTAATAAAAATAAATTTTTTGCGCCTCGCCCGGTACATTCCGCCGACTTGAAGAAACGTCCTACAGCACACCTTCCAACTTCAGCAAATACTCTTTGTTCGGCAAACCGCCGCCATACCCCGTCAGCCCGCCGGACGCGCCGACAACGCGGTGGCAGGGAATCAAAATCGAAATCGGATTCCGATTATTCGCAAGCCCCACCGCTCGGTAGCCCTTGGGGCAGTCTGCGGCCTCGGCCAGCATTTTATAGCTCCAAGTGGTGCCGTAGGGAATGGTTTGAAGCGTCTGCCAGACCCGTCTTTGGAACTCTGTCCCCGCCGGGGCAAGCGGCAGGTCAAAATCCCGCAACGTCTCGGCAAAATAGGCATCCAACTGCGCGGCGCATTGCTTCAACAGCGGCGTCTCCCGCTCTTCTGCGGTGAGTGGTGAAAATACCAAATGACTGATAGCTCCATCACGCTCTGCTATGTATAACGGACCGATTGGACTGTTGTAGGTTATGGTGAACATAAAAATTTCCTTTCGCATCCCCGTCCTTTTCGCTGAAAGCGAAAAGTTTTTTGCCGACGGGAGTGCATGTTAGTGTGCGACCAGAGGCAAAAAATAAAATCCCAAAGGGCTTTCGGAATTCACTTCCGAAAGCCCTTTCACAAATTTCCACCCAAAACGAATGCTTGCATTCGTTTTGATGTTCCCCCGCTATTGCCGTGTAGGCCCACTTATAACCTGCACGGTTCGGCAGGTGGGTTTCCTCTCTCCGGTTTCATGGCTTCCAACATCCAACCCGAGACGAACCCGGGCCGGGAGGCCTGCACATCCATCGGCGAAGGCCGGAATCCCTTATAAGAAATGTGGGTTTAAAAGAGCCTATCACGCACAGAGCAGGGAAGGACTTTTCAATGAACAATTATTCGTCTTCATCCTCGAAGAGCCGTTCCATGAACAAATCGTAGATTTCGTTTTCCTCTTCTTCGCTGTCTAAAGTCGCAAGCAACTCTTCGCCGTCTTGGTCTATGGCTTTGAGGAGGATGATTTCTACTTCATCGTCATCGCCTGCGTCGGCGGAGGTGAAAGCGTGGTAGTAGATGTCGTTGTGTACCAAGGCATCTAAGAGTTCCAACTCAAACTCGTTGCCGTCCTCGTCTGTAACGGAGATGAAATCTCCACCGTATTCATTGGCCATAACATCGTCCTCCTGTCGGTTGATAGGTATATTATACAACCGCCGCTTACGAAATGCAATAGCCGAAATGTTAACTTGTTCCCCACAGGGCTTTCGCCCTGCGGGGGCCCCTTATAATTTTATCTATAACGGCGGGCAAAGCCCGCCTATATCAAGGTTTTTCCTACGGCAAAACGCTTGGGCGCCGGACTCCCGGCGAAAGGGCATTAACTTCCGAAATCCTCAAGCAGTTCCATCAACTCCCGCCGCGTGGTGACGGGGATGCCTTTCTCCACATCTTCCCTGTCCTGTCCGCGGAGGGTGATGACGGGGATATCGGTGATAAAAATCGGATGCCCCCAGCCCTCGTAGTAGACGGCGAGATAGCCCTCGGACTCCCGCACCCAGTAGCCGTGGTGATCTTGGATGTCGGCGAGGTATTCCACCATGTAGGCATCGGTCTCGGCAATCTGTCCCAACGCGATGCTGCCCGTGACAATTGCCGCGACGCAGATGACGGCGAGGGATATGAGTTTCAGGGTTCTGTGTTTCATGGCGGTGGCCTCCTGTTGTTGTAGGGCGCGATGTCCTCACCGCGCCGTGCACTATTCCTGTGGGGATGATACGGCGCGATGAGGGTCGCGCCCTACAATGGCATTTTGCCCGCTCCCGCACAACTTCATACGACCACAAAAATTCTCCTGCAACTATTTGACAAGCCGTGGTATAATAACTACTGTATAGTTATTATACGGGCATTTAAATCACTTTTCTCCCCGCTTTCGGCGGGAACCGAAAAGTATGATGTTTATACCATGAATTCTGAACAAATTCATGATATAATAGGATAAATAAGTATGCAAATAATTGCGCAAACAAGGGAACCTTTTACGGTCTCCCTGCGTCATATATATCGAGTGATAAGGGAAAGGTGAAATTTACATGGCATTTGATAAACAAAAAGCGAAAAAGGCAGCCAAAAAAACCGCTGTCTACGGCGGGCGTACGGTGGGCGATGTGTTGGCATTGATTTTCAAGATAGTCGGCACAGTCATCCTCGTCGCCGTCACGACGGTGGCCATCTTTGCGATGATTTTCGTGCTCTACATCCAAACGCTGGAAGCACAAATGGAAATCAGCTTGGAGGACTTCACGCTCGACCTCACCAGCGAGATTTTGGAATTCGACCACGAGACGGATCAATACGTCGTGGCTGTCCCCGTGGAATCCGGCCAAGTACGGCATTGGGTGCCCTATGAGGAGATTAACCGCTACCTCATCTATGCCGCCGTGGCCTTTGAGGACAGGCGTTTCTATGAACACCGCGGGGTGGACTGGTTCCGAACGGTCGGGGCCTTCTATACCATGTTCATCGGGGACGGGGATATCTACGGCGCGTCCACCATCACCCAGCAGCTCATCAAGAACTTGACGCAACAGGACGAGGTCACGGTGCGGCGTAAAATCTTGGAGATTTTCAGAGCCATGGAACTGGAACGGCTCTATACCAAAGAGGAAATTTTGGAATGGTACCTCAACGTCTTTGCCCTCGGCGGGCGGATTAACGGCGTCGGGGCGGCGGCGATGTTCTACTACGGCGTAGACCAGAGCGAACTGACGCTGGCGCAGTCCGCCTCCATCGTCGGCATCACGCAGTTCCCCAGCCGCTACAATCCCTATCTGAACTTAGAGGCCAATCAGCGTAAGCGTGACGAAGTCCTCGGCACCATGTACGCACAGGGGTATATCACCCATGCGCAGTATGTCGAGGCCATCAATGAGGAAATCGTCCTCGCCCGTGTGGACGGTGCCACCTTTGAGACGCCCATCTACACCTTCTACCAAGAGACAATCATCAACGACGTCACCCGACAGCTTATGGAAGAGTTTGACCTCTCCCGAGAGGCAGCCCGCAACTGGGTTTTCCACGGCGGACTGCAAATCTACTCCGCCATAGACCCCCGCATACAGGCGGTGGTTGACCACTATTACGCAGACTGGAGCAACATGCCGAACCTCCTGCGCAACACCGCGCAATCGGCCATCATTATCATGGATCAGCGGACGGGTCACATCGTCGGCATGGGCGGCAGGATAGGCGAAAAGACGGGCAACATGGAGTTCAACATGGCAACCGATGCCCGCAGGCCGCCGGGCTCGGCGATTAAACCGATATCCGTCTTCGGCCCCGCCATGGAATTGGGCGTGCTTCGGCCTGATGATATGATCTTGGACGCCCCCGTGATGAATCAGGGCAGACCGTGGCCGCAGAACGTCACGCGGGTCTGGACGAACGACTACTACAATCTCGTCCGCGCCATGTCGCAATCGACGAACACCGTTGCCGTCCGCGCTTTGGAGATGCTCGGGGTTGACCGCTCTTATGAGTTCATGACGAACCGCCTCCACATCGCCCTCGTGCCGGAAGATATGGACCGCGCGCCGCTGGCTCTGGGTCAGCTCACGCACGGACTGACGGTGCGTGAGATTACGGCGGCCTTCGCCGCTTTCGCGAATGACGGCGTATTCACCCACCCCGTCACCTTTACCCGCGTACTGGACTCAAACGGGGAAGTGCTGATTGACAACACCATCGGCCGGCAGGAAGTCGCTTTCCGTCCCGAGATTGCGGGACAGATGACGGCCATGCTCCTCGATGCCGTGAACAACGGCACGGGCACAAACGCCAGACTCTCCGGCTTCGACGTGGCGGGCAAGACGGGCTCCACGGAGAACAACCGTGACCGTTACTTCGTCGGCTACACGCCCCACCTCACGGCGGGCGTGTGGACGGGTTTCGTGCAGAATGAGGGCTCCCTCGCAGGACGGAACCCCGCCGTGGATATCTTCCACCGCGTCATGCGGGACGCCCACGCGGCGGCGGAGCTGCCGAATGCACGGTTCCAAAACCTGCCGTCGTTGCGGGGCAATCGTGAGGCGGGCGAGGCGATTTATATTTGTAGCGTTTCCGGGGATTTAGCGACGGAGGCCTGCAGGAACTATGTTGACGGACCTACAGCTGAGCTGTTTTTGGGCGACCGAGACGAGGCGCCGACGGGGAATTGTAGTGTGCACGTGTTGGTTGCGCTTTGTGCGGTAACAAACGAACCGACAAATGATAGTTGCCCAACCACCCGTAGTGTAGGTTTCCGTGTTGGTCACATCCCGCCAAGGTGTCCAATAGATCATGACCATATAGAGGTAACGCCAACACCGCCACCTGAGACGCCGACCCCAACCCCGACACCGCCGCCTGAGACCCCAACCCCAACCCCCGACCCCGATGAATTAACAGGTTCGCTCCGCGCGCTCCCGCCCACGCTGCACGGGCGTGTCGGCACTACGCAGAGAGGGCGACTGGGCAAAGCGGCGTAAAATTCCTGAACCTTTGGCGGGGCAACCCTTGTGTCTGCCCCGCATTCCATAAACAAGGGTGTACACAAGGTGCGCCCCTGTAACGCAGAATGACGGGAAACCTCAAATGTCGGGGCGTGATGTCCTCATCACGCCGTGCGCGATATCCGCGAGGATGATACGGCGCGATGAGGACATCGCGCCCTACGAAGGGCAGGGCGGCCACACGGGGCCGCCCCTACGCCCCCCACAAAAAACATTTTCTCGAGAAAATTACCTGCCCGCACTTTACATACGGGCAGGTTTTCGATATAATACATAAGTTGGAACCAAAATTGAGACTACTATCAAAAAAGGCAGGGACAAGCAATGAGCGGATCGAAGAATAGAAAACACAGAAAATCGCAGCGGGACAGCGGGTTCGACCTCGGCAACCAAAAAGACAGGGAGGCCGAACAGGGCAGACGCAAACAGACCCGCACGGCAATCATCGTACTGATTGTCATCGCCGTTGTGGCGGCGGTTGTACTGCTTTTGAACTCTAACCTGTTTTATCGCAACATGACGGCCGTAAATGTAGACGGCGAAAGGTTCTCCATTGTAGACATGAACTTCTACACCGCTATGGCCGCCGCCAGAGGGGCAGATTTCGATGCCGCTGTGGAAGATGCCGTGCAAGAGGCCGTGCTCCACAACCGTGCCGTCGCTGAGGGCCTGGAACTTGATGATGCCGCCAGAGCGCAGGTGCAAGCAACCTTGGACTGGGCGAGAGACGGTGCTGCGGAATGGGGTGTTTCCGTAGACCAGTTTTTGTCAGATAGTCAGATTGGGGCGGGATTCGGCCGCGGCCACAGAATCAACTTGCGTGTACTGGAAGATCGTGTAGCGTTTACCGCATTGGGCAACATGTACCGCGACCACTTCCAAGAGCGTCTCTGGGAATCCTACACCGAGGCGGAGATGGAAACGTTCTACATGGAAAACAGAGAGCAATTTGACCGCATCCAATTCCGTGTCCTCAATATCCCCTTCACGGCTGTCGACGCGTCCGAATTGGAAGACCCGGATGACTTCATCCGCACCAGACAAGAAGCTGAAGATTTGGCACAGCGGGTCATTACCGCCGCCGCAAACGGCGAAGCGGCCTTCCTCACCACCGCAGGAACCGTCATGTCGGAGATGGGCAATACTGCCGAAGCCGACGCACACACTTGGCGTGACATGGCGTGGAACATGGTGCCCTCGGACTATGCCGACTGGCTCCAAGCCGCCGCCCGTACCACGGGCGATGCCGAAGTGTTCACAGGCGACACCAGCGTATTCGCAGTCTTCTATGTGGACTTGGATGAGAACCGCTATCACAGCGTCAACGTCCGCCGTATCTTGGTTCAAGCGGAAGAGATAGACTTCTTTGACGAGGACGGCGAAGTGCTGGACCCGGATATCATCGAAGCCGCCCAAGAAGCGGCCAATGCGGCAGCTTGGACAAAGGCGGAGGAAATCTTGGCGCAATGGCACGCCGGTGAGGCGACCGAGGCATCTTTCATCGAACTGATTCGGGAATACTCCGATGACAACTGGGAAATACAAGCCGACCCCGGCCTGATTGACAACATCGGTCGCCAATCGCTCCTTGCCCCAGAGTTCCGTGACTGGGCTTTGGATTCCGCCCGACGCATCGGAGACGTAGAGATTGTAGAGACCTCTTTCGGCCTCCATATCATGTACTTCGTGAGCGAGAACACGGAAATCTACCACCGCCACGAGTTGGCGCGGGAGACCATGTCGGCCGAGGCGTTTGAAGCGTGGTTTGAGGAGGCCGTTGAGGCCGCCAATGTACGTGAAACGTTCTTCTCCCGCTTGGTAAACCGCCCTGATCCCCAGCCTGCGTTTGGTTGGTAAATCGCATATAATATAAAAATACCCGCCGCATCTGCGGCGGGTGTTTTTGCACAAAGGGGGCCGAAATCGCATAGACTGGGGAAAATCCCTATGAAAGAGGGCGTATCCCATGGACGAATACAGAGGCCGCTACGAAGCCTATCATAATCACCAACACCGGGAAGAACAGGAAGAACCGATACCGCACATGGAGCCGACCCCGCCGCAAGGCATGTTGTCCCGGTTCGGCCTCGGGGACGGCTTGGACGATTATCTGCCCATTTTGCTGATATTGCTGGGGGCGGTGGGCGTATATCTGTGGCTCGGCAAGCAGGGCGGCGGGCTCGGCGGGTTATTGGGCGGATTTATGAAGTAGGGGCGGTGGTGTCGCAGGGACGCCGCACGGAGCCGCCCCTACATCGTCTCAATAAACGCTTTCAATCGCAAAAAGGTCTCCTCACTCATCACATGTTCAATTCGGCAGGCGTCTTCTTTCGCAATCGTCTCGGAGATACCGAGCCCCATGAGAAACTGCGACAGGAGCGTATGCCGCTCGTACATCTGTTCGGCGATTTTCTGCCCGGCTTCCGTGAGGTCTATCATGCCGTCTGCCGCCACGGTGATGTAGTCGTTCTCTCGGAGCAGCTTCATCGCTCGGCTCACGCTGGGCTTGGAGTAGCCCAGCTCCGCGGCGATGTCAATGGAGCGGACGAATCCCTTGCGGTTTTTAAGTATGAGAATGGATTCGAGATAGTTTTCGGCGGATTCTTGGATGCGCATGGGTGCATGTCTCCTTTGCGGATAAATCATTTGCTTTATAGTACCATACACCCCGTGAAAGTACAAGGGTCGGCGCAGACTGCACCGACCCTTTCGTCTATTTCTTCAGCTTCACCCTGCGAATGAGCAGCCAACTCGGCACAAGCGCAATCAGCGCACCCGCCGCAAACACGGCTATCCCGTTCAATGGGTTCGGTGTGTCCCCGCGGCCGAAGAAAGTTTCTCCCAGCCACACGGCGAACTGCCAAATGCGGCCGTTTGTCAGGGTGTTGAGAACAGGCAGGGCCACGACAAGCACGACACCCGCCGCACCCAGTAAAATCTTGCCGAATTTGTCCAGTCTGTAGAGCAGAATGGAGAGCAGATATCCGAGCATACCGGCCATGAACAGGGCGGCCCAGTAGAACAAAAAGGTCAACAAAATACCGATGAATGTTCCCGCGGCTTCCAACCATGAGCCGTAGAAAACATCAAAAAGGACCGTAGCCATATCCACCCCGATCCACGCCCCGATGACACCAAACAGAGTCGCGCTAACTAACAGAACCGCTGCAAAAAGAGCAGTAACCACAAGCACATGGAAAACAAACCCTACAAAAGCAGAGCGGCGGGACACGCCGTGTTGGAACAAGAAATGGAATTCCGCCGCAAAGTCAGACATGCAGAAAATAAACATCATAACGGCAAACATTGCATCCATGCCGCCGAAGGTGCCTCCCTCCGTTGTGATGGTGCCGATGTTGACGGCTATGCCCAAACCGGTGCCTGCGAGCAAAAATATTGCCGTATAGACTAAGCCGAACCACATCATCGCCCGCAGCATGAGTTTCATGTAATACGCAAATACAGGTTTCCTCAATAACATCACAATCTCCCCCTATTCCTTCGTGAGCTGTACAAACAGCTGTTGCAGATTCAATTTCGAGACCTCCAAAGTCTCCGGCACTTTAGACATATCCAGGCTCCCCAAGATATAGGCCGACTTCAGGCCGCCCAGTTGGTCTTCGCCGATGCTCGGGTGGTCTTCCACAAATGCGTCTACCGCATCAACCGGCCCCGTGACGGTATAGCCGCGGGCAAGGAGCCGCTCGGTGGATTCTCGAAGTAAAAGCTCACCCGCTCGGATGATGAACACTTCTTCAATCAGCCCCGCGACCTCTTCGATGAGGTGCGTAGAGATAACGTAACAGGCCGGGTGACGCTCGAATTGCTCCACGAGGAGCTTGTAGAACAGATCCCGATGCACGGCATCCAAGCCCAACACAGGCTCATCGAGGAAGATGTAGGGCGCGCCCGTGGAGAGGGCCACGGAGAGCCGAAACATTGTGCTCATACCGGTGGAGAGTTCTTTGACCTTGCGTTTGGTGTTCAAGTCAAACTTTTTCGCCAAATGGTTTGCGTTTTCCGAATCAAAGTTCGGATAAAACTTTGCCGCCCAGCAAAAAGCGTCTCGGATGCGCATCCCGTCCGGGTAGAAGTTGCGCTCACCCATGAGGTAGAGCTTGCCCATCGCCCTGTCGTTCTCGATGACGCTCTCGCCGTCTACGGTAATCGTCCCCGCGTCCGGGAAGACGCGGCCTGTCATCATGTTGAGGAGCGTACTCTTCCCCGCTCCGTTACGGCCTAACAGGCCATAGATTTTACCCGGCTCAAAAGTCAGGCTCACGTCATTCACGGCCTGCACTTGGCCAAACGCTTTAGACACATTTTTCAATTCAATTTTCTTCATCCCTAAAACTCCTTTCAATCAGCTCCGCCGTCTCCCCCGGGGTCAGGCCGAGCCGTTTTGCCTCTCTTGTCAACGGTTTGACATGCCGATCGACAAAGGCGGCTTTTCGTTTTTGTTTGACTTTTCGGATGGCTCCCTCGGCCACAAACATCCCCAGCCCCCGCCGTTTGTAGAGAATGCCCTCCTCTGCCAGACGACTCACGCCTTTGAGTGCCGTGGCCGGGTTGATTTTGTAGGTCACGGAGATTTCCGTAGTCGATGGGATTTGCCCATCTTCGGGGTATGCGCCCACCAAGATACCGTCTTCAATGCCCTCGGCGATTTGGAGGAAAATCGGGCGTTCGTCCTCGAAGTTTATCTTCACGGGAGTCCTCCTTTGCCGCTTTTCGTTGACTGGTTGGTTGGTCGTGTGATTAACTATAGCACGAGTGTTCCACATTGTCAATAGGGATGGGGGGGTTTTTTGTAGGGGCGATTATCAACCGCCTCTACATTTACGGTCTCTTGTTACTTTGAGTGCAGCGAAGAATCATTCTCCGGCATAAGATTCTTCGCTGCACTCAGAAATGACAGACGCACGAAAAAACGCACGAATCTGCAAAAAACACTTGCAAATTCGTGCGTTATCATATACAATGGCGGCAGCGGTAGTCTTTGGGGTCGCCACCCCGCTGCCGTCACAGGGTGTACGTACTTACGCCCCATGCGTGACCTTCCGGCCCTGCCGCCAGTCACAAGTATAGCATATTCTATGCTCTCGTGGCAAGTAAAAGGTCATGAACGCGATATTCCCCTATCGTTGCATGGGTTATTAGCCCATGTATTTTTTTATTTGTGGCCGGCAGGCAGGGCCGGGAGTGAGCGTGTGCATCATTGAAAGGAAGTGCGCGCATGGAAACAGACCGATACGAGCAACTCACAGCAGAGCACGACCGCCTGTTCTGCGAAACGGATGACGTACACAAGGCATTGAAAACCATAATCGGAGAAACGCAAGCGGCCTTGGAACTGCTCCTCAAGGCCACCACACAGGTCACAGGCCGAATGGCACAATTGCAAATGCTGGAGGAGCGGCTCCACAAAGTTTTGTTTGAGGAGGAATCGCTGTAATCGCAGGGGCGGCATTCTGCCGCCCGCAGTTTAAAGACGTATGCCGCCACGGGCGGGAATGGAGCCCCACCGCTACGAAATACGCATGTCTTGCACCATCCCCAACAACAGCCCCCGCTCATTGGCCGTCGGATGCGCAATCACATACTCCAACAGCCGCCCCAACACATCCCCCAGCCCCGATCCGGGCGGCACACCTACAGCTATGAGGTCTGCCCCGCTGACGGCGAGGGTATCCAAGGAATAGCACGCCCCGCTCTGCACAATGCCCTCCAACACCTGCAAGGCCTCCGCCCGCCCGAACAACACCGCAACCTCGGCGGCACATCGGATGGCATCCAAACCATGCCGCGCGAGAAGACGCTTCAGTTCCACGATGTCAAGCGGCAAATCGGGCGCAAGCTCTGCGGCAGCTGCGGCCGTGGCAAGCGTCTTATTATCCAAGCGAAACGCCCGCAGCTCCCCGCCGCCGCACGCAAAGGCCGCCCAACGGGCGGTCTTTTGATTTGCCACCCGCCCCATCTCATATAGGAGCGGCACCCTACCGCCCGCAGCATAGCCTGCGAGCAGCCCGCACGCCAACACATCCGCCAACACATCAGGCCGTTCGGACAGCAAAATCTTCTCCACCTCATCCCGCACCCGCTCGGCGGAGAGGTTTGCGGTGAGGTGATGCTTGGCGTGAACGGCCTCCAACACCGCCGCATCAATCTCAAACCCCAACTGCGCGGAAAAACGAAACGCCCGCAACATCCGCAGGGCGTCCTCTTCAAAACTCACCGCCGAGTCACCCACGGCTCGGACGCGCTTTGCTTCTATGTCAATTCGTCCCCC
>Ga0131853_10022835_pt1 | contig 11303 bp, 6 predicted proteins | sample TergutLab28metaG_FD_92764 | JGI IMG/M metagenome (GOLD analysis project Ga0131853, IMG submission 92764) | Labiotermes labralis P1 segment gut microbial communities from Petit-Saut dam, French Guiana - Lab288 P1 (version 2) (version 2) | ecosystem: Host-associated > Arthropoda: Insects >...
CCATTTCGTGAAATTCGTGTTATGTTTATGTTTGTTCCTGTGCGTTAAACATGTTTAAGACAATTGAAGGGGCCGCCGACTGTGAAATACGGTCTGTAATTAGTTTTTTGAACGCTAGGAATGCGCTACCAAGTGAGATTCATCACCAGATCTGTCAAGTATATGGTGACAATGCGATGAGTGATGGCATGGTTAGGAAATGGGTTCGAATGTTCAATGAAGGACGAGAGACCGTGCACGATGAGGCATGAAGTGGGCATCCATCTTTGATGAACGATGATTTGGTGCATAAGGTCAACGAAAGAGTGCGTGACAACAGACGTTTCACAATTTCTGATCTGTCTCTGCACTTTCCTCAGATTTCAAGGACTCTGCTCTATGAAATTCAGTAGTGGCTAACATCACAGGCGGCCACATTCTATTAGGAGTGTATACAAAAACTTGTGCCCCGCTACGATTAGTGCCTCAATAATGGCGGCGAAAATGTGGAAAAATTGTTTGAAGAATGTAGAATCTGATAACAATAAAATTTTATGCAAAACCTTACTCGATTTTTTTTTTACAGCGAAACGGTACTTACTGTCTGAATAAGCCTCATACACTGACTCATACCCTTCATTACACGCATATTCTTTCACCATTCACAGCTTCACTCCAAAACACTGTCTTCCCACTTCTGCACACTGCTTGAAGTTTAGCCTTCCTTTCAACAACCTCTGAAATTGTAGTGCAAGTCTTTAACTTGACTGTAATATAAAAAGCAAAAAAACTTACATCCACTTTTCTTACATTTATTCTGTGCTATTTAAAAACATGCAGTTTGTTTAGAACTCAAAAGACTGTTACTCGCACAGCAGTCAATGAGAAAATTCCATAATGCGTTAGCACATCTTTAGACCAACACAGTATACATTTACTGTTACACTAATTTCTAGTGTCCATCATAACATTATTACCATTACAACGCTGTTGTGTGTCCACCTGTACATTCTACAGTACCACTAGTGTCAACTATTTCAACCTTACTTCACACACAATTTGTCGGTCTCTGAGATGAAATGATCAGAAAGTATGGTCTTGAATTAGTGAGTCTTTAACATCTGTGCACATATCATCAAATTCATTAACTGGTTGAATGAAAAGGTGATTAATGCAAATGAGCTCAGAGAGCAACAGGTTACTTTTGGAAACTCATTCCTTTACTGGTTTTCTTACAGCATCAAAAGCACCAACCTCATTCATTTCTGTAGGGCTCTGATGACAGTACATCAACATGTCAACAACACAGGGGTGGTACCTAAATTTTCATTCATGCTGAATGAAAAACGTATTATTTGAACAGAAAAATATAAAATTACAAACTAAATGACATTTTTAAAATAAAATAGAGATTATACACAATGCCTTAAAAAAGCAATAAATTTCCTTGTAACCTAAATATATAAACTGAATTCGTAGGGGTGCTTTTTTGTGCATTCACATACGTAAACCTAGGTCATTTAAAGTTTCATATTGAGTGTTTGGACTTCATCCATCGCCTAATGTTCCCATGACAGAGAGCATTAAAAACCCGAGCAGTCCTACACCAACTTCATAACTTGTCTGTTTGTGAGAATGTAGAATCAATCAAAAGTGCAGAATTCTGTATCATCCTCTTCCCATTCACAGTTTTCTCAATACCTTTCACTTTATCAACACTCACATCTGAACATGAAGTGCCTTCATATGACGAAATTCACTTTGCTTGGTTCAGCTGTACGGTAAATGCAGAGATCCTCAGTGTTAGTCAAATTTATGGCCTCCAAGCAATACAGCAAAATCAGTAAAACCACCGATTTAATCAATGTAACAGTGATGAGTATATCATTACCTACCACAATAATGGCAATATTTGTTACCCTGACTGTCCATAAAATGAGATCAAATTATGAAGACAAGATCTGAAGATTTTGAAACAAGTTTCCAAATTGTATTGAAGGGTGTGAATACTGGATACCAAACAGAGTACGTAAGAAAAACGTTCATTGTATTCACCTAAATACACAACAAAAATTTTGATGTGAGGATGCTTAAAATCATGCATGAAGTTAAACATGTTCCATGCACTGCATAGTTATTTTTCTGAAATTTTAGGATTGAGAAGGGAAGCCATATTACACTCAGGTAAATGCAGCATTGGAAACAAATATCAAAATGTATGTATCAAAACAAATATAAAGACATGACAGAAAGGTGAAATGGTCAAAACTATTATGATGATGACTGTTGTTGTTGTTGTTGTTGTTGTGGTGGTGGTGGTGGTGGCGGCAGCAACAAAAGTGGTGGGGTAGTGGGGTGATGTGATGACAGTAACAATCATCAAAATACTTCATATAATTTTTTAGCAACTATAGCAGTACTTCCGTATTTCCATATAATACGACATTCTTGTTTGTCAAACCTTTCCTGTACCCATAATTCACGAAGGTCAAGAGTCGCTACACTGTGACTCTGAATTAATTTCCTCATTTGTATATACATGGGGAAAAAAACACATATTTTCATTATAACATTTATTTCTGCATTGTTTCTACTGGCAGTGTTACAGTTGTTGTGCAAATTAAAAGAAAGACAACCTATGAAGAAGTGAGAACAGACAGAGTCGGTACAAAAACTTAAGTCTCAGACACAGCACTGACTACAAAGGTGAGTGCAGGAGTGTTATGAACAGATACATCTACCATCCCATTCTTTCCATTTTGCATAGCTTTGAGCAAAATGATGATAAAAACAATGGCATTTCAAATTTTGCAATTAATTATCAATAATGTATATACGTATGCTAATTCAAATTATGTTTCTCTGTGTTTTCAGCTTCATACAGCATCACTCTGTACATTATTACAATCATTATGGTAGCATTTGATTCACATAAAAATGACCATTTATGACATAATTTTAAGAAAAGCCACATTATTTTCCCTGGAGAATAATCTGGAACTCAAAATAATGCATATAATCAAATATCCTTTACATGTACAAAACTTCGTAGACGATATGTCCCACATAGAAATAAATACAAAGTTATGAAATGAAACTGCTCAGTCTGCATTTGTGCAAAAAGAAATAGTTCATAATGATGCCCAAATGACAGCCTTCTCCTTATAGCAATCTTGTGTGGGTACAACTAGTGTTTGTCTTTCTTGATGTGTTAGGCTGCCAACTGTATACATGTATATAAAAAATTCCCTACAGTGATAAGAAGTAAAGGACATTACACACATTCATAACACTGGAAAGAGCAATTTTGCAAATTTAAAATTTAGAAGCTTTAAAATCAATTTTCTTCAAAATATCATTTGAAACCAACATTATTTCAGGACACATAAAGATGACTTAACAACACACATTTCCAGTATCCATATGGAACAACAAAAGCCAATGCTTGTTTTTAAATGTCATATTAACAAAAAACTAGAAATTTTCAGCATTACAAAGCAATGTTAAATCAAAACTCATTCAATAACCATGTAACTTTAAATTCAAAGCAAAAAATATTTTTTCCAGAACACCTTACAAAGAATAAACTTAGGTTATTAATTTCATAGTTACCGTAAAACACAAATTTAAATATGTGCTCCACACATATTGTGATACATGCAAAGTGCAAAATAAGTAACCCTCAATCGATGCATTCTATCATAATTAATTGAGAGAAATGTCTGTAAGAATTGGTTTTATATTAATGTTCATATGACATACACATTTTTGTGGCAAAATGATGTATTCAGTTCCTAAGAAGATTAAAATCTTGTGTTATTTCACCATGAACAGGAACCATACATCTGCTATTCTACAAATTTTGTACAAAATAAAAATTATACCACTGTCTACCGATACATAAAACTGCATTATGCTCAACACAGACAACTGTAGGATAGTCTGCTTCTTATTAACCACTTGAAGTCAGACAGAAGTCTGTCCAGAATATAGACGATTCTGAACCTCAAACCCATAATTCGCATAATTACACTTTTATTTGATAAAACTTCCTGTTAACAAGGCATATTATCTCTTCATATTCTGCAGGGATTATTTATTACATCAGAACATTATAATTTAATGCATATACAAAAACATATTGATCTCTACAGCAGTTTGTAGAGGGTGAATTATATTAACACATATGAGAAACCAATTCCCTGCAACATAGTCTTTGCTACAAAGTATAATTTGATCTATCATAAAGTGACCAGCTTTTCCTTGGTGTTTTCCAGGACACGGGCAGCACTAGAAACCGATTAAAACCATACACAAATTAGTCACACTTTTTTTATATCTTACATAAATCTTTCCTCTTTACTGCTCAATGGGCAGCAGAGTTGCCATCTCCTCATAGGGAAATTTGCTGACAATATCCAAGAAACTCTCTGCTCCAAAGATTATTATCTGGAAGATGGAATATAAACGTAAAAAATAAAGAAAAGGGACAAGATTGGGTACAAAATTAGCCCACCACATACATTTCAGGGACTGTCCCCAAAAATCCAGGACAAATGGTCACTTTAATCTATAAACTGATACCCATCTACTGAATTTTTCTTTCCCCATTCTGTATGTTGTTGGGTCATTAAAAACAGCATAAAATCCAACTGTTGTAAAACCAGCATGAATATAATCAAGTATAGAAAAAGTAGAATTGATTATGCATAACAACAGTGCTACATGGGAAAAAGAAGTTCCATACTGAGACCATTAATAAGACTGACAACTGGAATAAAACTATATTGAAAATGTTTACAGCAGCCACAAAACTCTAGGATGAGAATGAGAGAGAGTGAGAGAGAGAGAGAGATAATACACAGACAGACAGGATAGAGAGAGAGAGAGAGAGAGAGCGTAGATATGAAACTATGTAGATCACTTTCACATTGACATGTGATAGATATATTCATAAGTGTTACTGATCACATGTAAAGGAAGTGAGAAAGAACTACAGAATTCATATTATGTCTTCTACAAAAAAAAACCACTAAATATTTCCAGTTTCATCATCTCAGAAAGTTATTTAATTTACTACAAACATGGAGCTGTTTGCTCTATGTACAGTCAGTCCTCATTTAATGTTGGGCTTACAGTTCCGAAAATTAGAACACACAGCAAAACAAAAAATGTTCTCCAACATGAATTAATGAAAATACCTGAGAATCCGAACAGAATCTGCCAGCTGTCAGCAGAAACAACATTAACCTGAATCCAAGCAATGTTCGTCTACTCAACGGTCAACGAAATTTATCAGTGTTAAAGCAAAACTTTTTCAGGAAACGTTAAACAAGGACTGCCTGCAAATTCTACATTTGCTGCCGTTACAAATAAATTTGATGTTTTAATTCTGAAACACATTCAAGAGCTGCACAATGTTAAATCGTACATCTGGAGGCAATAAAATGGGTTTTTGTATCCTCAGTGGAGCAAAAAATTTGTCATGCAACTTAAAACTGAGGAGCTTTCACATGTAAATAACATATCTTAACTTACTTTGTGAATTACAGGAAATTAATTATATAATTAAGAAGCAATTACTGAACTTCTTATTCTCCAGTATTTAATCATACTTCTGTGCTCTTATAAATTAATACTACTTGAGTGTTTTGCATAAACATTAATACAAACACACTCCAGCTCCTGAAAGGTTCCTTTTTTTGCCATTCTCTAGAGGAACATGTAAAAAACAGAAACTGTATGGGTAAGAAGAATGAAGTGGCTGAAATCGAAGTGCTCTAGCGTTTGTTTCACAGAATTTGTAGTTGTGACATGTATGACCAGAATGATCATTCTTTATAGCTGGGGTGAAAAGGATAACATGTAATAAAAAAGAAGAGGCCAAGTTCTCCTAAATAGCAGTTACTTCTTAAATCTCTCTCTCTAAGTCACATTTGTGATTCACTTTTCCACAACATCCAATTCGACTATTGATTTTAAGGTTAAAGAAAGAGTCGACAAAACTAAGTCTTAAGTGTTTAATAAAGCGACATGTTTCAACCTCTTAGGTCCATCATCAAGCTAACAAATGTAATATAAGACATAAAAGAGAAATTAAAAAATGCCTTGCTTTTTGGAAACTATTATCTGTCTATGATCATCCTAACAGTATACAATGCTCCTCAGAGTAATCTGATATGAAATGAAACAGCTCAGCAAAATCTACAGTCAAGACCATCTTTTTGGACATTACACTATGTAGTCTGGTAGGGGTATAGGTTGTTAATCCAATCATGAGCTCTGCGCAGATGTGGCCAAGAGAGTGGCCTCCGACAACTGACAGTCCATGTTGCACATGGACTGGTAGGTGAGGAAGACACATTGTTAACAATGCCCTCTCACAGGTCATGAGTCAATCAGCTATACCGACATTTCAGAGAAACCCACTGCCTTTCAATCTGGATAGATCACTTTCTACTGAAATGCCAGTAAAAATCTACACACTACACAATGGAACACCTCAGAAAACAGCCGTCTCCACGGCCATCACTGTACACACTGCACATGCATTTTAAGGTCACTTCTAAAGTGAAATTTGAATTTTGCCTACAATTTATGAAGCTTACCTTTCTAAATTTTCACCTTCCTTGATGACCACATAGACAAACCCTCTTCTTTTTCTGTCTGATTAACTCTTATGACAGATTCTTATAAGCTGCTGATTATAATGGCCACGTTCACCCACTTTTCAAGTGTGTGAATTGTGAAAGTAATTTTTCATATCAAAGATTCTAAATACCACAGAAACTACCTAACAGGTTCCCATTTAACATGTTTTCCTTCGCACAACATTCACTGTTTCATCTAAAAATATTTCCATGAGTTTTTTATTTTGACCTGTTCCCCATGTGAAAAGATATCCTGCACAAGAAATGTCAACTTAACATTAGGAAACGCACTTTCTACCTCCAGTGTCATAGGGATTGAGGCATCATGTTCCTCGGAAAGGTCAGTACCCTTCTCCTAAAATACATGGCACCACATTTTGGTCTTGATAACCATTGCCATGGGAACCCCACATAAAAAATTTTACCCTCTCGATATTTTTCAATACTTATCTTTTACCACAATTACATAACTGTTACAGACTTCACCTGTCGTTAACCCAAGTTCATAGATGGGTTGGCTATTACTCCTGCGAACATGACTACGTGCGTAACTTCACACCTGCCCCTACACGATACATTTGCTCTTTCTCTGCAAAGCATTTTAAAGGAGCTGAATCTAAGCAGGTGTCCCTCATCTTTACTTCTGATTATGGTACCATGATTTTGTTTTTTGTTTTCAATTCTCACATTTCATTCATGTTATGTCCTTTGCATGTCTGCATATGATTCACTGGCCTAGCATAATTACATGTTCTAAAATCGATCGGTGAGTCAATGATACGAGCAAATCAGTGGCTTTATTTATTACTTAGTAGAAACAATGGGCATCATGAAAGCTGCTAAGATGGGAATAAAATAAAAACCTTCATGAATAAGGGAAAAGTGATCATCATTTGGGAAGTGCGCTACTGTCCATCTAGCAATACACATAAAAATCAATGATCAACCTAACATACCACAGTTTAAGCTGCAGAATATCATGGTGAACCACATATACATTAACCACGAATCACAGACTTGAATTACGATAAATTTGGTAGGATCTACACCCTTCAAAATTTATCCTTATTATGTTTTTCTGCATAAAAATTTTGAATTGTCAGGTCCACTTGAAAAATTCTTAAAGAGTGTTCCAATATTTGAGTATAAATTTCATGTGTCAATGGAAAAAATTCAATGGTCTTAATTCATCAACATACACGATACAGCAAATAGGACTTCAAAATGCAAGTTATTCATACCACAAAGCTGCATTCACATCAAATATTTTAACCACAAAAACGAAATGTTCAACTGTAAATTGTTTACTAATATGTGATGGACAGTGCTGCCATCTTATGACCTCACCATATAAAAGTAACCTTTGCCAACCAGTAAGTACAGACCTATGATATACATGTGTCAATACATTCGCAAACAGGAACTCCTTTTGAAATATGTATCTCTTTCCACTCCAGCACTAAAACTTTAATTCAGCAGCCACAGATACTGCATAAAAACAGTCCTTTATTAATGTCAAATATAAAGAATCCTTGATCAGAGAATAAATTTTATATTCAGTATTTCAAATTCATATTTTAGTGCATTTGAGGGAGATAATCAGCATCACATATGCCTGAATAATGTTCTGCATTAAGAAGAGCACTTTGTTGAAATGACTATTTAATATTATTTACCATCAAACTATCTAAAACACTGTAGCACTTACAGTACCTTTGCTGGAACACTAATATGAAATAATTTTTAAAATAATTATTACTTATATGTCCACTCAGGCACCAGTGTGTGTGTTTGTGTGTGTGTGTGTGTTTGTGTGTGTGTGTGTGTGTCAGCATCTCTGTTACACTGATGATATTTGTATTCTATATCTGTTTCAGAACATGAACCATTTAAACTGTCTTTTAAATTCCACATGGATTAAAAACTCAAGTAGTTAGAAGCACACTCAGAGAGTACAGGATGATAGTAAATGGAAAAATTTTAACAATGACATTTAAAAATAACATGTAAAAAGTGTCCATAGACTTGGGTGGTGAGGACATTGAATAAATATTATTGTAACAGTCACATTTATAATAATCCAGTGCAGATCTTAAGTCATTTAGACTGAAGCCGAGGATTCGTCGAATAAAAAAATGCTTCAAATCCATTTCCATGATGTATGTACCCAAGAGCACTGACTGACTTATGAACTAGGTACATACATTCAAAATTAACACACTTTAACCAATTTACCAATAAGTGTACCTCTTTGGTTCTTAAAAGAAATTGCACTTTTCTACATTTCATTTCATCTCAGTTTTTGCAACTGTGAAAACAATAATGTAAGTACAGAAAGTAAACCACAGGTTTCAATAACAGCACTGGACACACACTAGTATCATTTGTCCCTTGTGTTTGTACATTACAAACAAAAGTTCTGTCTTGTAATTTGAAAAACCAGAATTCACAGATAGGTGAACAACCGATCATCTTCCTACTAAACAAACATAAATTGCATTATATTGACAGAGACATACAAATAGAATGACAGATGTGGTCCAATTAATTACAAAACATGGCTGATAATTAATAATTATGTACATCCTCTTTGGTACGATCAACTTCCACTACAAAAATTACACATTTCAACACGAAAGTGAAAGGAGGAAAAATACAATTTGAAATATATATATTTATTTATTTTAATTTGTTTATATTCATATATATTTATAAATGTTAAATTTTCTACTGATATAATAATTCATCAGTTAAATTTCATGTATTAAGTTTTTTCACCCTCGGCTCCCGTAATAAAATTTAAATTATTGTTACAAAGCAACATGCAACCCAAAGCTATCCTTGCTCTAGTTTCATGGGGGCTCACAAGATTGTGGCAAACTTGAAATCCCATCTCAGGCTCTGATCTTGTTCACATCTCAACATGTGTCCAGTAACATCGCCAGTTTACTAATCTAGTGCGAAAATAAATCGTTCTTCAAAAGGCTTAACCCACCAAAACTTTACATAGGAATATTTTACGTAAGTGCTTATACACAGTCTTGTCTTGGATCTACAATGTTAATGCGAACATTTACTTAGAGAAACAGTGAAATTGTCTTTAATCTTTTATAATATAAAAAACAGAACCAATTTCTCAGCACAGTGCTTTTAACTTCCATTATCAATAGAAGTCAAGTAAAATTTAAAGTTAACACTAGACAAACACAAAACTCACTACAAAAATTTTGGTTAAGTCTTTCCACAAGTGACACATTCTTTTAAAACGTCATGGAATCAAGAACATACATTTTTATCTTGTAAGGAAAATGTTGTGCTTTTAATTTTGTGTGTGCTATACTGGAAATACAGGAGGCTGACTGCCACTGGGCGTTACTGGTTAGTGAAAATAAGTTTATTTACTTTACATTAACTCCCTACTGCTGTAATCATTCTACAGAAATGATATCTTCCGTCCACAAACCAGTAAACCAACATCAGATCACATGTTCACATAACAAATACAACTACTGGAAGAATCAGTGGTTATATACTCTTATGGCCAAGTTATGAGACACATTTTTAGGGTGAGCCTGGTGAAACTAAAAACTGTAAGAACTGTAAAAGGTATGAGACCTCAACCTTGAAAATACATGTATGTAATAAATGACTCTTCCAATATTTTGTCAACACGAATGCAGATCTGACGACGGACCCGCGTTTTTGGCTGAAACAATTCCACCCTGTAGGCTGATACAGCAATAAACAGTTGTGTATTTAAAAGTAATATCTTTATATACAGTGTTTTCACACAACAGGATGCCTTTCATGAAAATTATGAAGAGTTCATGCCACTTTCTCATTTCACTTAAACTGTTGATGAGCCACACGTGACAGGTAGTGTCTAGTCACAAAATGTCCCTTCGCTTCAGGGTCCTGATCAGCTGCTGCACAGACAACTTTACAACTGAACAAATGTGCTTCACACTGGCCATGATGCTGTTAGCATGTCTGCTTTACCACTCATCTTCCAAGCACACTTCCAAATGCACTAAGTCTTGTAAGTAATTCTTCATTGACAGACATGGCACACTGGACATGACATCTGGTGTAATTCATTCACTGAACAAGAAACATTACCATAACAATCCAAGAAGGAAAAAAAAAAAAATCTGACAGTCAAATACTTGTTTTTGTCTTTTCAGTCTTTGATTTTCTTCATTTACTCAGAAAAATCACTAAGACAATATCAAAGTGATATAGTGTACAGTCAAATTATTTCAACATCACCTAAGACTATGTGCTGCCATTTCAGAACGCCGTGCCTCTTGCAAGATCTTACTGCTGCTGAAGCAGCAGCTGCTCCAGCTCATCGGCGGAGCGTAGCAAGAACGCCGCCGACTCACGGTAACCTGTTATCAGTTGTCGCACGGCTGCCATCTCTGCGGTGTTCAGTTTGTGGCTTAGCAGAGGTTTTGTCTTCATGCTGAGATCTGTTGGCCCTGTAGGGAAAAACGTGCTTATTTTTAAATATTTTCTTAACATTCATCATCTGGGCTTTCTTCTTCTTCGTCAGTAGAGCCCGTGGCTAATGCCACAGACGAACTGCAGCCTAGCAGGCTTATTGTACTCACCCTATCACACCCCCCCCCCCCCCCCCCCCCTCCCCCCCCCCCCCCCCTCTCCCCCCCCCCC
>Ga0131853_10022839_pt1 | contig 11302 bp, 5 predicted proteins | sample TergutLab28metaG_FD_92764 | JGI IMG/M metagenome (GOLD analysis project Ga0131853, IMG submission 92764) | Labiotermes labralis P1 segment gut microbial communities from Petit-Saut dam, French Guiana - Lab288 P1 (version 2) (version 2) | ecosystem: Host-associated > Arthropoda: Insects >...
CGTTCTCTCTGTCCACTGTCCTCAACTGAATTTGTTAAACCCCCCCCCCCCCCCCCCCCCCCCCCCAATAAAATTTCCTGGGTACGCCACTGATGTGGACTACCTCACGTTTCATGATCTACCTCGTTGTATTCGCGTGAACGCCCGCCAAGACTGTGCCTTTCATTTCGCAAGAACAGCATTCTTCCAAATTCTTTCCTAACCACTAACCATATTTTTTCCCTTCCATCTCTGCCGACGTTTACAGTCGAAGTGGATCGTCAACTGGCCTACGAAATAATTCACAAAGTACTAAATCAAAGCGCGTAGGCCCTATCTAGCTATTTCTTGTTTCACAATGCGTTCTGACCTTCCTTTCAACACTTCCACAATATTAAAAAGAGTTTCGATTATTGATTCCGTTGAACTTATCAAATTCCATGTGGCAGAGTACTTGACAAGCAGACAGCTGATCAGCTTGTCAGCATTCGGAAAGTCCTGCGACCGGCCACCTCGACACAGGTTTTTCTTGGTTTCCCTGTGTCTATAAGCAAATGCTGAGATGGTTCTCAACATTCCAAGTTGCCACTACATGCTTCTCATGTAGCCCTCCCGACTTAAATTTATTAGTAACCAATTTCATATTTTGTATAAATGTAAAATAACCACTGCCACCGGGTGACAACCCAATTGCAGTTAACAACAATAATAATAACAATTATTATTATTACTAAAAATTTCCCTGCATTTTATGGAAAACTAATGCTCATAAACGTCTTCACCCTCACTGGCCCCGACTCTGAGCCAAATAAACCCCATCCACGCCCTCCCTATCTATTTCCTATAGACTAGAATTAATATATTTTATCACTGACGCTTAAAGTTTCAAAGCGGGCTGTTTCCTTAAGGTCTTCCGACCATCGAAACTTCATACGCATTTCACATCTCTCTGCATGCTACATTCCTCCCCCCCCCCTCCCTCTAACCAGTAGATTTAGCCTAGCAAAATAATGAAATTTTTGTACTCGTGAATCAGCATCAGATAGCACTACCGTATGATGTCATTAAAACAAATACCGAGACACGATGAGCAGGAGAGCATAACAACACGAAATAATGATGTTCCGCCCTGTTCTATAATTTCCTTTAGCTCAAAGTGTATCAACTGATATGGGAAGCCAATTAAGAGAGCCTTGATGTGCCATCAAGGTTCGGAAGTTCAACTTTATTAACATCACTACATGCGAAAAGGTACGGGCGGGTCATTAACCGTTGAGGAAATCTACCCTTTCTCCTTTGAGGCGGTGTTCGTTACAAAACCGACTACGCGGACATATGTTGTCGCATTTTGGGTTGAGCGAAGCCCGAACACGCCTCAAACATGATCATTAAATGTACTTAATGCCCACTAATAACACAGGGACGCTGATATCAACGTCTAAACCTTTTGACCATTCGGAAGGTGCCCGATCCCCACAGCTTTCGCGGTTTTCTCTGTTTCACCACGTAAATAATAATCCCTTTATATATCGGCCAACACCGCTTCGTTCCCAATGGAACATGAAAATGATACGATGCTAAATAATCGTCGAACTCGATGCAGATTCTTCAAAACAGCAGTGACCCATCTAATTAACGACAGATGTAAGAAGTTACACGACATCCGGCCATGCAACGTGTACGTAATTCATACACACTACCTCTAATATGTCGGTTTACATTTATTCGGTTATCCAGCGGTCAGCTATCCAAAGGTGAGTCTTCATGGCATTCCTCAGTTCCTCCACACAGAAAGTTGGCATTATTTCGAAACAGGCCACATCGTCTTCCATCCATCTGTTAGCAGACTTACGCACAATCGTCCGCCCATACCCAACCGCTTAAGCAAGTGAATTAGCTCAGAGTTGAGGAGCTCACCCCGCGGGGTTCTTAGCCGCGTCTTCTGACGAAATGCAGCCGACCCGTAACGACTGCAACACCGCTGGAAGGCGATAGCTTTTGTCCCTTCCGTTCCTTTGCTTTCCTTCCTTAATCAGGAAAAGCAAACGCGTGGTTCCGCTCGTTAAGTTCACATAAGCAACTCGATGGGCATGCGCAAGACTGTGATGACGTCACACATCCAACTGAGGGTAATTGTCCGTTACAAACAGAGGAAGAGGTCGCGTAAAAGACGTGCTATTCTGCAATGTTGTCAATTAGGACATTTGATAATGTTGCATGCAAAATCACTGTTGGTTTTTTAAATTTCACGTAAGTTCAAAAGCCAAAAATAAGTAGCTTTTTTTTTTAACTGCTAAGAGATGTGACATGTTACGATCCCTTATGTTCTCGTACGACAGACTCTAGACACCAGGGGCGGTATTTTTAAACGATAAACAAACAATGAAATTCCATGTTACAAAAGAAATCGGATCATCCTTTGCAGTGACAGTGCCCAGTTTTCAATAACATCAACATACGTGTAGACTTATATTCCTCCAACAGCTCTTCATACTGAAAGGCACTGATATACGCAATCATTAACCAGACAGCCAATTTACGTACAACGTAACATCTGAGGCGAGTTCGCGCAGCCACTGTTACAGTGGAACAGCAACGAGTATTACATATTGTGAGTGCGTGTTTGTAGCCTTAGGTATCCAGCAAGCAATGCGCATGCACCATACGACATTCGTCATCTGTGGCCTGTCTGGCTCTACAGTATTTTTCCACATTATCTCAAAAACGGCATGAATTTCGGGTGGGGGGGGGGGGAGTTTACTAAACACAAAATGTATGTTTTGATTTTCTCCACGCCTTTTGTCTCAAACATTTCTCTTTCTAAGAAATGAGCGAGATATGAACAAAAAGTCTAGAGGTCTTCATCTAAAGTAGGCGTTATTTACGTCCGATTTTAATAAGACTTAAATTTTCTCAACAATTTTCGAAGAATACTCAAAAATCAAATTTTCTGTAAATCCGTCCAGTCGAAGCCGAGTTGTTCCATGCGTCCAGACGGGCAGACCAACAGACAGAAGCTAACAGTCGCTTTTCGCAGTTTCGAGAACACGCCTAAATACTGACAGTAACGAAAAGTTCGAAAGTTCCTTTTCGTTCAAAACTCACAACTTACATCAGTTTTTCATACTCTATAGCACTTAGGTTTCGTAAATAACGCGTGTCCCTTACACGTGTCGATCGCTTAGCCCTTTCCAAACCTAAACTTTCACACACCACATCCAAAATTATATTGACACACAAATGAATGGGCTCATGGACAACCAGAATCAAAAACTTAACAAAAGTTAGACACGCTGACAAAACAAAAACAAACCAAACACAACAATGACAAGACTCACTCTGCAGTGTACACAACACACATGCCGCTATACGACATGCTGCCACATCACCTAATTTATATAACGACGTAATTTTACCGAGTGTTTTTAACACAAATATAACTTTAGTTAGGTACAGATAAAGCTCCCTGATGATGGTCGTTAAAGACCGAAATAATGGAAGAGAGATATTATTGTGTATTTTAATGTAAATTTAAAACTTTTAACCGAGTTAATAAATAGTGCATTTGTTGGTGAGTGAACTGCGTAGATTTCACGCCGCACGTATGACTCTCACAACAACCAGCACTGACACAAATCTCAGCACTACTTAGAAGAACTTCACGCTTCAAAGGGTGGAACGCATATGTTGTCATAATTACTGCAGCTGGTGGTGCAAGCAACTGTACCAGTTACTGCACTGCATTACGTCATAACACGCACGAACAACCAAGGCCACAAATGTTGGCAAACAAACGACCTTCCCGGCAAATTCCTCTCAATATAGCACGCACGTTTTTCTCACAGGTCCGTGTCCAACTGCAACTTCACGCACTGGATTGGTGTAATAAATCCCACAGGCCACAAACGCTTCCTCCCACATCCCTTCCACCTCATCTTTAACCTATGAAGAAAGCATAAGCTGTTAACGTCCCAATTATTCAGGTCAATGACATTTGGGTAATATAAAAGAAGACACACACACACACACACACACATATATATATATATATATATATATATATATATATATGGGGACCGCGGTAGCACAGTGGTTAAGGTGCTGTGTTACAAATCGGAAGGTCGCTGGTTCGCTTCCAAATGGTATCACTGGAATTTTTCATTGACATAAAATCCTTTCGATCGCATTATGGTCCTGGGGTCAACTCAGCCTCTAACAGAAATGAGTACCAGGAGTATTTCCTGGGGGTAAAGTCGGCCGGTGTGTAAGGCTGACAACCTACCACCATCATGTCCCGTTGTCACGAAATCTGGGAACCTTAACTTCCTGGAACCCTCTGGGCCCGTCCGGGCCTGTAGCGGGACTGCTTTACCTTTACCTTTCATATATATATATATATATATTGCGCGGTTTCAAAACGTCTGGCGACGCCTTCCGACTTCCATATTCCACTGCCGTCGATTGTTCCATTAGCCCATTCTCAGATCTCCCTCACCCATCGCTGTACGTATCCCATCTTTCCAGGTTCTTCGGGAATGGCCTCGTTTTTTCTTCCTTCAGTTTTCCAGTCTATCACAAAGGTATCTCCACCTTGACGAAGGTACTTTGTAACGGGTGAATGGTCTTGCGTACCTCGAGGATTCCGAGTGCTATGCCGGCGGTAGCGTAGCTACTGGTAGGGTCTCCCTTGCCGGACAGGATAAGGGTGAGAGGTCAGACGAAGAGAGATACCCTGGTCCTCCAGGTTGGGGGTTGAGGCGTTGGACCAGCACTTCGCTAAAAATGTTCTATAGCTAAAAGCCATATAAAAGAAAATACCGATTATACATTCATTCTGATATGCTACTTTCACATTCGTTTGCAAAAATTTTACATCGCGTCTATTTTGGGGGGAAAAAACGCACAAGATTAATTTTCATGAGATTGTTGCATGCAATTAAAATCAATGTGATTAAACCATACAATGTAATATTAAATGTAAATGTGGCAGGCATGGGACAGACGACAAGACAGGCAATGTACATTGCAGCGGGTTCGTGTTATCTATTGTTGCAGTGGAAAAGCAAAACGTATTACGTATTCTGAGTGTGTGTCTGTAGTCTTAGTTATCCAGCACGCAAAGCGCATGCGCCATATCGTCACCTGTAGCCTGCCCCGCTCTACAGTATTTTTCCACATTATCTCATAAACGGTATGATAAAAAAAAAAAAGGAACTGAAAATATGTATTTTGATTTTCTCAATAACTTCTGTCTGAAAGACTTAATTTTAAGGAGAATTCGGCGAGATATTATGATAAATTACACAGGTCTTCATGGAAAGAGCCCGTTACTCTTGTTGGATTTTAATGAAACTTGAATTTTATCAAAAGATTTTAAAAATACATTTAGACATCAAATTTCGTGGAAATCTGTCAGTGGGTTCCGAGATGTTCCATACGGAGGCAAAGAGACAGACACGACGAAGTCAATAGTCGCTCTTCGCACTCTTCCGAATCTGCCTTACAAAACGCATACAGGCCGGAAATAAAAGGTAAAGTGATCGCGTTACAGCCCCGGTGTGGCCCAGAGGGTGGGTAGAGGTATAGCTCTACTCTTCCATGACCGCGGCACTGGAAGGGGGTAAGTGGTCAGCCCCACGCCCCGGCCGCACTTCGCCCCCGGGAAAGACCAGGTACCCATTTTACAGGAGGCTGGATGGTACCCAGGGCCGGTCTGGACGGGTGCGGAAAATCTCGTCCCCACCGGGATTCGATCCCGGACCGTCCAGCCTGTAGCTCAGCCGCTATACTGACTGAGCTATCTGAAATAGGCCGGAAATACTCGAAGTAATATGGGAGGAAAATATGTAAATATTCTCGTATTGTTGCACTGTTATGTTCTAAACTGGATTCGCCTGGCTCAGAATGCTACCTAACTCAATGAGAAATCTTCGGCAGGTTCCATTTTGTCAGTTTTTTTTAACTCGCTGAACCACCAGTTTTCATAGAATCGGCACCTTCCTCGTTCTGATCATCGATTCCTATTCTTTCGCCATTGTGTGCTGCTTCGTCCAATTTCCTTTCCCTCGCAATTTACAGTCACGTGACCTCCCACGCCGCAACTATCCAATTACAGGCCCCAGTGTAAGTAACAAGTGTTGCCATGACTACTGGCACCTCGGGGCACTTCGGTGAAGTCGTCACAGGGTCACTGCTCGCCTCGACTCCACAAAAGTGTTCGCTCAAGGGAACTGGACATATGAAGGTCGCAACCCGCAATTACAATCAGGCAAGTGGTACTAAACTTACCAATTTCAGACATCCGAAAATTAAAAGCAGAAACCGTTAAGACCCTGCATCTGGTGTTCATCTAAATAACACTACTTAAGTATTCACTTCCCGTCCCACACAAAACAAACTGCGTCTCCATGACAAAGACCTGCAGGTTAATGTAGTATAAGGGACATAATCGTTATTTTTCCTTACCGTCATATGAAACAGATATACTGTATGAGGAAAATGCAGAGATTCTGAATCTCAAAGCAGGTGGCGCATATAGTAACCACTGTGCTTTACTTACTTACTCCATAGTGCAGAGTCATTCTTGAGAAGCTCACTGGTTTGCAGCTAGTCAAAAAATTCCCCGCATTTCACGGAACCCGAAGGTTCATTACCTCACTCACAAGCCTCCGCCACCTGTCCCTATCCTGGGCCAGCCCAATCCAGTCCACATACCCACATCCCACCTCTTGGAGATCCATCCTAATATTATCCACCCATCTACGCCTAGGTCTCCCCAGTGGTCTCTTTCCCTCCGGTTTCCCCACCAAGACCCTACACACCCCCTCTCCTCACCCACACGCGCCACATGCCTAGTCCATCTCATTCTTCTCGATTTTATCAACCGCACAATATTGGGTGAGGAGTACAAATCATTTAGCTCCTCGTTATGCAGTCTCCTCCATTCCCCCGTTACCTCTTCCCTCCTAGGTCCAAATATTCTCCTCAACATCATATTCTCAAACACCCTCAGCTTCCTTTCCTCCCTCAATGTCAGCGACAAAGTTTCACACCCATACAAAACAACAGGAAAAATTATAGTTCTATATATCTTAATGTGCTTTACAGTGATAAAAATGTATACTTCATAAGATGAATCGAAATGAGTGTCAGGGTTGCCGGTTGGCTATGCGGCTATTTTGTGTTTCTGTATTTTATGTTTATGGCATATTTACCGACACTGTCAATAGATGGCATTATATATCAGGGCTGACCAATTGCTAGACCGTGGTGGCACAGTCGTTGAGGTGCTGTGCTACAAATCGGAAGGTCGCTGGTTCGATTCGAGCAACAGGTTCGTTACATCCAGTTACAAAGGTGATTGGGATGCCCCCATATATCTTTGGAAGACAACCCCCCCTCCCCCTACCCAGGACTCACCAAGGCTGGCGGAGACACTACATAGAGTATGATAATACAAACAAACCAGTACTGAACCTGTGTCAAACTGCCAACTCTGCAACGTATAAGAGCCAATAAAGACACGGTTTTACAAAAAAAAATCCAGATGGTGTCATTGGAATTTTTCATTGACATAATCCTTCCGATCGCACTATGGCCCTGGGGTCGACTCAGTCTCTAACAGAAGTGAGTACCAGGAGTACTTCTTGGGGGAAACATCGGCCGGTGCGTAAGGCTGAAAACCTTAACTTCCTGGAACCCTCTGGGCACCTCGGGCCTGTAACGGGACTGATTTGCCTTTTTTGCCAATTACACGAGTTCCGGTAGCCGTACTTTAGGAGGCAGCGTAGGCCACAGCCACTCAACAACCAAAATATTTGAGTCTAATTTTATGGCTTTTTATTTCTGTTCATCAAACTATAAGAGGTTAGTTTGTTAGCCATGAGACTTCTTTCTTTAGAAATTTAGAAAATATTTCAAACGCCATCCGCGGTCAGCCTCATATGCATGAAACTATACGAAAATTATTGTCACAGGCAACTTGCATCAGGCCAGTTGTTCCACCGTTGTTAATATAGCAACTAATGTGTGTAAAACAATAAGCTAAAACAAGGCAGGCAATTTACATAAAATCGTAACACTGAGGTGCGCTGGCGCAAACACTGGGGCAGTGGAAAAGCAATAGCAAAGGTACAGGCATCCCTGTACAAACCCTGAGGGTTCCGCGAGGGTTGAGGCTTTCAGATTTCAGGACAATGGACATAAGGTAGTAAGGTTGTCAGCCCTACGCACCGGCAGCTTTTACCCCCCACGAGATGCACTCATTTCTCTTAGAGTCTGAGTCAACCATAGTGCGGTCGGAAGGAAAATGTCAATGAAAAATTCCAAAGAAATCAACCAGAGTAGAACCCGCGACCTTCTGGCTTGTTGCGCAGCGCCTCAACCAACTGCGCCACCGCGTGGACGATCCGGGATTGCAAACACGGCTGGAGCAAAAAATTTTTCTATTCTCCGAAACGTCCAGACCAGACGAAACCCAACCAGCCACCTGTTCAACGGGTATCTCAGTTCTTTCTCGGGGTAAATCAGCCGGGGCTTCATGTAGTGTCGAGGCTGATAATGATTGGAGCTATACTTCTACTACCCACTGACGCTTTCATGGCCTGAACAGAGACAAATTTACATTTTCTTACCTTCTAACAAGCATTTCGTGGAAGTATTTTCTACGACGTCACAGGGTCGCTGGGAATACAGTTTTTAGCCTTGGTTGTTCGCAACACACAGGCCTGCAACAAATATTCCGCGCGCAAATATACGGCACTGACCAGATTCCAGCTCGTAACTTCGGATTGGAAAACTTCAAACTGCCGATTCTGCATGGGACCGGAAGGTTTAGAAGTGTGCCCACAATGTTGGTGGTTCCTCATCCACTATACTGACTGACGAAGTGTTCCAGTTCTCCATGTCAAGCCACATACCTCTGACAGATAATGAAGTTGCACACAGCGCAAGAATCATTCCACCCCACCTGGTGGAACCTCCGCCCTCGGAAACAAAGACGCAGATGCTTTTCAGTTGCATTTTCCGTGTCGTCGGTTCTTTTCGGTCTGATAGTTACGGCGCAGCACGGACTGAAGCCTTGCATGATGCCAGGGGCACCGTACCTACTACCTCTGCTACCACCATCAGCCCTCAATACAAGCAAGACTCAACTCGATGAACTGGTCTTTACAACTCATCGCTATGGATGCCTATCACGTGCTCAAACATTCAACAATCCCTCACTTCTTGTCTTTTACTGTAGTAGTTTTAACTTCTTTTGTAATGTGTGGACGAGTGTATGTTGGGTTGTTTTGACAATTGTGTGGGTGTTTTGGTAATTGTGTACTTGTATTTACTGTGTTTTGTACTGTTTGTACTGTGTTTTGTATTGTTTCGTTTATGTATATTTATTCTTATTTGTTTTGTCTGTACTAGTGTAAGGACTACTGCCACCGAGTGAAAACTCAATTGCAAGAAGTAATAATAATAATAATAATAAAGGGGCGACTGGGACTGTTTCAAAGTCATTCAGAAAATACGTGAGCAACATACCAGGAAAACACGAAGTCAAGGAACTACAGAAAACAGCCATATTGGGCACTGCACACACATACTTCGGAAAGTACTAATGTGAAATTACAATAGATTCAACACTGAAACTAACGATATAAGCTCCTTGAATAGTAACAACAGAATAACTGCAACACTGTATTCCCTAGGGACACAGTTTGTCTCAGGAATATAAGTATAAATACCCTGCATAAAGGAGATGATGATGACGATGATGATAATAATAATAATAATAATAATTCACCCACATATCGTACTAATAAGTTCATTACCGTTCTCACAACAAACAACGGTTTCGTCCCCTAACAGCACCAACCGGTTGAACTTTGTAATTGCACAAACGGTGGGTAAAGTGCCGACAGCGTGATGCTGATCATTCATCTCAACCTAATGACGAGATTACGAATGTGTTCATAGTGTGGTACTCAAACACATGGACAATTTCATATTTTGGCCACACCGTTCGACCCACGTGCTGGTCGTCGTTTGGTATGACATTTCACTAACTCAGCACCCTCCACCTGAAGTTAAGCTACATAACGCATTCAAACCAAGAACCTACATCAAGAACACGCTGCTTCTCCATTAAAAGATCGACGGATTAATACTTTTAAACTAAATAATAGCTATGCATTTTGAGAAATATAAACACAGAGCCGTGTAATGAAAACCACAGTGATGAACTGTTTATCCTCAGTTTATTTCGTCAATCAACCTTTACATGTTTCAGGCATATCTGCAGCCCATCATCAGGAGGTATACTGTTCTTATAATAAAACCAACCAGGTGCACCAATTCCTCAAATTTATTTTTGGAATAAAACTCTACATATTTCGGACAGTTCTTCTGTCCATCATCAGGAGTTTTTCACTGTACACACAGCAATGGTATATGTCAGCAAACTGAACTGAGTTCCGTCCTGATTCTGCTCGCAAGCTGTCAGCAAACCTGTATGACATATACCACTGCTGTGTGTAAAGTGAAAAACTTCACATGATTGACAGAGGAACTGTCCGAAATATGTAGAATTTTATTCCAAAAATAAATTTGAGAAATTAGTGTATCTATTTGGCTTTATTATAAGACTTTATCACGATGCACGTCACCTGAACGAGGTACACTGTATATATACAACAATCGGTAAGTAGTATACCTCCTGATGATGGGCTACAAATATCCCCGAAACACGTAGAGGCTGACTGATGAAGTAAAATGAGGGTAAACAGTGCATCACGTTGGTTTTCATTACACGGATATATCGAGATGCACGGTGAACAAAACATCAAAAAATAAACACACGGCCTAAATGAAACGTGTAGGCAAAACGGAGAGATCTGAATGACAGAGCAGCTGGTAGTGCAGTGTTTTAACGGATGGATACGTTTTCATTTCTGACGTTAGCAAGCGTCAGATGAAAGGGAAATTTGATTATGAATACAGGCATTTTCCGAACGACGTAATACACGACTTACGTAAAAGCGGATTGTATTATTAATACTCCAATTACTGAATGCAGTCGTTTCCTGTGTTTCGAATAAAAACTGACAGAAATTGCATTTCAGACATCACACTGATGTCAAAACGTACACATGGGCGATAAGCGTGATAAGTGCGGGTGGGGTAAATCTCTACTTACTTACTGCATGCTCAGAGTCCTTCTTGAGAAGCTAACTGGTTTGCAGCTAGTCAAGAAATTCCCCGCATTTCACGGAACTCGAAGGTTCATTACCGCACTCACAAGCGTCCGCCACCTGTCTCTATCCTGGGCCAG
>Ga0131853_10022841_pt1 | contig 11302 bp, 9 predicted proteins | sample TergutLab28metaG_FD_92764 | JGI IMG/M metagenome (GOLD analysis project Ga0131853, IMG submission 92764) | Labiotermes labralis P1 segment gut microbial communities from Petit-Saut dam, French Guiana - Lab288 P1 (version 2) (version 2) | ecosystem: Host-associated > Arthropoda: Insects >...
AGTATTTAACCAACTTGATGCACAAAATTTGTTTCACAATACGTTTTATTTCATGCCTCTACATGTTTCGAGCACATGTGCTCATCATCAGGAGGTCAAAATTGCATTACACAGCCTCTGGTAGAATCACACCTATAGGTGGCCGTCTCGTGTACAGGTTGAGAGAGGGCTGCAGAGATGATATCAGAGGCTGTGTAATGCAATTTTGACCTCCTGATGATGAGCACATGTGCTCGAAACATGTAGAGGCATGAAATAAAACTTATTGTGAAACAAATTTTGTGTATCAAGTTGATTAAATACTGAGATAAATATCAGATACTGGGTTACAGAGAAGTCTTACTGAGAAGAAAGGGCGAGGCTGCTTTGAATGTGGTACGATGATGAATTTGCAAGAAGGTTGCTAACATAATTATGGATGAGTAATAATACAGCAAATTTATTGCTGTCACAGATTGTGGCCTACATTGGTGATCTTGCTTTGTTTCTTTGTCCCTTGCAATGGGCTGCACACCCACAAGGAGCTCAATGACAACCACTTAATTACGACTTGACTGCAAATACAGCAATGAGCAATGACGTTTGAAACTTGGTGGTGTTGTTTGCCCCTTACTGGCTCTCTCTTAATGCCCCGGCTTAACCGCCATGATTCTGAACAAATCAATACGCAAAAGAATTACTTTAATAAAGTATCATTCAACTGAGCAATCATTACAGATATTTAGCAACTATATTTTATTGTTTCTATAATTGTGTCTGTTGTGTTGTATGGGTGTGAAACTTGGTCGCTGACATTGAGAGAGGAACGCAGGCTGTGTGTGTTTGAGAATAGGGTGCTGATGAGAATATTTGGGCCTAAGAGGGACGGGGTAAAAGGGGAGTGAAGGAAGCTGCATAATGAGGAGCTGAATGATCTGTACTGCTCACCGTATGTTTTTCGGGTGATAAAATCGAGAAGAATGAGATGGGCTGGGCATGTGGCGCGTATAGGGGAGAGGAGAGGTGTATACAGGGTTTTGGTGGGGAAACCTGAGGGAAAGAGACCACTTGGGAGACCCAGGCATAGATGGGAGGATAATATTGAGATGGATCTTCAGGAAGTAGGGTGTGGGGTTATGGACTGGATTGAAATGGCTCAGGATAGGGACAGGTGGCGGGCACTTGTGAATGCAGTACTGATCCTTCGGGTTCCATAAAATTCGGGGAATTTCTTAACTAGCTGAAAACCGGTTAGCTTCTCAAAAAGGACTCTGCTCTATGGAGTAAGTAAGTAAGTATTTATATTGCTTATTTTCTTGACTAATTACTCTTAAGCTTAGCAAACACAAACGGTTTAATCTCTTTGCTGTATTTTATATTACTTTCAATTCCTCTGCTCTTTCTCCAGGTCTAACAGTTTCTCTATTTCCCGCTCTGCCACTCAGTTCCGTTCATTCCGTTTAACCGAGATGCCACTGCACTTTTACTGTCATACTCCTAATGTATACAGACGCTGGGTGCAATTTGCATAATCTACTGCGATTAATGTGTTCGCACTGCCCCTACAAGGCACATGACAAACTGGTTCTTCAAGAAAACTCCCATATGTAACTAACTGTCCACGAACAGAACTAGTGGCTGTCTCAGAATCCGTCGCCTGAGACACTTTGCCGAGAACAGGGATGTTCAAACATCAGTTCCGGTCATAGAAATGTGTACATTATTTGCGTGCATTATTTGCGCTACAAGACTTGACAGAAAAGTGTCCTTTCGATTCTCTAAAAGTCCTTGAAGTATAAATATAACATTTTTATGTGGAGAAAATCAAAGGTGATCTGTTTCAACCTCCTTATATGCCATTATGTGGACCGGGATACCGTAGATGGTGTAGCGACTTGTGACGGGCTAGACGCTCAGTGGATAGAATACCGGTGGCGGCGAGTTTTTCCAGACTCGTATGCATCCGCCATGGGGCCCACCCATCCTCCGATACAATGACAACCGAGTTATTACCGAAAGTAAATTGGCCGGGGTGTGGCGTTAACCAGGCACCCCCAACTAACACCAACAAACAGACTATGCTAAATCTGTGAAGAGAGAGAAAACCAACAAGATGCAACAATCAGATGTTTATTATCAACTTCTGTCTCAACATGTTTCGGGCATCATTAAGCCCATCTTCAGGAGAACAAAGACCATGTGTTACTGCATATGGTGTACTGCGCTGGTTCTGCTGGATGTGGTTGGTAGCGGTTGTGGGGCGCTGCGTTGTGGGGTGCGAGCACTGTGAAGGTTCGCCTACTTCACAGTGCTCGCATCCTACAACGCAGCGCCCCACAACCGCTACCAACCACATCCAGCAGAACCAGCGCAGCACACCATATACAGTAACACATGGTCTTTGTTCTCCTGAAGATAGGCCTAATGATGCCCGAAACATGTTGAGACAGAAGTTGATAATAAACATCTGATTGTTGCATCTTGTTGGTTTTCTGTCTCTTCACACTTTGCTCACGATGCACGGTCACAGGAACCTAAAGTATGCTAAATCTGTACATTCACACACATAGCATTGTTAAGAAATTATTTATTGCCGTGAGCTTTATGTCCTGAGGATGATGAACAGCCGGAACATGTAGCAGCCAGATAAGGTACAATACATTAGTATAGCATGTGCACTTGTTGGTACTAATAGATGGCAAAAAATCACAATGCACGATGAGAACAACACGAAAGTACAAGCAACACATTTTGTACACCCCTGCAGCTTACCTTGTCGAGACACTAGATATTATAGGATGATAAAACAGTATGATCTGGATGTTATTAACGCGTGCCAACACACGTGTTATGTTTGTGTATGCTGAGCAAATAAGTTGTCATATAAACAAGGTTGACCATACGTTTTGGTGGGAAAGGAGTGTGCAGTTATTGTGCTGTCTGCACACAGGATGATAGGTTGAGGCATGAAAATCGATAGGGGGTGATAATGAAACGATTTAAATGTAATATTTAAAATAAAATATGATTACTTAACTGCTTAGAATGCGAGAGGATTTGAAATGGCTACTGGAAGACTAATTTTCAAAGTCGATGTCAAAAAGCGATCATAATATGAGTGTTGGTGTCATGTTGCATAAAGCATTTCACATTAAAAAAATAGTTTACATCACAAATGAATATCACACTGCATAAGGAGGCGGAATTTGTATTTGAGAGTACGTTAAATCATCTTCGTAGTTGCACCGTGCATGTTGATAATATTAAGTTCTCTATTGTCCAACTAGTGCACACAATTATTACAAAATTGTTAAAATCTTTTAAAATTATAATAGCTGCTCCAACGTGTTTCGGTTTACATAAACCATCATCAGGGAGCTCTCAGCCTGTGCTTCGCCAAAGTTACAATGTTGATATCGGTTACATATATCGTTACATGAAGTTATCGGTATTGTAGCTGTATATGCAGCCACAGTACCGATAACTTCAAATAACGATGCATGTAACCGATATCAACATTGTAACTTTGGCGAAGCACAGGCTGAGAGCTCCCTGATGATGGTTTATGTAAACCGAAACACGTTGGAGCAACTATTATAATTTTAAAAGATTTTAACAGTTTAACAATTTTGTAATAATTGTGTGCACTAGTTTGACAAATAAAGAAGTTAATACGTTAAATCATAATTTATCCAGTAAGTTACAATTATATGAACAGGATAGAGACAGCAAAGGATTGGGTTCAATGGGCGGCATTTCTGAAAGATAATGATTAAATATGAGTTTTGTAGAAATAAACATTCCGCACATTTAAATGTAACGTTAAATATATTCTTTATCATAAGACACCAAACCAGCCTTTGCAATTATGGATTCTTGTATGTCGCTGAGATCTGCGCTCTTTTGTGATGTTCCACAGGGTACAGTGGTAATTCCTTACACACACACACAGACACACACACACAGACACATACACACACCACACACACACACAGACACATACACAGACACAGACACATACACACCACACACACACACACACACACACACACACACATACACACCACACACACACACACACACAAACACACAGACACACACACATACACATAAACACACACAGACACACATACACACACACACACACAAACTACTCAAGTGAGCGCTGTCTGAAACATCCCTTTCATCCGCCTCTCTATACACCTCCACTGCATACTTTCGGCTTCCTCTTACACTAATACGCGAATCAAACCACGGAATTGTCAGACTATGTTGTAGGAACATATGAATGTCAGACATCAAACACAGACAAGGGACAATCATTTGAGAGCAAAGTACGTAAGGCCTATAATACATTTTGTATCAGCTATTGTTTCGTTTTCGTTTTAACCTTGAAACTTGCACTGCATTTCGATCGCACCTGACCTCAACAGTATAGCGAACTAAGTGAAGGGTAAATGCGGCCGGCCTATATTATCTACATAATGATTACATGGTAGATGGCCTAAATACATGAATATGATATCAGGCAACCATGAAAGAATTAAACTGTATTTTAAACACTTGTAGGATTCCTACACGTCAATTTGCATTGCAGTAAACCTGACGGGTGCAATGCTGACAGGCACACAAGTATGTCAGGCGAAGGCCTGTTGCAAGTTTTCAGGTTTTTTCAAAGCCGTGAATTTCCAGCTCGTGTGTCTTCCCCATTTTGACACCGCGTAGTCTTTCAGGTGGACAGGTCTGCCAACATTATGGAGGGATGTGGTCTAGCGGCCCAGCATATCTAAATCTGAACGAGACACGACCTTTACCTTAAGTCAGTGACTTTGGATATTTAACTGTAGATGTTGGTTCGTTCATACCCCAAGAAAAATGACAGTATTCATACGACAAGAGCAGTCAGCTTATTATTTACAGGACATTAAATGACAGTTACGGCTGTTCTCTTGCTGACCAAAGCCGGCTGTGCGAGTCGCGGCGACAACCAGCAGTGTGCCTTGCAGTCGATATCAAATACGTAAGACATAATTTTCACATTCGTACCGTGCATCGTGATATTATCAGTTTGTTATCCACCAACTAACGCACAAGTGATGGTCTTAAAAACAATATTAAAATTTACATTAAACTAGCTCCGACATGTTTCGGTGCAGTCACACCCCCCTGCAGAACAGTGCAACAGACACACACCAACAAGGACCTACCAACATATGCAGCCACATCACCACCTAATTAAACACACACCGATGTACCATAATTGCCTATTTTAACAAAGTGTAACTTCAGCCAGCATGAATAATGCGCTCCCTGAGGATGGTGTGTTTGCACCGAAACATGTCGGAGCTGTTTTAATGTAAATTTTAATATATTTTTTAAGATAATCACTTGTGCATCAGTTGGTGAATAGAAAACTTTGACATAAGGCATACTCCGAAAATATTTGGAAACTTACACAGCGCAGCGAGATATATTTCGGTTTCGTAGCTTCCTTCTAGAATCGATTTTGTAAAGCACGTATCACATATTTCTAAAATTACAGAACTTAAATCACAATAGCATTTGGAGGTGAAGACCCAAAGTCTAATGACGCTCATTGGATAGACATCATTTAAACAGGCTGTCCTTCCACGCAAGACTGCCAACGCTCAACACATCTTCATATTTTCGTCCCCAATGCAAGTAGTAGGCAAATTCCAAGTTTCCTTACCGCTTCTACTTTTTGAACACGAGTTTGTTTGTCCACCAGTTCACGTGTCTTATTCCTAGCAACTTTCCAACACAAAAAACAGTTTATATATGTTAAGAACTTCCTTCCGGGCCTGTTCTTATAGTTATAATATAGCCCACGTGTATTTTGGAGTCACTTGACGAAATATGCCTGTCCGCGAGGCACACTAAATTCACTAGGCTAATTTTATAGCGGTTTTTACTTTTTTTTGTATTACTAGAATGTGAATTAAAACTGGGATTCCATGTGGTTGGCCCTAGCATTTGAAGTCCCATGGAAACCATTTAATAACGAACATAGATGTGCATGATTGTATTTAATATTGTGGATATTCTGTCACATATCAGGAAGAATATTAAATTTTAAAAAAGTTTAATGTTAAGAAGTGGGAATTAGACTACAATAGGCGACGCTGCAAATTTAAAGTGTGAAATATGAACTGTTTACAGAGTGAGCATAATCTGCTCTGGTATAGGAATGCTTTCCGCACGTCACATAAAACTTATGGAAAATAGAGAAGTATGAAATAAATTTTGATATTATTTAGAAATTGAAATAATGTGTCCTGCTTATTAAATTAGAAGCCATTTGTAAGTCTGAATGATTATACACACTCTACGCGGAACAAAACAAAATTTGTTTTTATTGCAATATTAAAATTATTTATTGTAAGTACGCGGTGTTATTTAAAGCAAAAAACTGCGAACAATTTAAAGCACTAAACCTTTCTTTAAATGCAAGCAGTTTATCAGAACCTTTACATATGGCTGCGCCATTTGAAGGTCACTCACACCGCTGTTCTTCACTGCACTCGACCAAGCACAAGCTCGGGGAAGGCGACTGACGTAGGCCTTAGGGTGATGTGTCAAGCACTGCCACTGTTGTAAGTATTCTGATGTTCAACTGTCCCTTCAGTGTCATCCCCTACTGGATATTTTATGTACTATTATTACGCACAGCATGGCATGCACTGAAGGAGTTCTTCGTTATGGACGTATTTTATAACGAGCTACATTAAAACATGTTTTAGAGTTACAATTGTATAGGTATTACGATTTCATTGAGCCGGGATAGCGCAGTGGGCATAGCGACTCGCTACGGGCTGGACGGTCCGGGGATCGAATCTCGGTGGGGGCGAGATTCTCCCGCACCCGTCCAGACCGGTCCTGGGGCCCACCTAGCCTTCTATACAATGGGTACCGGGTCTCTTTCCCGGCGGTAAAGCAGTCGGGGTGTGGCGTTGACCACCCACCCCCATCTAGCGCCGAGGTTAAAGAAAGAGTAGAGCTATAACTCTACTCCCCCTCTGATCCTTCGTGGCCTGTTCTAGGGTGAACTGTACCTTTTTACCTTATTTCTCTATTACGATGTGTAATAACCCTGACACTTCATGCATTACGTCTTGAAAATAAACCATGGCAAAAAATGGAACGAACTTAGTCGACATGGCGCAGAGAGCAGATGAAGAGAGAGACACATCATGCGTACGCCCTTCAGTGTACAGGTTCGAATGTCAGATGTTCTTGCAGCATTAATAAATAAAGAATATTGCTATTATACACCCCATAGACTTTTCTTTCCATATTTATTTCCTTGCTACTTACACATGACTAAATCTGGCAGTTCACAGTAGAACCTATAGTGACTCACTCCAAGTAGACAACGAGTTTGATAATAATGGAGTCATCATGAATGTAGTGTCTGCTGCGAATCACACTGTGAGCAAAGCCGAGGCCCACACATTCATAGTTGTCACCAGATGTCGGCTTCTGCCAGTTGAAGCCACTACAAAGCACAGTTGGGTCCCACACTCGAGAACTGATATCCTCCTGCCCGTCTTCAGGAGACACCTGATCAAGGATATTGACTCGATGCTTCAGCTTGAATGGCCATGGCAGACTATCGTCAAAATCGCCTTGTGTCACACCAACATGGATGTACACATTCTCTTCATTCTGGCGAGGGTAAATGCGAATATACATTCGATAACCGCCTGGAGAGATGTAAAAGGAAGGGCTGCGGAGGGATCGACGGTGGTTCCATGCTGTCAACTTGTATTCCATGTCTCGGACACGCCAGTAGTACGTGAAGACACGGCTTCTTGCACTGTGCAAACAGGATTCACACAAAATGCCTTATGAGGAAGTATGACACCTTTGCTCTAGCCTAAAGCAATCTCGCACTGTGGTACACATCTGTACTCAATTAACAGCACATCTGTCAGCTACACACAACTAAGAAGCAGCATAAGCACACCCAGTTTTATTTGCTTTTAATGATAACAAAATTTGACATTTTATGACTATAATGAATGCTTAAGATATTAACTATAACATTGGGTACTTTAAATTATATATTTGGCACATATATTTGTATGTTAATGGTATTCTTGTTTGACACTCTGACGATGGTCGCAGAAGCAACCAAAACATGTCAGTGCACATTAACATACAATAAAATATACGTTGTTGATGTGCATTTACTGGTCTGTTATATATTATTAATATATACCGTTGAAAATCTATTTTCCATTCTAGTCAGTGACGGTTCAAAAAAAAAATGCAACTCTGAGCATCTGAACTGCAATAATACTAAATTTTTCACATTTGAATTACAGTATCTCAAATCTCTGAGCTAGGTACATTAGCGATAAGTATGGTAAATGCATTTGGTAGTATATACACATGTAAACAGTCTTCATCACATAAGATACAAAACAAACCAAAGTTGTGTTAATGAATCACCGATGTGAATTTACATGAAGCAATGCAACCTGCAATTTCAAAAATAGAACCAAATCTTAATTCCAACGTGGAGCAAAGGCAGGTTCAATTTTCACATTAACAAGGTGAGTTTACGCTAGTTTTATTGCCATATCCACTTCTATGTTCGACATAGCACAGACATATGGAGGCTCCTGCCTGTATACCATAGTATATCTTGCAATGTGGCTCACTATGTATACAGGTTGAGCACTCCTAGACCAGAAAGAGGCGGTCCACATCACTCACGTAGCTTATAGGGAAGATGATTTGCCTAGCGATGAAAAGGATGATACACACCAGTCTTACCTGTTATATGGCTGTCCAGGAACTGGCTCTAAATGGATGGTACTGTTGTAACGATTAACCTCTATGTCACGAGGGCTCTCAGAAATCTCATTTGAAGATTCTTCATCCTCCAAAGTCATTCCTGTATCCTCCTCTTGTCCAGTTGTGGTCAATCTTGTCTTACTGCACACATAGTATTAAAAAAAAATGTGATTTCAACAACAGCAGTTCATTTCTTTAACACAAAGAGATATAAGTGCTCAATTAACATACTCATTTATGTTGGAGTCTTTGGCTGAGGAAGCAGACTGGCACTGTTTCAAGATGGTTCCCACAACGCGCCTCTGAGCCCGCTGTGAGGCATGATTTTGTTCCATGAGTTTATCTTCTATATTCAGTAACATTGTCTTGATTACATTCAGCTGGTCTGCCAGCTGCATTTCCAGATTGTGGAACTGATCCTCCATCTCCTCTGACAATCACAAAACACAATTTCTTATTATACAGCACAATTTGAAATGTGGAAACTTACCTTCAATTGTTTCAATAAATATTTAGACCAGTTTTTTAAACATCAAAACATGTTCCAAAGTTACAAAATTTTACATGGAAATTAATGTAATAACTCTACAACTTCGTGATCACAAATTCTGTGCACAATTTCCACTAATTCATATTTACAGTAAGTTAAGTTTGTTCACTACAGCCTGACATTGACATCTGCTCTCAGTGGTCAAGTCTGAAACTAAGTTTCATACAAAACAATTTAAGGCCAATTTCCACATGACAGGAAACATTCGAACAATGTTACCTTTGCCCATAGCCCAACAAAGGTATGCAATATATATATATACATACATACACATATATGAGGCAATATTAATGTGATTATTTTCTTTAGCTCTGAGCACTGCAGCTGTCACGAGATGCTGTGGCAGATTCTGGCTTGCTATGCAACATAGTTCATTTCCTCAGTGAAGCAACAGCAGAAAGGAACACATAATTTTCAAGTGAGACATCCCTGTTGTGTTGAATATAAGCTAAAATATAATATAAAATATATATAATAGTCATACACAACTTTACATTTTATTAGATTATATTATATTACAATTCCAGCTACATATTTCAGCCCAATTGTAGGGTCATCTTCAGGCTGATCTGTAGCTGGAATTAAAATCTAATATAATCTAATAAAATATAAAGTTGTGTATGACTGTATTATATATATTTTATAATTTCAGCAATTGACCAACTTAATGCACAAATCATAAGGTTTGTCATCCCTGTTGTGTTTATAATCTAGTTAATGCACAAATTCTTGTTTTATAATAAGTTTATTATATTCCTCTACACGTTTCGAGCACTATTGTGCTCATCATCAGGAGGTCAAAATTGTATTATAATGCATCTGGTATCATCACACTCTGTAGGTGGCTGTCTGGTGCACCTGTGCACCGGACAGCCACCTACAGCGTCGTGATGATACCAGATGCTGTATAATACAATTTTGACCTCCTGACAATGAGCACAACAGTGCTCAAAAAATGTAGGGGAATATAATAAACTTATTATAAAACAAGAATTTGTGCATTAAGTTGGTCAGTTGCTAAGATTATACTGAGATGCAAAGTCAGCAAAACATAAAAAAATATATATATTTTATATTACATTTTACCTTAAGGACCACATAGGTACACACAATACATAGCCATTCTTTAGAGCAACCAGGAATAAGAATGAAGTGGAAAGGAGAAGTGAGACCTCACCAGATGGAGAAGAACAAACTTCTGTTAAGTGAAATTAGAGTACATTATTAACAAACGTATCTTAGCACAAATATGAGGACAAGACAGTAGAAAATTCCATCTTGCAGACATTTAAATAGAAAATAAAGCACAGCTTGAAACATAATCATTTCTTCTATGCTTAAACTAGAGAAAACAAATTTTGATGTTTTGCTGACCGTGCATCTCAGTATATTTATCTCAGTAATCAACCAACTTGATGCACAAAATGTTTGTTTTACAATAAGTTTATTTCATGTAACGCAATTTTGACCTCCTGATGATGAGCACATGTGCTCGAAACATGTAGAGGCATGAAATAAACTTATTGTAAAATAAAAATTTTGTGTATCAAGTTGGTTAATTACTGAGATAAATACAGGGTCATCGAAAAAGATGGACGGGATTTGAAACCGCTATAACTTAGAAAGTACTAGATGGATTTACACGTTTGGCATCTTAAAATATTTAGAAAAGTTTAAAGTTTTAGACTTACCTTAGTACATTTCAATATGTGCACTGTTTGTAGCTCTGGAGACGTCCAAACAAAATTCTATCTCCTGCCACGTTTTCTGAATCATGTCTCGTGTTACAGTTTCAATGGCTGATGTGATCCTGTCTTGCAGGTGCTAGATATTCCTTATCTTCTCAGCATACACAATGTTCTTAATGTACCCCCACAGGAAAAAATCAAGTGGAGAGAGATCTGGGCTTCGAGGTGGTCAGGGTATTGGTCCATCCCTTCCAATCCAGGC
>Ga0131853_10022842_pt1 | contig 11302 bp, 4 predicted proteins | sample TergutLab28metaG_FD_92764 | JGI IMG/M metagenome (GOLD analysis project Ga0131853, IMG submission 92764) | Labiotermes labralis P1 segment gut microbial communities from Petit-Saut dam, French Guiana - Lab288 P1 (version 2) (version 2) | ecosystem: Host-associated > Arthropoda: Insects >...
CAACTTCTGTTAGCATCAGACTCTTGTGACTGTTGGTAAACCAACCTTACATCCCCAGGCATAATGACATCAGAAAAGCCCAGTTTTCTGGTAAGGGAAATGTTCTTAAAGAGTATAGGATTCTCCTCTCGGACCTGCGGTAACTCTCCATGAAGCATCTTCAACGAGATGACGATACCTGTAAGAAGTGATGCGTTCAGCGTGAATGTGCAATCCACAGACCTGTGCTCTACTGTCAGCTCAAAGTAATTCAGCTGAAACTAAAGCTAGAGACAATTAAAACATGAGAAATATTCACAACATAATTGAATAAACGTACCAGCTCGTTACATGGCTACTTCAGCAATATGTCTGTGTTCTGCACATGAAGTGCATGACATGAAACATAACAGACAGATGATATCTAAAAATTTTATTCCATATCTGTCCAACAGATTGCAGAGAAATGTGATGTCAGACGATAATTATGTATACTAACAGTGAAATAGTTCACCTCATCTCAGTTCTTACCTGGTGATTAATTTCTCTCAGGATTACAATAACAGTATTATCAAATTATGATTAGCTGATTCAGATTTACATACACACATACTGCTTTGGGCCAGGGCAGTATATGACTATGAAAATTACAAATCCTATATCTCTTACTGTTACATTCAATACTTCATACTTCTGGAACAACAAACTTCTTCCAATGTCTCAAACCATACTTTTTTTGTGGGATTTGAGATTCCCAGAGCACTACTGCTGAAGATTCAAGCCTTCTAGAATGTGACACCATGTCTTTAGGCTAACAGCTCCCAAGGTTTAGAAGACACTACAGTCCTAAGGAACACATGGATCTTCACACCCAAAGACACAGCACCACAGCCTAGAAGTATTCAGTTCCAAGCCACCAGTGACATCTGCACTGATGTCACTAGTCATGGCACAACTTAACATGGGATCCATCTCTATTTGTTACAAAATTGAATTGGAACTGGTGTGTGGGGTTTTGAAAGAGCTATGTGGCCGTAATTTCTCAAAACAGGTTGAAAGTCCTCCTCTTCATATTGGGACACATACAAAATTTGGGTTTGAGTCTAAGAAGTTCCACTTCACCAAGATATGGGAAGTTTAATATTTATAGGTAGGTTTCACCCATTTTATAGGTCATGAAGGCCCTTAGGGTGAGTACAGGTATAGCTCTACTCTTTCTAGGACCTCAGCACACTAGATGGGGGTGGGGTCAGCCCCATGCCCCGGCTGTCTGTACCCCCGGGAAAGACCTGGTACCCATTTTACAGGAGGCTGGGTGGGCCCCAGGGCTGGTCTGGATAGGCTGAAAATCTCGTCCCTACTGGGATTTGATCCCGGACCATCCAGCCCGTAGTCAGTCGCTATACCGACTGAGCTACCTGGCCCACAAGTTTAATGTTTATAATGTTTGTAATAACATTAACTGCTCTCATAATTACTGACAGCTACTGCATGATCCACTTTACACTGCCTGCAACTACAAATCTAACACAATTGGATGGTCCACAGAAGTGACTCAGCACCACAGCTTATGTTCAGCGACACTAACCATAATTTGGCTGCCCTGAGAGGGGGTTGTACTTGTTGCTCTGCTTTTTGATGATATGCTCATGAAGCTGATGGAAGTCTTTCTCCTCTCCTTGATAAACTTTGAATGTAAATTCCCGCTCATCATTAGGCCCCGCTGGAGGTGCGTCCTTGTTTGAAAGAATGTCGTTAATATTGAGTACTGCACACCCAAGTGGTCGTTTGAACAGCTGATGTACTGGAATTGAATGACTGGATGAACCCAACTTCCTGGATGAATCGGAATACAGCATGCGCCCAATCCTCATCACATGAGCCACCAGCCACATATCACAGCTCAGATCTGCATTACCCAAATCCTGTAACATGTTATCCAGCGGACACGTTAGCATGTCTAAGTAAGAGGCCATAAATTTCATGTTAAATCAATTACTGAACCCAGTCCCAGTGTGATACGATAATTTATGTCTGTTTCATACCCAAAGTTATGCGACATTCAGCTAGGTCTGTATTACAATGGCTGACTACTGGACAGAGTTCACTGTCAATGCAAGGCTAAATGATACTAAGCAGAGTTAGTTCTGCATTTGATTTTGAGAGAAGTTCTTGAAGAGGAAGCACTCAGAAAAATAACAGTACCCATGAATAACAGAATATGTCAACAATTTAGAATGTTACATGGTAAGTAGTTCTGCAGTTCCTACTGTCAAGGCACTGAAACCTAGGAGGATGTTATGAGCAGGGCAAGGGGGAATACAAGAAACAAGAATTCCTACACAATTTTGGGTTAAAATAATCTCAGCAAAAGGTTACTTGGAATAATGGGCAGCTAAGCTAAAATTAATATGGATCTTAAGGACATAAGTTGTGAGCATCAGGTATGGACACAAATGGCTCACAACAGCATCCAGTGCCAGATGAACAGATTCACGTTTCTAATTTGTGGTGACAAATACAGGCTATCACTCAGAAAACACATGAACTCATTAGCAACATCCTAGAAACAATCACCTACTGTAAACTTAGTAACAGTAATTCAAGATTATTTAAGTTGTGCAAGAATACTACCCATATATTAGTAAGTGACATAATATGAAATAAAAATATCTTGTAAATCTTCACACAGTCCATATAACTACAGTCATACATATTACTGTTCCTGAACAATGACTGGTGCAAACTTACAGTAAAAATAGTACAGTTGCTGTGCAGCTTCTCAACGTAATTGGAGAAACCTTCCTTGGATATCCTGACTAGAAAACGTTCACTGGAACAGAGTACATTCATGCATCTTGTTACAGTAACTGCAAGCACTTGTAACAACTAGAACAACAGCACATTTACAAATAAAATTACAGTAACTATAAGCACTGAAACAAACAATGTATATCCATGTCACACCACAGCAAGGAACAGAAGACTTGATGTTCTTACAGTGGTGTCACCTAGGGTTCAGGTCTTCTGGGATGTGGCAGTGTGTCACTAAGTAAGTGGTTCCTGATGGTTTTAAGGACTGTGGTGCCTTTACCTCCAAGGTAAAAAACAGTCCAGTAAAAATGAACTATTCTTGAAGTGCCTGACACCTTGAAGATAAAGGCACCATGGTCCTTCAAAACACAGGGCACCACTCACCCAATAACACAATGTCACATCCCAGATCACGTGAATCCTGTGAGTAAAGAGTATTAATAAAATGCACAGCACATTGTATCACAAACAGGGCATGAAAGAGTCTTACTAGCTGCTGCACAAATGTGCATAACACGTGGTGTTCATCTCATCAGTGGTTACAGTTTTATCTGCAATACTTCTCAATGAATTCTATAGTCTTTCAACACACAATATCTAAAAACATACTGATGCATTTACATAAAATGGCAGTCACTGCACTCCAAATACACACTACTGTAGTGTCCAGCTTTAAGCAGAACCCACTCACAGAATCTACCAAGCAACTCATAGAGTGTACATTAACAATTAGTATTACAGAAAGCATTCTTTTATCATGGAACTACTCATTGTAAAGTGGACAAAATCATTGGTGCAAAGAAGCCGATGACGCCGCCTGTTCTGCAGTGCTCAGTTCTGCCCAATCCTGAATTTAAGAAAAAACATCCCATACAGTGTCGTATATTTAAAGTACCAAATAAAGATATTTCCAGAGCCATACTACTCATATGAAGCTGTGACTGTCTGTCTGTCTGTCCTCTGATACAAATTATAACATAAATATCTAAGATCCCACTTGACAGCCATTCTGAAACTCAGTACAAATCTCACACCATTTTATATACAACTATTTTAATACCTATTACCTCTGCTACCATCAACAATACTTACAATGGAATTGTGCAAGCATAAGAGATTGAAACACCACAGGAGCCATACTATGTACAGTATTTCTGAATTGAAACAGACTGACTGGAGAGCCTGTATGGTGTATGTGTCTAAAAAGTATTTAGCTTTTATGGTAAAAATTTCATGTCAAATTGAAAATAACATCATGGCAACTATGGGAACAGTGCATATTTTTAATTTGTTTATGATATATGAAAACACTATGGGATGCATTAGAATAAAATTGGAATTGTTCACATTGAAGGCAATGATGGATGAATCGTGTAACTTAATATGTAAAATTTCTATGGTAAACCCTTTATAAATACATCCTGTACACCATGTAGGATTACTACTATCATGTACATTCATGATGTAGACTACTTAGTCTTACCTAATATATTTGGCTTTCTTAGAATCATATAAAGAGAAGTAGATTTCCGTGTCTTCTCCAACATGGTGACCAAAATCACGCATGCAGAAATACAAATGGTGCGTGAGGATCTTTTGCACTTCCTTACGTTTCATTGTTCCTCGTGCCTGCAAGAAGAAATAAATAATAGCCAGGAACACTGCTGTATCAAACATGTTGTCTATTGTGACCATACTTCATATATCAGAACAGAATAGAATACATAAGGGCAGGCATCCCAGTGACACATGCACTTTGACTGTTTTCGAAACTTCATACACTAGTGCCAACCTCATGATTATTCTTGTTTATATAACCTTAACTGTTCCCAATAGGTGTGGGATCAGTCAATAACACAACAATATCTAAAAAAGATGTTTAATAAAGGATGAAGTAAACTACATGTTTCGGCCTAATGTGGCCATCATCAGGTTTACATCCGAAAGAATGGTGGTAGTGCTTTACAGGATTGGTATGGGTATGTCACTATGGTGAGATCTCAGCATCTGTGATGTTTGTTATATGCTATTTTTTTGGGGGCCAGGGGGGGGGAGGTATCTGTAATGTGCGCTATCCTGGGGTGTGCAGCTCAAGTATGTCTGCTCGCTGCTGTCCTATGTGGGTCTCCTGTTACTGTTTGACCATATCCGATGTCTACTGCTGGTGGGCTTTTGTTATGGGTTGTGTGTGCTCTCTATCCTTTGTATCTGTGGTGATCTCTGTGTCCAGTCTGTTTTGTGTGTGCGTGTACTTGTCTTCCATCTAGGGGGTGTCGTATTTGGCGGTTCGGTGACCGGGTCCCAGACCTGTTTGGGGATTGTCGCTTGCCACTGTGATGGTAATTGTCACTTGGCACTGTGATATTTTACTGTTGGTTATATATCCGTAGTCTGGTGTCACTTGTATTTCCTGGTTTAATGCGTTGTATTTATGCAGGTTCATCTAGTTTGTTCGATGTTTATTGTATGAGGCGGCGTAACTGTATATTCCCATGCTGGTTTTCTTATTTTGAAATATGTTCCAGTTTACATACTACAGTGACAACACAGGAAGTACTTAGTTCCGTAAGGACCTTATGGCACAAAAAACTTAATTACAAAAAAAGTTTCATATTGTGAAAACAAAAAAATTCTCATTGGTTTAAAAAAAAAGTGTACACTAAGTTTCACTCTAGTTCACCAAGAAGAATTTAAGAAATTCTGGTTCCCACAAAGGGCAAATTTCCTCAGAATTCTGTTTCTATGCTTTAAGGCCGTTACAAAACATTAGCTTTTTAAAGGTCAGGAGATGACAGAATGTGTTCCTTTCAGTGATCTTTTTGAACTCAAACTTAAAGTATGAAGAATGGGCACTTCTGAATGAAACACCCGGTAGCTACATAACGTTACCCACTTAGCTGTATGCCATTTAATATAGCTTTTAGCACACAGTAAAGACAAACATATACAAAGAAATGTACTAGAAGGTCACAGTGGAATCCACATGTGCTAAGAAAGCATTTGAAAGCATTTTGAAGACATGCATACTGAGTCAAGAACACATTTCTGTGGCAGTTACACAACTGCACTAACATCACTCATTTAACGGAACTTGTATGTGTTTCATCACATGTGCATACATGTTACAGAGGATGTCAGAGAGTTAGAATGACATTTTATGCCAAAATCTATGTGTTTAATATACTCACCGATGCCCCTTGTGAGTTTTCTGTGCTTTGAACATGCTGCAAAGACAGAAAGAACACAGAATCAAACGGGATGCCTACTCCATAGTACAGTGGCTAGCCAACGAATTAGGAATTTTTTTGCCACAGTAGAGTTTATTACAATAATACACAGGCTAATTATGTTTCTATGCCACTTATTCCTACTGGGTGGGGTTGATTTCAGCACTAATAGTTTAGGGGATGAGAAATTAGTTTGCAGAATAAAAATGTATAAAATCCTCTACACATGTAACCCACTGTAATTAATTAAAGAAGTGCAACAAGGACATAATTTTATTACAATATTATGAACCAAACATGTTAACCTCTTCCCACAACATACACAGATAACTAAACAAATAAACATATTAATAAATTAAAGCATAATGAATATAAATAAATATAAATAAATAAATAAAGTAATTGATTAATATATATAATGCATTAACTAATAAATGAATGAACACATTAATGAATACATAAATACTATAGCAATAAACAGATAAGATTAATTAATCAATACAGGGACTAATGAATTAAGAACTAAAGTAATGAGTAAATACATACATAATACATATATACATTAATTATTTAATACACTAACTAATAAATAAATAAATGTGTGAATAAACACAAACACCCACACACACACAATATATGTATATATAGGCCTATATAAAATCTCAGTGATGCTAGGAAACAGAGGAAGGTTGGTCATAGATCATAAGAATGCTTAACACATCAGCCAAAACATTACAACATCCAGAATTTGTTTCTAGTTTCACTGTACATGGAACTCCCATACATGTATATACCAACTCACCACATGGTACAGTTCGATGACACTCATGGTATCTGGATCAACCATATGAGCACCAACACGGGGTACCAGGTCCAAACTGAGCTTCCTGAAACAGCAACAACATATTGTAAATATTTTTTCTGACAACAAATCAATTTTTTGATGGTAGGATTTTAGAATTTAGAGAAGGAAGGAATTCCTTAATTTTACACAGTAAAATCTCCCTAATGTGGACAATGTCAACCTGAATATTGTGCAATGCTGTCTGTTACAGCGCAGTTGGTGCCAAATGGTCAGATCTGCTCAGCTGTTTATTGACATCTGTACAGAGAAGTGTTGATTGAAGATCTGTTGCCTGGTCAAAAAATATTCAGCAAGACAGAACAGTAGGAAGAGACGTATTATGCTCAATGAATGAATGAAAGACTTTCAAAGCATCAGTCACTAATAATCCAGTTCTCTCGAGACATGACACTGCAATGCTGGGATAGTGTTTCATAACGTTGTAAAGGAACACAGCACATTCAACTTCAAGGATTGAGGGGCCCCAGTATTGTTTGAAGTTTCAAAGCTTCAGAAAACACTAACCCAGCGACAAAACATCACATCCAAAAAAACCTGGATCCACAATTGCAACTTTAAATCACACATCTGTAATTAATTTGGTGCATTATAAGGTTCTGGGCCGGTCCCATTGGCTGTGCATTGTAACACGTAGGTCTGTGGCCGCTCATCTACTGAGACTGTGGGTTCGAATCCCACTGGGGGCATGGATGTCTGTCTGTTGTGAGTGTTGTTTGTTGTCAGGTAGAGGTCTCTGCAACGAGCTGATCACTCGTCCAGAGGAGTCCTACCGACTGGGGTGCATCATTGTGTGTGATCTAGAAACCTCGTGAATGAGGAGGCCCTGGCCCACTGGGGGCTGTTGCGCCCTCCCCCCTTAAAAAAAATGAAAGTTCTGCAGTTTATATCACTCCAGCTATCAGACGACGTGTTTATGGAAACTCAGTGTGCCAACTTCATGTGTCCAACCACTGATATGTCAGACAATAGCATCATAGCAAGGTGTTTCATACCACTGAAATGTTATGCATGATTTCAGGCTTCCACCATTGCATGAATGAACCCTCTGTTCTTCTGGATCACTGCATAGCATAGAACAATAATTTTATGCTGACGATTTGGGACATAATACTGGTTCCATCTTCATACACGAAATAATCCACACTGCTGTTCTGTGTTGCATACCAACTCAAAAGAGCGGAGATTTCAAATGAAAAGTTATTTTTAATTAACTTAAAAAATGCTGAAATGAGAGCAGACACGTTCCATCACAAAATTCCAAGACAACTTATACAGTGGCATAGTACGGTTCTCAAGGGTGTGGCTATGAAAACTGCTGTCTTCTGGGATGTGTAGTCACACAGCATCTCAACCCACATTTTTGAGATTACAGTGACACTTGAAAATTGTGAATTCTCATGGCATCCATGTTGAAAATGCAAATATGTCAATAACAATGTTGACTGAAAACAGTCATGTAGGGTCTGTAAGTTACATATGTAACTAAAAATATGATCATGACAGATGAGTGTAAGTTATTTTCAGTGCTTCAAATATTGATCTCCTGTGAAATTTTAATAATTGGTTGTAGATAATGAGTGCTACTTGAATGAATTACTTAACATCCCCATGTGAATCAGAAAAATATTCATGCTGTTGATGCTTGTATCCGGTTACCTGCCAAACCAACAAACAAACACACACCCTTTTATTTTATAGAACCAATCTGAGCAATATTCCAGTGCTTTTCAGATCTTCTCATCTGTCCATGGCACCCGGCTGCAGGGAAAACACAAAGTGACTCCAGAGATAAATGAAATAATGCTGAACACCGATTTCCCTGAAGCTATGGCAGAAACAACAAGACAGCAAATGTGCCATAATGCCAATTTTGTACACAGGTTAAGGTAGAGCAATCCCTATACAGGCTTTGACAGTCCCTTGTGGCTCCACAAAGTTGGGGCTCCCAGATTTCAAGACAATCGGCACATGAAGACGGTAAGATTGTCAGCCTTACGCACCGGCCGCCTTTACACACCCAGGAAATATCCCCGGTACTCATTTCTGTTAGAGGCTGGGGCGACCCCATGGTCACAGTGTGGCCGGAATGATTATGTCAATGACACATTTTGTTTACATGTGGTCCTTGTTACTATGAACAGTTCGTCTTGATGTCCAATTATGGCACAGCTCTCAGTAACTTAATTACTTCAGTTTGGATATTTTCTTCTCTCGGTAGATTCAGGACGGTCCTCTACAAAGCATGCGGTTCTGAAATTTGCCAAGCACCTAAAAAGTGCGGCATACCAAAATTCGTGGTAAGACCTGCACAGCACGGAATGGTGGATTTCTGTCAGCTTACCGATAAATCATCGTGTTCCCTAAAACGGGAAAATTACCTTTAAAACTCCGTAACTCTATTCGGCAAGCAGAAAGTAACCGAAGTAGGCCTATCGTGTAATAATGTTTGTAAATCACTGTTCATAAGTTGGCAGCTATGAACAGCCTACTCTCATTCAAGCGATAATTAAATGTTCAGTCCTGTTGCATGCTAATAGCTTGAACCATCAGCAACATCCACACGTGACTTGGACCAACAGTTCATATCCAGAAGAAGGCTGCTGCCCCACCATAGACAAAGCCTCTTAAACACGCGCACGGAATACGATCGCTGCTCGGTGAGCCACCTGAGTGCTCAACGTTGTCAGCACAAACTGCCAACTCTGTACGTTCGCCTGGGAATTGGCGTGCCTCGCTTTAAAGAAGTGAGTCCCCGGGAAACGGGATGCCCTGCCTAAAAGATGTATGTCCCCTCAGTGTTTCGTTTGTCGTTTCCTTTCTATTCCTATTTCATTCTTACTTCTCTGTAATGGTAAAGTTCACCCTAGAACACGAAAGCCCAGAGTGGGAATAGAGGTATAGTTCTACTCTTTCTTAACCTCGGCGCTATATGGGGTGTGGTTGTCAACGCCTCGCACCGGGCCCTTTACCCCCGGGAAAAAGACTCACCCGGTACCCATTGCACAGGAGGCTGGGTGAACCACAAGGCTGGTCTGGACGGGTGCGGAAAATCTCGTCCCCACTAGGTTTCGATCCCCGTACCGTCCAGCCCCGCCGCTATCCCGGTCAATGTTTATTTCTCTGTCCTTTGCTAATATTCTTGTCTCGCTCCCGTTACTAAGTTTCGCAGACGTTGGGGCACGGAAGGGAAACAAACAGGTCATCCTCCTGTTCAGGTCTTTTATGGTGAGTAAACTAAGCCGGATGTACAAACCGACACAATATTTAGGGTAAAGGGTGACTCCAGGTATTTATTCTAGCTTATGTACCACGGAGTGCATCAAATCATCACGATGTGCACTGTCAACATAAGCACCACGAAAGCAGAGCGGGTTGACTAAAGGGGGAGAACTTTATCCTGTGAAGGTAGAACAAACTTTAAAGTACTTTTCTTTCCAATGCTCCCCGATATCCGAAAGAGCGCTGTTTTGTTTGAAGGTTCCCAGGCTTTGCCCGCTCGTCCTTCTTGTAAGAGCAACATGTAGATGAACATAATGATGGAGCACTGATGGAATGATACTGTCAGGGGAAAATCGAAGAACTCGGAGAAAAACTTGTCACAGCGCCACTCTGTCCACCAATATCCCATACGGACTGACCTGATATCGAAATGAAGCCAGGAATTACCGCAAACAGTATTTAAACACTGAGTTCGTACGTCACAGGACACACATGGCGTCTCCTTTAAAGGTCATTTTACAACAGGGAACGAAGGCCCAGAGGTGGAGTTGATGTATAGCTCTACCCTTTCTTTAACCTCGGCGCTATATGGGGGTTGGTGGTCAACGCTAGGCCCCGGCCGCTTTACCCCCGGGAAAGACCCGGCACCCATTTTATAGGAGGCTGGGTGGGCCCCAGGCCCGGTCTGGACAGGTACGGAAAATCTCGCTCCCACCGGAATTCGATGCCCGGATCGTCCAGCCTGTGGCGAGTCGTTGTACCGACTGCGCTATCCCGGCCCATCATGGCGTCTCCATTACCGGTCAGAACTGCACTCTTCTGGGTTATTACGCAGCGAGTGGCGGTAATTTCTTACCATTACTGTTGCACACAAACAGAACTGTACAAAATACGCAAATACAGACTATGAGCAAAATGCACGGTTACTAAACGTTACGGTGTATGGAACACGTAGCAAGGGCTGCGCACTGAGAAGTCAAAGCATTCAAAACGACAGCCAGACAAAATTCCGACAAGTAAGAACAAAGAAATGAGCACAAGGCGTGCACCTAAGAGAGGCGGGAGAACGGAGAAATGTTATTTGAATAATGGTTGACCAACTAGATGACACTTGCTTTATTATATATTGCTCAACATGTTTCAGACGTTAATACGTCCATCTTCAGGAGCTAGCGAGTACTTGTTGTGTTGTGTAGGC
>Ga0131853_10022843_pt1 | contig 11301 bp, 9 predicted proteins | sample TergutLab28metaG_FD_92764 | JGI IMG/M metagenome (GOLD analysis project Ga0131853, IMG submission 92764) | Labiotermes labralis P1 segment gut microbial communities from Petit-Saut dam, French Guiana - Lab288 P1 (version 2) (version 2) | ecosystem: Host-associated > Arthropoda: Insects >...
ATAATGCGGAGCGGGGTGGAGGAAAGTCTAAAAGATGCTTCTGATGTGTGGTGCTTACAAGCCCCCCCCCCCCCCCCCCCCGCAGTTGTGCTGTTATGAGATAGTGTGGAAAATTAAAAATCCTGTAGAGCCAGGTAGGCCACAGATGACAGTATGGTGCATGCTGGATAACTAAGGCTACAAACTAACACTCAGAATATGTCATACTTATTGCTCTTCCACAGCAACAATGGTTATGTGAACGTGCTTCAGTGTTATGTTTTATATACGTTGCCTGTCTTGTATATTTTTGTGAACAGCCTGATGATGGCTGTCATGATTAACTGAAACATCTATCTGTTTTATCTGCAAAATAAAGTTGTATTTAAACTGAGTATATTTGCAGTTCTTGTTATATTATAAACACAGCAGAAATATTTCATCTCAAGATTAATTGTAGCTTTATTGTGTAAAGGAGGAACGTATTGCAGGACCATAAGCATGCATGGGCGAGATGAGAAATTTGCAACTGATGATGAGCAGAATTTTTTTTAAACAGTTACATTATAAAAGTTCATTAAGCCACATAGTTGATCAGGTTTAATCCCTCCATCCTTAGTCTGAAAGTGGTGCAAAAGTCATCACTTGAGAGTAGTAAGCATTAAACAGTATTTTAAGGAAATACAAAGTTAGAATGTGGACAAAATTAAACTGTTTTAGGACAGGCTTCATTGGTGGGTTAATGTTAAGATGTAAATGAACTTCAAGGTTTGATAAATGATGGATAATTATTTTGACAAGTTCTGTGGATCTTAGCTTCTGAAGAACAACTTTGCTCCATATAGTTCTGCGAGAAGAGCTCCATGTGTTTATTATTGTGTACGTGGGATTGCTCATGTGTGTCATGGGCATGCAGTTCAGTCCCAAGCCACCTGCACTTTCATTACAGTGAGATGCATTGTTTGGAATGTCCTATTGAGTGTAACTCAAAGCTCATAATGTCAGGATTAGTAACTTAGAGGCACCTTGGGTGCAAACAGGTGTGCGAGTGGTACAAGACCAATTCCTCATTTGTGGAATGAATAAATGTGTTAATATTGTACCTGTGTATTTTGTATGATCAACTGAACTGTTGACTGCATGTTGATAGGCATTGTGGGAATGATAACCAGGTATGCTGAAGTGTTTTGTTCAAAATGATATTAATTCAGTTTTAATCTTTATGGTGTCATAATGTGTTATCATTAACGGCAAGGGGGAATGCCATTGGAAGCTATTTAGTACCTTAATGACGTTTTCCCAATTAGTGAATAGCTGTAACATTGGTGTAGTATAACATGTGTTAATAAAACATCATTCATATGAAATGATTATAGAACAGTAGTTATTGTCATATAATGCATTATAATTCTTTTTGAAACTCACAAAAACATCTCTAGTACAGCATGCTTCCACTTTAGGGAAGGTATGTCTCTTTGAAAGTTTTTCCATATCATGTATTTGAGTAATGCAAGACTTATTTTTCCATCATTTCATTGTTGTTAGTGGAGGTGTAAGCCTATGTTGCGTAGTGGCAGTTGTAATTTCAATGTATGCTATATTATGGGTACTAATTGCACTTGAACCTATTTATAGATGTGGGTAACACACTGCAGAAACAAAAATTAGATGAATGTAGCAACCACACTGCCTGCCATCTACATGTCTGCTTTGTCACTGATGCTTGCATGTATGTGGTCTGAATTTCTTTTAAATGTGACTGAACTTCGTTTGTTGTGTTTGCTTTCTGTGTTTGTCTATCCCAAATTTCTGAAAGGGCAAAATTCTGTAACTTGAACATCAGTAATATGGAGGTACACAGTATTTCTTTAATGGGGCTGCTTATTTTGTATGCAGCATTTATGTTGTTTGACTGAGACCGTTAGGCCATCAACAGGTCAATCATTCATGCAGAAAATCTGTGTACTGGAACTACAAAATTTTCTGATACGTTATGTCTTCTGCATGAAGGATTGACTTGTTGATGGTTTGAAAATTCTTGGCCAAAACATGTAGTCAGTTCCTGTATGAATGATACAGTCATCTACAGACATGTAAATGGGATCTTGTTTCTGTATGTAGAATATCATGCAACCGAATTCCTTCATGAAAAAATACTATTGCATTTTTACTTTGTTTTATACAATTGCTCTGTTTTGTTCATTAAGTCATTTCTGTCGAAGATACACAAAGTCTTATTCCTTCATTTGCAGCCTTATTGTTCCTGTTTGCAAATTTAGTCACCTGCCTGTGTTGGGCCTCTCACTGATAAACAGAGGAATTACTGACACATGATTTAATTGGAAGTTCTGGCCATTCTTGAACATTGTTATAAGTAAAGCCACCATTCATACCCCATACAGCAGCTGTATGTGGTGGGGTTGTCCAACAGTGACACATGTTTCATACTGCTGTAGCAAAATGTGTGACACACAGAGTTCACCTTCTGTGATTTCTACCATAGTGTCACCAATTTCTATGTGTAACATCTCAGAAATGTGTTCGTTGTTTCTGTAAGCTTTCAGTTTTAATTTTTCTCACAGGTGAAAGTTACACACATTTAGATTATGACTGGCAGAGTCCTACACTGTTTGTCATTGAAAGCAGCTGTAGCACCCACACTGAATTTTCTGTAGCACGTGCTTCCTTGTCATACTTAAAATACATGCAACTCATTTGTCCTGTGCTTACATCTTGACAGACAGGCACCAGAATTTTTTTTTTGTTGATGTAGTACTTTGAATTAACTGTATCGTAAAATGATTTCAGGCCTTATCATTCATGTATTGTAGTTCTCAATTATGTGTTTTATGTGGCACACTTGGGATCTCTCCCAATCCACACTGTGCACTGAGAACAGAATACAATGAAATTTATACCCCAGGAAAAGAATTGGAATAAGTAATCTAAATTTGTAATAAGGGAAGCGAATGTCAGTTATTGTGTCTTGAATATTTCAGAAGGTTGGTTAAAAAGTGTCTCATACCTGGATGAGCCAGTTGAAGATGGCACAACACTGATTATTTACACGGATATAACTTGAGGGTTTTTCTAGCTGTAAAGGCTATGCTTTTTTGCTCTCAGTTTTTTGTTTTCTTTGTATGTGTTGTAAATTACTGGCATAAGCATATACTTCTCTAGATGTTTCTCTAGCAGCAGTGGATCAGTTTTCATGGCACAGTTTGCATGTTGATACAACATACGATTTGTTGGCTTAGTGAACCCAGATTCTGTTGACAAACTCGTACCAAAATATGTCATAAGATTTTTTGTTATGATAAAATTGTGAACAAGAAACATATTATTCAGCATGGTATGTCACCACTGTTCACATTCGGTGCATGCTGACACTCAAGACACCTATTGTAATGGTGGTTGCATAGCAGCAGGCTGTTTATGTCAACATGGGGGTCTCCACTTTGTAAGTTACTGTTCCAACAACTTTTGACCGCACCTGTCTGTATGTTGTTTCCAGTATAAGGGTCTAAATGGAAAGGTCTTTCAGTTTTGTTTTATTGAGAATCCAGGTCATTGCATATTCACAAATGACAAGTGCACAGAGAATTCAACCAAATTGAATTGTTGCTGGGGGGGGGGGGGGCGGCCAAAGTTTTACAGTTAGTACAGTGACTAAACTACACACTAGATGGCCCAGAGTTCAGATCCCAGTTGGGGCAAGGGATTTTGTTTTCAAAGGGTTTAGACCAGCTCTGGGACCCACACAGCCTCCTATTCAAAGGGTACTGGGGTTCTTTCTGGGGTAAAGTGGCCAGGATGTGAAATTAACCATTCCCATTTAGTGCCAAGGTTAGGAATGAGTGGAGCTGTGACTGTGACTCCTATATATTCCTCTATGATGTGGAGAGGGTAAACTGTACCTGAGAACACAAGCACCTGGCAACTCTGAAATACTTCAGAATCTACTCATCTGTGGATGCATTTTCAAAGCAGTAATTGCTGGATTCTTCTGAACATTGCTCCTATGCTTTACACCATTTAGCCAGTTGTGTGTTTCTGGAGCCATTAGGTTACACATTTCATAGTGATGCAGCCTTAATCAGATGTTATTCTCTGGTGTTTATAATTCTGACTTTAATCTTGTTTTCAGAATTGATCCCTTCTTTGGTTCTGAATTCTCCACTGAAACTTTATTTCTATATAAAAGATGTGTGGAAACATGATATGTGTTTTTTGATATTCTCTCAATGGATGTGATTCCATGTAATTTGGTAGAGTAGTGTTTCAAGGAAACTTTCTGTTGATATCTTGGCGGTAGGAGAGTAAGTCATGTGGGGAAAATTGTGTGGGTCAGAACTGACTAAGCCAGCTGCTGTGCACAGGGTCTGACCTAAGAGGGAAAAATTTAGAATGCTATGAGCAAGAGAGGTAGATAATGACAGTTAACTGGTTTGAATGTAATGGAATGTTGTAAAATAAGTGGAAGGGAGATATGTGTTGGGAAAGAAATAAAGAAAAAACCAGTAGAAACAATTTGCCCAGCAAAGGGCTGTTTTGAAAAGTGGGGTATAGGGGGAAGGAATGTGGGCAAAAGGGGCGAAAGAAATTATGTGACATTACATGCCAGAAGATGTGTTCCAACCTGCATTCATGTTAGTGAGTGCACATTGGAAAACACCTCTAGAAATTCATTCTGTATGTGTTAGCAACAAGGAAATTTACTGAATATTTAAATCATGCTGCATGATTTCAGTTTTATTTTCCATAAACTGCCATTTGTTTAATAATTTTAGTTTTTTTCTGTTCACATAATATTTATGTTTTTAATCAACCATGTGCTAAAATTTGAATACTCATCCAAGTAGGATAAAAGTTAATGTTAACTGCACTGAGAACTTCCCATCTCATATACAATGTGTTGTGCTGCTTCTGTAGCGTTTCTGCAACCAAGCATAGCACTGTGACATTTTGCTAGGTATTACATTTGTTGGCATTGTCAGTAATAACTGGCATAATTATACAGTATGTTCACTATTACCTTGCAGTATATGATTAATAACATTTATGGAGCGTATCGTTACCACTCCCTCAGATGATAGACTTCTTGTTGTCATGCCCAGTATGATGTTACTCTCTTTGATGCATCATTAAAGAACCGAAATATTCATATTGCTCTAGTTAATACATATGTTGCTTTATCATCTGTTGTTACAGTAATTGGTGTGAAGTATTGGATTGCATTTGTAACTTCCTTTGGTGTTTTTGTCTTTACTGCAACATACATGCATTACAGCATTTTCATTTCCTTTGTTTGCAGTATACACACACACACACACACACACACACACACACACACACACAGATAAAATTATTCCCTTGGAAAAGACACACACATGGGCAGGTGAATTCCTCATGTCCTAAGCCTATACAGTCTGCTACAATATATATATATATATATATATATATATTGTAGCAGGCTGTAGTGGCATAGGGTATGAGGAACTCACCTGCCCTTGTGTATGTCTTTTCCGTGGGAATATTTTTATCTGTAAATTCCATGCATTTATTTATTTTATTTCTTAAAATGTATTACAATATATGGCAATGGAAAGTATTATATCAGGGTAGGAGGGTTCTGTTCTTGTGTTATGTGGAAAATATGGCAATGAAGTGAACTTATAGGATAATACTCTTGACTTCCTGAAGGGTCCACCCTTATTAGGAACTTTGCTGTTACTGACTTTGTACTGGTCTTGAAAAGTACACTCGTAATGTATCCATTAGCTTGAACTCATTCCTGGAAACATGAATGTTATTTATGTTGTGTTGTAGTTCTTTTTATGTTAATTTAATCATATTAGTAAATATATGTTCATGTTTATTCACAATTTTTGTTTAGGAACAGAAAACATTATTGGTAATTTTATAAATGTTATCTGGATAATAATGCACAAAATAAAAGATTATTGAAGTGAAATTATTTGTTATTTGTCTCTAGTAGTAATTTGAGAAATCTGAAGTAATATGAGTAGTATCATGGTAAATTACTGGCAAAAGAGCAGTTTGTTATTGTTGATGTTCGAGATGAACACCAAGTTGTCTGTGAAATGGCATGTGCTGAATCTATATGAACATTAAATTTATTATTGTTATGGTTGAGTTCATCCCATTATGTTTTATTTAATTGATTGAACAGTATTACACATCCAGTCCATGGTAATTTTTTGTTAATTAAACAATGGGGACATCTGCCAGAAAATATGGAACAAAGAAACTATGCTATGACTGAGTGTGAAACACATGGTCTTGTTATGAAATTTTCTTGTACAGTATCAATACATTCTTTTAGTGATGAGTCAGCATAAAATGTTGAAATACATCTTTAAGACTGCTGTGAAATTGTATACACTCAAAAGGTTTCTGATCCTTTTGTTCACATACCTGTTTTTATTGTTACTAGGTTGGGTGTGTGTTTCATTCAGTTGTGTTTATGCATGTGCCAGGGCAGTGACATTTCTTCTGTGTGTATTTTGTTTTTACATGGCGTGACATGCAAGTTCTGGATTACCCACACAGTTTATCACTTCAAGCAGTGAGTCCACAATGATTAGCAGCATGTTATGTTTTGTTTGTTGCTGAAGCAAATAAGGCAGCAGTAGCAAATAAGTGGCAAGCTTTATAGAAGTGGATTTTTTTTGTCCTGATGGAAATGTTAGGTGGTTGGAGCAATGTGCTAACATCAAGTGTGGTGCAGAGTTAGGTGGAAGTGTGCATGAAACTGTGCAGATGTTAACAGAGGCTATGATGCTGAAGCTATGAAAATATTTAACTGAGATGGGAATGTGAAGAGTGTGTATATTGGTTCGTACTGACAGTGAAGTGAATAGATGATGGCTGAGACACTAAATGTAGACAGAAAAACTGTGAGGAAAATTCTGATGCTAGATTTGGACATGAGGGAGGTTTCAACAAGGATGGTGTCCAATATGTTGATGACCAGATAACAGTAGCAGCTAGATGTTTGTTCTGGTCCATCTTGTGACTTGGCTGAAGGAAACATTTTTTTTATAGAATTATTACACTTATTTTGAACATGATCCATGAATGAAATGCCAAAGCATACAATGGGAAACATGTCACTGATTTGAAAAAAAAAAAATAGGCATGCATGCCAGACAGTCTGAATTTGGTTTTGAATTACAAGATCATGACATATATTGAATTTCTTGAACAAGGTTGAACACTGAACCACTGATGCTAGGAAACACTGAAAACGTTCCTTGATTTTCTTCCAAGAAGACCTGAACTTTGCCATGATCTTTAGATCTTGCATCAGGGCAATGCTCCTGCATGTGACGCACTCCCTCTAGTGGAGATTTTGGCCAAAAAATTCATAGCTAGATTTTATCATCCACTACATTTGCCAGTTTGGCCCTCCCCATCTTCTGGGTATGCTGAAAACTGAAAACCACTTTGAAGGGTCACATATTTTCAGGCATTGGCATTCACACACGCTTCAACGATACTGAAGGTTTCCAGAAGAGGCTTTCCCCAGCATTGTTCAGAACAGCAGAAAGGGTGACTGAGGAAGTTCATTGATGTGCAAGGAGGCTATGTTGAGATAAAAAGCACTGTTAGTTTGTCAGCAATTAAATGCAGCTCTTACAGAGGCATTCCAGGAACTTAATTGTTTGACCTTGTATTTCTACATAGTAATTTAGTGTGGTAAATTTATAGCTCTTATATTTCCGTAGCAGGTATCATTCTATGACCACTTTGCAATCTCGAACACTTTTTTAACTGCGACAGTTCAGAGCATTTTACTTATTTTTGTTTTGTGGCGTTTGTCATATCGTGACACTGGGATAAACTTAAAACAAGATATCACCACTTCTCATCATCATTTGCGTGTCATCATTTATACATTATTCTACTATTTGACATTATATACACTTTTTGCTTTAAGCAACCCTAGCATCAACATAATATGACCATTTCCAGATTTTTGTTACATACATTGTGTCTGTCCTGATAATTCTGGTATGTTTAGGATTGAGTGGTGAAAAATTGCTCAAAAGAAAATACGTGTACTTGTAATCCAGAAGTGAATTTGAGATTAAGAAAGTAACTTTTTCTGCCAGGCCCTTGATAGTAAAGTGTCTATTGATCCCTACACATTATTAGCTGAGTGTGTCCTAATTAAGAATAATAAGCCTTCTGTATACATTTGGTGATATTAATTCATATTCATGGTACAACGTAATCTTTGTTCTATCAAAATTAGATTACAAGCATATTCCAGAAATGTTAAATCCAGTGATAAGATTTATGTGTTTATTTATTTGTTTAATACAGATACATTTCATTTATACATTTTATGATAATAAGGACACATTTTATCATTTTCATGATGTATTAGTTTTATGTTGAGAGTCGTACACCTGCCTTATTCAGGTACATAGGTTTTTTGTTTATTATATTCTGTTATTATAATGTATCATAATCCTATAATTATTTTGAAGGCTTCATTACCATTTTCTCTTAGCAGCCACAAGTGTTGACCAATTTTTGGGGCATATACTTTCTATATTCTAGTTACCTGATCTTCCATTCCATTAGTTTTCCTGTTTCTTATTGCTTATTTTATTAAGTTTTATATTATCATGTATTTCATCTCCTTTTCCCTACTATAAATGTGCCTAATGTATCTATCACCAGCTGTAGTACAATTTTGAGATCTTAGCAGGTGCGTGGATAACCAGTGTCATGTGATATCTGAAATTATGGAAGGTAGTTTTAAAAGTGATATTTCCTTAGTGATACTAGATTGTGGATGATAGTTCTGCAGTGATGTATCAAAGATTATGGAAGACTGGAAGTTATGATTGTTGGACAGTTATAGTTCTGTACTTATATATCTGTGATTTTGTATAATATGTCTGAAATAGCCGGTTTTGTAGCATTGAGTGACAATGAAAATGACAACAAAGAAAATAGAAGACAGACTCTAGAGCATGTGGAAACTGCTAATCTGTGTACTCATAATGCCTTGTCCACACACAAGCCAACAAATTTTGTATGAAACTGAACTTTACACTTCAAGGATATGGAATGTCTTTGCAATTTTCAAGGATAATCACATAATCTTCCTGTCAGTGATGCCTGAATGGACCACTTTACTGTGTGCGCAGACGAATCTCTGTGCGACTGTAATGGAAGAAATCAATATAGTTGTTGCATCTTCCAAAAGAAATTCTGATATACTTGAGATGAACTGGAAAGACACAAATGCTGGAGACACTGAGGCAGATATTAATAATGCACTCATTTATACATGGGTAATGAGTCTATTCAGCATTGGAATGTTATTTTTGTGGAGGCATTTGTTATGTAGCATTGTAAGGCTAAACCAAAGCAAGACCAAAAAGGCTAAAAAAAGTAGGGTAGTATGTGTGTCTCAACACACAACATTTGTGTGGACAAACGTATGTGTACAATCTAGGACTGATTACTTGGAAGGTGTTAAGGAATGTGGGTAGCATGGGATGGATTTTGGTCTGGCACTATACATTCAAACAGACACAGATTCATACCTTCAGCTTCCCTCTTTCCATCTCTGCTCTGCTTTTTCACTCCACAAGTTTCAGGTTTTCAGTCCCAGACATGGTGACATGCGAAGGACACCTTTGTGAAGAAATTCATAAAGTTTGCCCTTCTTGTGTTAATCTAACAGTGGCTGACTGCATGTCTGGTTTCATAGGGAAGTTTTATTTGGAAAATATATGAGTTATACTGGGGCAAAAGAGAAGCCAGCAACAAAGATATGCTCTTTAGGTGTGGGGAACAAGTACTAAAAATGGCTGAATGATATGTAGGGAAGTACCACATGTGTGTTTGTAAGTTTCTTTGATTAGTGAAACTGATTGACCTTTATTTACAAAAGAAAATTTATGCCTTTGCAATGTGCCATTTTGAATGATAGCAGTGGCCCATCAAATTCATAACTCCCAAAACTCAGAAACTGGTGTGGGGAGTCCATGTAAATTACAGCATAAAAGTGGTGTGGCATGATAACTGTTATGGCCTGCTGTGTTCCAAAAATTTGGATTTGAAATACAGTGAAATAGTGGTGAAGAGAGTGGGAAGGTGTAAAGAGAAAATCAATATGTAATGTCCCAAAGCCATTGCAGACTCCAAGCACACAGTATGTGGGGAAGTGAATTTGAGTGATCATCTGTGATAATATTGTGGTGTTAGTAGATCTGCTGGGAAGTGGTGGGGGTTTCTTCTTTGTTTGGTATGCACCATGAGCATTTCATCCACACTGTGACTAGCAGATCATCTGTTGCAAATGGCAAGAGGCAGCCAAAGTTTGGAATGAACCTGCAGCATCCGATGAAAACTTTCAAGGTGGTGAAAGATACATACATGATGAGAAATTTGCCTGTTAAGTTCAGCCTCGTCAGAATTGCTCCACTTGCTGGCAGAATTATGGACCACACAGATATGTGTGGGTTGTGCATCCAAAGAAACAAGGATACCTCCAGGACATGAAATTAAACACACTACATGTACAGACAGTGTAATATCTCATTGTCCCATGTTGGCTGAATTTTGTGTTACCACAGAAAAAGGGATGTTGTAATTCAAAATTGGGGCATATCTGTGGGGTAAGTACTGGAAAACCTATCAATATCATAGATCTACTACCAAACTGTGATGTGACATAACATAAGGTTGTTGAGGTACAGTATATACATTTTTTTAAAGTTTTGCATTAGTATGATTCATTCCTTTAATATTTGACAGCCTATTGCAAGCTCATTGAAGCAGGCTGAGCTTAGATGGGAATGTCAGCAGGTTAAAAAATGCCCTGTCTTTTATTGAACTGAAATACTGTACTATCTTTACAAGAGCTCCTACTGGACCCTATTCTGAGCCAGATGAATCCACTCCATACTTTAGTTACCTATTTTAGTATTATACTTCTACATGTGCCTCAATCTTTGGTTGTGTCTTCCTTTCTAGTTTTGCAATCAATATTTTTTATGCATATATCACCTTCCTTTGCTTGCCATAGGTCCTCCAAAACTCAGTCATCATGATACCAATTTCTGTTACTTTTGCTTGTGTAGCTGTTAATGTATACTTTGTTTGAATAAAGGTTGACCAACTAGATGACACTTGCTTTATTATATATTTCTCAACATGTTTCAGACGTTAATACATCCATCTTCAGGAGCTAGCGAGTACTTGTTGTGTTGTGTAGGCTGACTTGAGGCGTGCTGGTGTTATGTAGCGGGATTGTCTGTTGGTGATGTGGTA
>Ga0131853_10022844_pt1:0-10000 | contig 11300 bp, 11 predicted proteins | sample TergutLab28metaG_FD_92764 | JGI IMG/M metagenome (GOLD analysis project Ga0131853, IMG submission 92764) | Labiotermes labralis P1 segment gut microbial communities from Petit-Saut dam, French Guiana - Lab288 P1 (version 2) (version 2) | ecosystem: Host-associated > Arthropoda: Insects...
ACCACAGTTTGAGAACCAGGACACAAAAAGTGAGTAACTTCCTCAATTACATAGATGCAAGGTTCAGAGAGCATTTTATTCCTGGCCAGAACCTATCAGTTGATGAGTCTGTGGTTGGTTTCAGGGTAAAAATTCCTTTCATCATTTACAACCCAAAAAAACCAACTAAATGGGGAATCCGTGTCTATGTTCTGGCAGACGCTGCCACCAGTTATGTCTGCACCTTCATTCCCTACGATGGCAAAATCACCACAGAGAGCCTCATCAAACCGGACCTTCCTTTTACATCCTGAATTGTTCTTAAACTTTTCCATAATATCAGATAGACATGGCCTGATATCAGCGGTTACCACATTTTTACTAACCGATTTTATACAAGCCCAACACTTGCCAGTGAACTAAGTAAGGTCAGGTGCCACCTCACTGGAACTGTCATGAATAACAGGAAAGATGTTCCTGCTGTCATGAAAAAACCAAAGCTAAAAAAAGGTGAAAAGGTAGCATACAGAAATAATGAAAACAGCCTACTGCTGGCTTGGCGTGACAAATGTTTGGTGACAATGCTAAGCACTTGGAATATGTCCATATCAGAGCCTGTATGGAGGAAAGTAAGAGGCAGAAAAGAAGAAGAAATGGTGGAGAAACCAAGTGTTATTGCAAATTACATGAAGAACATGGACGGAGTAGATACTGCTGATCAGTATTGTGTGACATACTGTTTCCTTCGAAGGACACTGAAATGGTGGAAAAAATTATTCTTCTGGTTTTTGGAGGTTTCAATCATCAATGCCTACGTTCTGTATAAGGAAAGTTGCAAGAATAGCAATTCCAATCCAATGAGCCACATAAAGTTCAGGAGGGAACTAGTCATGGCCCTTGTTGGGGATTTCCGTGAAGGTGGTGGTGCATCCACAAGAGGAAGAACTTCCACGTCCGACAACCAGCAGAGACTGAATGGAATGCTGCACGTGATTATCCTACATCCAGAGAAAAACACAAAGATTGCATAGTGTGCTCCAAACGAAATGTGCCAGGTGGAAGGAGGGAAACAACATACATTTGTGAAACATGTGATCATAAACCAGGTCTTCACATGGGAACGTGCTTCAGACGATACCACACATTGAAAAAATCCAAACTCTAGAATGCATGTCAGACACTCTAGATATAATACACATTCATATTTTAAATTTAAATTCAAAGGTCTCTCTGTAAATTAGCTCACTGTATAACCATACCAATACTAGAGATTGTACTGACATTTAAATTGGACCTGGCTATTTAAACTTGTGATAAACACTGCGGACCCCAAAGGGTTAAAGGAACGGCCACTCTTGATTCAAAATCTAGATTAAGGGCACAAAGGCCTGTTACAAAGGCCAAAGTGCATGTGGAGTGAAGAAAGCTTCAACCCAAAACATACACAAAAATTCTTCATTCACAGGACTTTTCATTTCTGTACTGCTGTCCACATCCATTCACAATTCAATGCAGCCAACTGCTGCTTCAGAAAATAACAATTACTCTGCTCATCTAAACATTCAAACTTGTCCGATAAACAAACCTGCATTACAACATCACACAGACTGCAACTGATCAATATCATCCAGATGGAACCAGTCAACACTCTCTCATATCTCATGACTTTAAGATCAATATCAATACAATTCCACCAACCTTACTTCTGCCTCCCAAGTGATTTCTTCTGTTGGGGTTTTCCTAAGTAAAATTTTGTGTACAAATATCACCCATACCATATATGACATATGCATAAAACATTTCATTTTGCCTGATTTGATCAGCCTACAAATTATGAATGTTCTGATTATACGTTATCAAGCCTGCTGATATTTCTTCCCTCGGCCAAATATTCCTCAGCACACTATAATGGATCACCCTCAATTCCCTTTTGTCCTACCCTTATGGTTATGTTGCCATACAAAAGAACAGGTAAAAATAGAGTTTATATTATTCTTTGAGCTTTCAATGGTGAGAGGAAGGTTAAAGATTCTCTACTATACCACACTTTTTTAGAATGAATGGGTTATATTTAGAAGAGGACTTGGTCCTAAATTGTGGTTATCAGACATCATCATGTTATTTATTTGCCTCTGCATTTACTTACAGGCACACTGCCTTACTACAGATTCACACAAGCCAAGAACACACTGAAATTCCCACTCAACATAGTGGAGGTGTTTAACTGAACAGATGTAGAGATAGAGATCATGAAAGACACTACACATTTATGGATATTGGTGACATGTGTCTAGTAACGGGAACACAGGCAGGTAACTCACCTCATCTGGTTCGGCCTTTATTGGGGGAAAAGATATAGGTTCAGGAATCGCTTCCACTTTTACAGCAACACCTGAGTCTTCTTCAACCTTTATACTGATGACTTCGTGTGTGTCATCAGATGATATTACACTTGTACAACTGCATGAAGCTGGTACAACTGCGCAGCTCTGTAAGATAGCAGTACACTGCCTCATTAGTGCATCCTCAGTCATGGTGATTCAGGCACAACTTCATTGCAACTGATAATGGTGTGGACCTTCTGTGGATTGTGTCCACTACAGTCTTCAATATTATTACTAGCAATTAACTCCACGAAGCACAGTCCTTCCTCAGAAGCTAATAACTATGGGTACTTATTACAATTCCTGCCCTTTATGCAAAATCTTGGCTCATTATCATGTGCACCACTGCCTGTCACTGGTGCAGTGCAAAACATCTCACCCAATTTCTTTAATACATACATCAGATGATATCACCCTTTTTTTATCTTCATGGTTTCCTGAAAAGAATTTCATATGCATTTCTTATGTCACATATATTCTGCATGCTATATAACCTGTCCATTTTGTGATCCATGTTTTCACTATTCGAATCACTTTCGGTGAACACTACCAATTATGCAGCTACTCACTACACAGTCGTCTGTGGCTTTGTGTTGCTTCCACCCTCTTATGTCTAAATATTCCACTCAGAAGTTTTCAAAACACCAAGTCAGCAGTCACTCAGCAGCATGAGACATGTTTTACACCCATACAAAATAACAGGTAAACACACACATATATATATTTCAAGTCCTTTGTTTTCACAGAGCTGGCAGAAAAGCAAAGGGTTATGCAAAAGTTTGTAGTAAGTATTACAACAATTTCCTCTCAATTTTTTGGCAATATGACCTGTAGTTATTTTCATCATTACCATTCCTTTAATCTGGCACCTTATAATCTGCCTCTCACAGTTTGGCACTGGAGGAAAGCAGGCTCTGCGCTGGTATTTCCAGTGTCTGTAAATTCACGTGCAGATACTGATTCCATCACTTATCCTGGAATACTTAAACTATAATGAACACAATGAACTATTACAAGGGATACTAATCACCCACCAAAGACCAGTAAACAAGGTAGTGTTGCCAAAAGTAAACAAGTAACATTAACAATTCCTAATGAACTTGAAATAATTTGGGGGCTTTAGCTTTGACAGTGATAAAAGGTGAAATGATTATGCCTTCATACATCAGAATGATATCTCTGACGTAAAGAAACGGATGAAACATCTACAGTCATTTATGGCATCCAGTGAAAGTGTGGGGCCTTTTCAAGTAACTGGCGCTGGACCAGCCTACAATAGCACAACTGGAAGAAGAGTTGTGTTAGCAGTTTACAGCAGTGCGTTCGGAAAGCAAACCCAAGACTACACTTATGATAATTGAAAAAGGCAGTCTTCATATGATACAACAAAAATATCCAACATGAGCCACATTAAAAATCTACCTGGAAGAACTAAGGTCAGTGTACTGTTTGATAATCTATAATAGTTCAGAATTTGGCACCTGTCCAGTCCTATGGTTGCCAGATGAAAGGAATGACCCTGTATTAGAACTTTTCTACACTTTCACATATTTATTAAGTAGCTCAAACTGTAACATTTCTTACACAATCTGGTGACTGGCTTTTATCACAAACGTAGTTCTATTTGGTCCTACTTGCAAATCAAACTCCTTCAGTATTTGTCATATTTGATTTAACCCAATACATCAGCATCAGCTGCACACATGAGAACTATGATGCATGAGCAATTCATTTCAAATTCTCAGATTTCATCTTGAACCTTTCCAATTGCACATACCAAATGCTGATAAGCCATCTCCCAGTGTCAAACAATCACAGAACAAGCTCATAAAATCACTTCATGCACACAACACTTACCGTGCTTTCCTTAAGAGCAGGAAATATTTTTTCAGCTCTCTGGAGCAGTATTTTGGGCATTTTTGTTTTATGGGACCGCAAATCCTTGTGCAACTTTGGCACTTCTTCATCACTCATTATGATTCGTGGGTTAGGTGAGATAGTACCTTACAAAAAGGCAATATACTTTCACCACTCTGAAAAAAATCTATGTTTACTGAAGCAACAAGAATCCATACACACAAACTTACAGACTGAAAAGCACAAGAAACTTGCTTTGGGGAGGAATATTCTGGATGGCACTCAACCTAAGAAGCTACCTATTTTCCAAGGTGATAAGTCCTGTGTCTTCCAACAAGACAGCACTCAGCCTCACAATTTTAGGTCTATTAATTTACTTCTTGAATGAGCAGTTTTGAAAACAGATTCGACACTGGCCACAAACATCACCCTACTTCACATCGTTGGCCAATCTGTCTGCAATTTTGTGTGCATGCAAATGCGAAATGTTAATTGCACCTGCATCATTATGACTGAAAGTTTGAACAACTTACGATACACAATAATACGAAGGCAGACTTAAATTGCAGCACTACTTTTCTCTGAATTGTGTCTTATCACCTGGGTACAAAAACATTAATAAGAATGACTATTTTTAAAATCTACAAATGTGTAATATCAAGTTTTGTTCCACACTCAACACAACGTTTTTAACAGCATAATATCATTATTAAGGCACATACAAGATGCTACTCTAAAAAAAAGCTTGTATCTAAGGTAATAAATAGTGAATAAACTTTGGTAAAGTTCAACAACGCTGTGGTAAAATTAAACTGCAATACAATTTCAAACAAAATAAGTTACCTGTAATAATCTTGCTGTGAGTGCAGTATCTTTGGCCATAACAACATGTTAGCTACTGGGCTCTCTGTAGGTCCCAGGCGCCGTTCTTTACATTCTTGACCTACTGAGTCTCCTATCACCTCAGCCAATTCGTAACTCCCCCCGGGAATATCCGCCAAAGACAGTCGTTCCACAATGCAAGATACAGTCTCTTCGGAAGTCGTCTTTTTAGTGGCTTCAACTGAGAGTGTCTCATAGTGCTGTGGTAGAGCGCCCACAAACACCTGTACAATGTAGCGGTTGTTTTCTGTTCCTCCAGACATTCTTACTGTACACTCGCCCGTATGCACTAATTCTCTTCATTTGGGACTATTTGGTTCGTTCGTTACAACCGCGCTCGCTTCTACCAATGTCCACAGCGTTCCACTGCACAGATCGTCTAATTCCATTGCATGCCTGTTGATGTTGGTAAACCATAGTAGGTCATGTATCTGTTCAATGTGTTCTATGCACTGAAAAGAGCTTAGCCATGGCATTCTCTATTAAGGTATAAATTAAGGTCTAGTAATGTCTATAAATAACATAAAAAAAGTGTGGTTAATACACCATTAGAATCATGGGGTGGTACGAAAGCAGTACAATGATTTTCCGAAGAAATTTACTAAGGTTTGTGATATTGATACTGTTTGTGTGTGTGTGTGTGTGTTGGGAGGGGGGGGGGACCTTGTGTTTATTTGCGCATGCGCAAGATTCGGTTACGTTAACTGTTCATGTAAAAATGGTGGTTGTTATCTTCGGTGTTAACTTAATTTGACGTAGATTCTGCGATTAAAACACATATTTTGCCACACAAGCGTGTTTAATTGAATCTGTATTATGTCTGTAGGTATGTGTGAACGTTGACGTAATGAATTATTTGACTACTTTCTATAGATGGACATGACTGGTTCTCTTTGGCACGGCACTGGATGGTGGTGGATTATGCGTGAGCAATGTTTCATTTCATAGACGTATGCCACAGTAAGCTTATATTCACAATTTGTGTGTTCTTGTGTAGGCTTTCCTGCGATGTATTTGGGGAAATGTGACAGCAATTTTGTTAAACATACTGCAGTTGTGAATTTCAGGAACTCTAATTTTGATGGCTTGACAGACACATCAACATGTGACCCCAATCTGACATTTACTGTACTTGCGTGATTAAAATTATACCGCAGATGTTGATAACCAATAATTAACTTGTAAACTATGATGTATTAATTATATGAATTTTTATTGTAACACGAGCTCAATATTATTTCAGGCGTGTGGGTCTGCAAGTTAATGCCCCCAAATGGTTGGAAGGTCTGCAAAAGCTGTAGTGTCACGGTAGTGGGATATAAACATTCCCGACATGTATAGTACAGAAGACATTCAAATGTAAATTATTGATACAACACAAGGTTTGAGAATAAAATGTGCAATATTCACTTAAAGTTGGAATGAGAGCATTAAATAGTCCCAAATGAAGAGAATCAGTGCATATGGTCCGAGTGTACAGTAAGAATGTCTGGAGGCACAGAAAACAACCGCTACATTGTACAGGTGTTTGTGGGCGCTCTATCACAGCACTATGAGGCACTCTCAGTTGAAGCCAGTAAACAGACGACTTCCGAAGAGATTGTATCTTGCATTGTGGAACGACTATCTTTGGCGGATAGTCCCGGGGGCAGTTATGAATTGGCTGAGGTGATAGGAGACTCAGTAGGTCAAGAATGTAAAGAACGGCGCCTGGGACCTACAGAGAGTCCAGTAGCTAACATGTTGTTATGGCCAAAGATACTGCACTCACAGCAAGAGTATTACAGGTAACTTATTTTGTTTGAAATTGTAATGCAGTTTACTTTTACCACAGCATTGTTGAACTTTACCAAAGTTTATTCAGTACTTATTACCTTAGATAAACCTTTTTTTAGAGTAGCATCTTGTATGTGCCTTAATAATGATATTATGCTGTTAAAAATGAGTGTTGTATTGAGTGTGGAACAAACTTGATATTACACATTTGCAGATTTTAAAAATAGTCATTCTTATTGTTAATGTTTTTGTACCCAGGTGATAAGACACAATTCAGATAAAAGTGCTGCAATTTAAGGCTGTCTTCATATTGTGTATTGGAAGTTGTTCAAACTTTCAATCACAATGATGGAGGTGCAATTAAGATCTCACATGGACATTGTCATCCCTTTTCACTTATCTCCAATGGAATAATGGATGTATAGTCATCTGTTACATTGTTACAATGTTTTTCATTTGCTGAACAGTGGTAGGCTTTCTAGCATGCACGTATATGTGTACACCCACCCAACACCCCCTCCTCCACACACACATATACATTCTTTCTCGCATTTGCACGCACACAAAATTGCAGACAGAATGTCCAACGATGTGAAGTAGGTTGATGTTTGTGGCCAGTGTCGAATCTGTTTTCAAAACTGCTCAGTCAAGCAGTAAGTTAATAGACCTAAAATTGTGAGGCTGAGTGCTGTCTTGTTGGAAGACACAGGACTTATCACCTTGGAAAATAGGTCGCTGTCTTAGGTTAAGTGCCATCCAGAATATTCCTCCCCAAAGCAAGTTTCTTGTGCTTTTCAGTCTGTAAGTTTGTGTGTATGGATTCTTGTTGCTTCAGTAAACATAGATTTTTTTCACCATGTTTGTTAATGAAGTTATCAATTGCTAGCATTGTGTAATGTTGGTGATAAAGTGAAGGAATAAGTGACTGTGTGGCATTGTTGATGTATGAGTGAATGAATGAATGAATGTGGAGCACTGGTAGAATATACAATGACAGGGAAACTGTGGTACTTGGTGAAATACATGTCTCAATGCCATTTCGGGATTGAATCTGGGTCTGTGAGGTGAGAGGTTGGCATCTAGCCATCTGATCCAAGGCAGGATCTGTAATAAATGTTGTGTGTTAACATGTGGCAGGTACATAGCTACCACACAGCAAGAGAGTGCAAAGCACAGGGGGCCATGGGTTCATTGTAACAAGTTATTTTTGACACAAACTGAGCATATCCCACTGTTTGTGTGAATCTGAATATATGTGCATGAACTAAATTTTGTGCAAATATGCTTCTGCATTGAGAGCTGTCCATATTTATATAAAAATTTGTTGTTTGAAGCAGGTTTGAAGAAATGAAAATTAATTATTGGGTTGCAAAAAATAATACTTAAGAGACTGATATAGGAAAGAGATGAAGAATTGCCAACACTTGCTTGGTTTATTGTAAAACCAGGTCTGTCGATGACAGTTTTTTTAAGAAGTGGTTGTGTACCTCTTTGGTATGACAGGGCCAGTTGTTCAGCCTGTCAGAGGGTCCAAAAGTAGTAGCTACACCACTGACATGTGCGTTAAATTTGAAGGTTGCCTTTTCTATCATGATGATGTGAGGGTTGTTGCCAGATACATAATGTTGCTACAAAACTTACTTCTTATGTCACAGTGAACTTTGCATAAGGATTGAACAGTAAGTCATGGAATGGAAATACTGATTAAGAGTCATGTCATTTATTCATGTGCTAATAGGTGTGCAAGTTTGAAAAATGCCTCATGTTTGGGAACTCACAACTCAAACTGTAGTGTTACTGTTGCACTGCTTGATATTGCACTTTCCTTTTTGTTATCAGAGAGAAATGATTGAACATGCTTCTGTATGTACAAGAGTCAGTATTCTCCATCTGGAATTTAATTACACCATACTCAATTGAATTACAGAATGTGTTAAGTTTAAATTTGTGGAGGTACTTGAAATTTGCTTCATGTCAGTTCTAAGGATGGGATTCATCAGAATAATTTGTGTTAAGTTGAAGGACATTAAGTATGGTAGCATGGATTTTGTTGGGTTTGAGAATGTTAGATAGGTTAGATTGGTTTTGTTAGGTCAAAGGTTGTTAGGTGAGTTATGATACTTTTGTTATATCAGAAAGATTCATATTCCTGTTCATGTCACCATACCAATTCAGCAAGATATAACTCAAAATTTGAACGTTTTCATATGTGTCTTTTGTTCTTCTGTTGGCACCATTCATCTCAAAGGCACAAAGAGGAATCAGTTTAAAGCCATAAAATAAAAGTGGTATGTTGTGATGTGCAGAATGCTATTTGTTGGAACAGGATGCATAAGTAAACAAAGCTATGAGTGGCCATCAATGAGACGTTTGTGCCTGATTACCATTCTATAAACTGAAGTAAAGTGTTGATGATATGTTTGTGTGTGCTAGGAAGGGCCAAGTTTTTGTTGCAAAATTGGGAACAAATACAAATGTATGTCAAGTGGGAGACAAATATTGAACTTTTGTGGCTGCAGGGGACTGTCTGTCACCACAGAAAACTGTTATATATACAAAAGGACTTGTATGTGGTCACTGTACTCCCAACCCTTGTTTTATTCCTGTTTGTTTTACACCTTTTTCTTTAATGCCCCTTGGCACTATCTACCACTTATCAGTTTGTGCTTTGTGATTTTCAGTTTAACCCTTTTACTGGTTCTGTACTGTTATGCCAAATCCTTATATCTAATGGAGATAATATTTTCTCCTTCTTGTCCTCACTATTTTTCTCTCCCTGATAGTTTTCCTTTTTCCTTCCCCCCCTCTTTACTGCGCCCCCTTCCTGCCCAGGGCGGTGGCTTCATATTCTGGGATCGTTGTACCTTAGAGCACCCCTAGGCAACTTGACTTCCTTTCTCCGTTCCTCTTCCTTCATGCTGCACTAACCCTATTGGCTAGCATCACGGTCTCTGAGAAGTTATCACCACCTACACCATTCCCTATGTAGCTGTGTACCTAAGTGTTCCTGGTATTCTTCTTGGACTGCTTGATCCTTGAAGATGGGAGAGACAGTTTGACCTGAAAGAACGGTAAGAGGTCACCGATCTACGCTGTGTAAAATCCTAGAAGAAAGCAGATCT
>Ga0131853_10022845_pt1 | contig 11300 bp, 14 predicted proteins | sample TergutLab28metaG_FD_92764 | JGI IMG/M metagenome (GOLD analysis project Ga0131853, IMG submission 92764) | Labiotermes labralis P1 segment gut microbial communities from Petit-Saut dam, French Guiana - Lab288 P1 (version 2) (version 2) | ecosystem: Host-associated > Arthropoda: Insects >...
AGGTTTCGAGGTCTGGTACGCATCAAACCTTGGTATCGGTACATGGCCAAACATTATTCTGACAGGTCTATTCATCCTTGGGTTTAGTTATTTCTACGCATCCCTAAGCTTCAACCCCGAAGATGTCTCGCGACAGATTCAACAAAACGGCGGATTCATACTTGGTTATCGACCCGGCATACCGACGCGGGATTACCTGAAACGGGTGCACAAGCGGATAACCTTGTTCGGTGCATTGTTCCTCATGTTCATGGCGCTTATTCCTTCCATAATATTCCAGGCGGTCATGCCAGACGGAAATGCCTTGGTTAATGCGTTTACGTCCATAGGTCTCTTGATAACGGTGTCTGTTGCGCTTGAATTTGATAAACAGCTACAAGCTCAAATGATGATGAAATCATACAAAGGGTTTTTGAAGTAAAATGAAACTAGTATTAATTGCCCCTAGTGGGGGTGGTAAAGGAAGTCTCGCCGAGGATATAGTGCGGGACTTTGGCGTTGCCCACATATCAACGGGCGAGATGTTCCGCGCCAACATCGACGGCAAAACCAAAATCGGATTGGAAGCCGCCGAATATGTGTCAAAAGGTCTCTGGGTTCCGGACGAGTTAACCACAAGAATGTTACAAACAAGAATCTCGCAACCGGATTGCAAAAATGGCTTTATTCTTGATGGCTATCCACGAACGTTGCCACAAGCCAGGTCCCTTGCAACACTGACCGATATTGACCTTGCAATCGACATTGCGGTAAGCGACGAAATCGTGATTGAAAGGCTTCTTGCGCGCGGTCGTGCGGACGACACAAGGGAAATCATCCAAAACCGCCTTGACTCGTTCCACAAGGGCATTGAACCTGTGCGTGAGTTCTACAATGCACAAGGTAAGCTAGCAAAAATCTTTGTAGAGAAAGATACATCAAAAGCAGATGTTTATAATGCATTTTTGGAAATATTAAAAAGAAATGAAAACCTATAACGAAGAGCAATTTGAAATTTTTAGAAGTGGCGGCAAAATCCTTGCTCAAACTTTTGAGGTGCTTGAAAAAATGGTCAAACCCGGCACGTCAACCCTTGACCTTGACAAAGCAGCCGAAGAATTCATTCGCTCGCAAGACGCAACACCAAGCTTCAAAGGCTACAAAGGCTTTGAATACTCCATCTGCACATCGGTTAACGATTGCATAATACACGGCTACCCGCGCGCCGATGTGATTTTAAAAGAAGGCGATATCATAAGCATCGACGTCGGGGTTCGCTACAAAGGTCTTTGCACCGATGCGGCGCGAACATTTCCGGTCGGCAAAATATCGAATGCGGCGAAGGAACTTATCACCATAACTGAAAACTGTTTCTGGGAAGCTTTTGAACATCTCCGCGAAGGCATCAAGCCAAAAGAAATCGGTGCCATCATCGAACGCTATATCCAAAAAAACCCAAAGTACGAAATCGTAAAGGGTCAAGAAACTTACGAAATCATCGACAACTTCTTTGGACACGGAATCGGCGAGGACCTGCACCAAGACCCCCTTATCCCGAACTATAAACCCCGCAAAAAAGTTTTAATTCAACTTACCAACAAACCAATACCGGCAGGTTGCGTGATTTGCATCGAGCCGATGATAACGCAAGGCTCAAACAAGAACAGGGTCGCTGGAGACAAGTGGTCGGTTTTCACCGTCGACGGCAAACTCTCCGCGCACTATGAAAACACGGTCATTATTCATGAGGACGGGGCAGAGGTTATTACGATGCTGGAGAGTTTTTAAGTGTGATTTCTTCTTCGCCCTGGAATGATAATGTCATCCTGAGGGATTGCGAAGCCCCGAAGGATCTAAGGTTGATTCTGCTGTCAGTGGACTGGTGAATGAGGAAGCATTATTAGCGCACTATATAATCCACAAGTCTTAAGCATTGTTTAGGTCCTTCGGGGCTTCGCAATCCCTCAGGATGACAATCTTGCGAGAAAAATTCATAAACATTGCAATGAAGTATTTTGTCATAATCTTTTGCGTACTTGTCCTCGCCATCACCATAACCTTCTTTGAATCGCGAGAAGAAAGCATCCCAGTCACCGGCGAGCCAGTCAACTTCCACGTCGTCCTAGACGCAGGACACGGAGGACGCGACAGGGGAGCAAGTGCGAACGGAGTCTTCGAATCTGACATAAACCTTTCAATCGTTATGGAACTTCGTCGTGAATTCATCTCGCGCGGGGCAACCGTGACTCTAACCCGCACAAACACAGAAAGCCTCGCAAATCCACTTGCTCGTAACCAGAAGCGGTCATGCATGGAAGCGCGTGTTAGGATTGTTGAAAACGCAAATCCGGACCTTGTTATCTCGATTCACCTAAATACCTACCCAAGTCCTCGCGTTCGTGGTCTTCAAGCCTTCCACCAACGAAACAATAATGTCTCCCGTGATTTTGCGTGGGCAATACAAAACGAAATAAACAACACAACTTTCCCAATGTCTAGACACCCAAAACCAGGCGACTTCTACATCCTTAACGAAGTCACCGCCCCAGCCGTTCTCATCGAATGCGGCTTCCTAACCAACCCCGACGACGCAAGATTATTAACCACCATCGAATACCAAAGATTCCTTGCATACCATATTGCGAAAAGTGCGCTACGACATGCGGATGAAGTGTAGAGGACTGGACAAAGCGACGTGAAAAATATTGATTGCGAAAGGAGTGACGTCACAAGGGCGATAAATATCGCGAGTAAAACTCGCGATTACTCGCCCGTAGTGTCTTAGTCAGCTCCCGAGCAATAATCTTGTCACGTCGCTTTGTCCAGTCCTAAAGTGTAGACGGTTCTTTTCCATTTGGGGTTTCTGTGCTATCATATTTCATGGAAGTAATTGGAAAAAGGGCAAGAGGCTTGGTAGTCGGCTCTTTCATTGGCGGAATCTTCGCTGCTGGTATAGGTGTGACATTTCTAATAATATTGTTCACTATTTTCTACCCAAATTTCCGAGATGACATAGGTGGATTCAACTTCATTTACATCATGGCTATTGTGCCTTCAATATTTGTTCTTTTTGGAGTCTTTAGTTTCCTCCGTGGCTTCCGTCTTTTAAGAGTCCCAACAGAACTTGTTTTTGCGGATGCAAATTACATTAAATTCGTATTTCCCGCACGAGAAATTGCAATAAATGACATAGAAGCAGTTATAGGCGAAAACCGTGTGTCTTTCTCAAGAGACCAACATGGATTTGGTCATACTCATGTCGCAAGGCATGGCAACCTTGTTATTATAACCAAAGACGGCGTGCGACATGTGCAAAAACACGTTGACCGCGTCAAAGAAGTCGCAACCATCCTAAACAATCGCGTTGTAAGGAAATAAAAGTCTTTAGGTCTCGTTACTGCGCCAAGCTATCTGCCTTAGCAAGTATTTCTTTTCGCAACAGGAAACTATCAAGAATTAGGACATTGTCTTTGAACTTCCCGCTGAAGAGTTTTGTTAATTTGTCTTTAGAAACGTCGCTGTTAGTTATTAAATAACTTTTCCCGTCTTTAAGAGATATAAGGTTCAAAACCCAGTCAGGTGATTCTTTAAATATTCTGTGTATCAGTTTCTGTTGCTCTAAAACTTTTTCATGATTTAGAATTGTAACCTGACCAACTTGTTCAGGTAAGTTTCCAAGATGAAGAGTTTTTGTATCTCGTCGTATTGCGTTTTCTAAATCGCTAAGGATTGCATTCTCACAATGCTCAAGATAAATCTGTCCCCAGTTTAAATCCAGTTCGCCAAGATGAATTAATTTTTCATATGCCAATCTGTCTCTATCCGTTGTTACGGTTGACTTCATATTAAGCGTATTATCAATAATGGCTGCTAACAGGAGTTTGCACAAATCAGAGGACAATAAATCTGTTCGTTTGGACTCAGCAAACTTTTCGTAAATTATTGTTGCAACAGAACCAATTTTTTCAATCCGCGCTTTTGGACCCAGTCGTCTTTTCCAGTATTTCTCAAAGCCTGTATGGTGGTCAATCAATTCCACAATGTTTTCGTGATTCACAAATGTGTCAATGAACTCGGGGTCAGATAAATCCAAAACAATGAAATTGTCCTCTGGTTTCGGTGTATAATTATCGAAAGAAAATGGAAGGGCTTTAATTAATTGGGGGATACTTTCATTTGGTTGTGCTGTTGAAACCGCGAATGCATTTGTGCCTAAAGACCTTAGTAATTCTCGGTATGCTATACATGACGAGTATGCATCTATGTCAAGATAATAACTACCCGCTGTTATCACTATATTTGGCTTCATACTAGTAATATATCATATATTGCCTGCCCGAAGGGCAAATGACTAACAGTTATGCGGCACGAAGCGAAGCGGAGTTACCCTCGGACGAGGGTGAAAATCCCGCAGGTTCGAATCCCGATTGCTTTGGCGGAGCAAACAAGGGCAAGAACACCCATAAATGACTTGCCCTTGAGCATAATAAGGTTTATAAACCATGATTGGTGTACATGGCACTTCCAATGGCATCAGTTAACTTTACCATTAGTTCACACCTTTTCGCGTGCTCCGCCATCTCTTGTTTTTCTTTGACAGCATCACCGCTGGATTGCGCTTTAATAACGTCCTGTCCACCCATAACAGTCAATGTGACGATGAATTCGCGCAGATTCTCTAAGTCAATGCTACACCTGTTTTCCAGGTTAAACACTTGGTCTATAATGTCATATGTCAAGTCGCCTTTGTTTTTCAGTTGTGTGTAAAAGTCTAGTATTTCTTTGTACATTGTGAAATTGGTCTTTCCTTCTTGTCGTTTAGGTATTTGCTTCAAAAATTCATCCTTCAGTTGTGTTTCATTTAAGTTTGTTGTCAACTCTTTCATCACTTCATCTATGTTGACCCCCATTACGTTTTGTTTTACTTGCATAGTAAACCCCCTTTTTGTTTTTGCTCTTTCTCGTTGCAACTGAGATTTGTCATCTGTTTATGACTAATTCTAAAACGTAAAGTTGAGATTGAAAATAATAGCAATTAGTAAGCCGTTATCGGAAAAACTGAAAGCCAACTATACCAATCTATCGGTACTATTTATCGCAGTATTGTTATATGATTTTTGCAATCGCGCAAATGCCTCCGACAGGTGCTTGACCCCAAGTTGCACATTTTCATCATTAGCAAACTCTCGCCAATTCCATGCTCTTGGTGTTTGTATCATTTCAGCGATTATTCTTCGCATGTATTGTCTTTCTGGGTCTTTTGTTTTTGATAAAAATATCTCGCCTTTAGGGTCGCCGAAAAGTAAATAGTAACTATCTCTATATTTTTCAAATTCAGAGTGATTGGTTATATCGACAGGTTCTAGGTTTCTATCAGTATGTATTTTGTTAATCATCTGCCCGCTTGGCTGGATAGGCAAAATGTGTAAGTGCGCATGGTCTATACTATTGGCAAATATGCCACCTGCATTTTCGTATGCAGAGCCATTTTCCCAAATGATAGGCACTTGTCCATATGTGTCATTAAATATCTTGTAGACATTGGGAAGTATTTTTTGGAACTCTGCCATCTCTGTTTGGTTTAACTCTGCAAACGAATTAACTTCTCTTTTCGGAAAAAGCATTAAGTAGCCTTCTACTAATGCACCTTTGCCCATTTTTATCTTAAAATTTTCACTTTCAAATAATACTGGGAAACGGCTATCTTCACTTAATTTTGGGTTGCAAAAAATACAGTCTTTACCTTTTCCGTTTGTTTGCATGTTTTATGATGATTTTGATATCGCATGGTGTCTATAAGGAAACTTTGAAAATGAGGGTATTCCATAAGGCTCTGCGGTTGCTTATTGTGTCAGAAAATGTTAAAATGGATTGTGGTTTTATCAAACTTAAACTTAAATCTGTTTAAGTCATTCGTTGCGGTCTACGAGTCGAAAAGTTATAGTCGTGCAGCGGAACTGTTGCATACAGTCCCGTCTTCTGTGAGTTACAACGTAAAGGAATTAGAGCGACAATTAGACGTGAAACTTTTTATTGCACACACAAGAGGTGTAGACCCGACAAGAGAAGCAGATGAATTATATAATCATGTATTTAGTGGATTAGGTGCTTTACTTAATGCTGAAAATCTAGCACGTTCATTTAGGGGGTTGGAAAAAGGAACAGTGCGTGTAGGTTGCTCATCAATAATATCAAATTTCTTTCTTGCAGGATTCTTTATGGAATTTAGTGATAAATTTCCCAAAATCAAGTTTGAGTTTTTTGGAGATAGCAAGCATGGGTATTTCTATTCGTTAGCCAAAAGAGATATTGACTTAATGCTGACGTTCTCGTCTTCTATCAATCCTAAAATGCCAAATTACAAAACAGTCGAACTAATGAAAATTGAAAACTGCTTTTTCGTATCAAAGAAGTTTGCCGAAGAACACAATCTATCTGATAGTATTCCGTTAGGCAAGTTGCTTACTTTGCCACTTGTCCTTTTGTCAAAGCAATTAGGCACAATCAGGAAGTTGGAAGAAGTACTAGAGGTTGAACTTGAACCAATTGTCGAAGCACCAACAACAGAGTTAATGCTGAGTCTAGTATTGAATGGGAGAGGTGTTGGATATGGTGCAGAAGAATTTATCAGCATGCACGAACAAAGTATCGTAAAAATTAAAATAGAAAATGTGGCTTTGCCATACACCGCGATTGAATGCTCATACTCTGAAGAAGTGATAAATCGACCCGCACAAGAATTCATCACGTACCTAATTGACTTTTGCAAGAATAAATTTGGCAAAACGGCAAGTCGCATATTAAAGAGCGGAATTGACAAGTTGAACGAGCCTAGCGATGATACAAAGACTGGTTAAGCCGTGCGGAACGTCGTCGACAATGGGGCTTTAGCCCCTGCGCGCGTCCGCACGGCTTGCGCTTGTTTTACTAGACTTTAAAAAGTAAGACCTAAAGGTATTAGTATTTACCCTTTAGGTCACTACATTCTACTTTCGCGCCACCAAGCCACAAACTCCTCTATAAAACAGATACTTTATTCGGTTCGTATTTGGCGTACTTTGGCGGAGAGTGAGGGATTTGAACCCTCGGTACCCTTGTGAGGTACGGTTCCTTAGCAGGGAACTGGTTTAGACCACTCACCCAACTCTCCACAGGAAACTTAACAGTTTCCAACTAGTTTACATGAAAAAGTCATCTTTTGCAAGTCTTTTAATCTTAAAGGAGTGGACAAAAGGTGAGCAGTTTTTGCTCTAATAGTAGCTACTTGCCATCAGCCTACCTTAGGTATGGACATGATTTCCTTGGCTGGCGGGTAAATGGAGCAGGGAACATTTTGCCTGTTGGAACACAGGTTTCGGTTTTGACCGACACAATATTTGTTGCAGCATGGGGAACCAATCAGTTTGCTCTTACCTTTAGAAGCCACGGGTCAACGCTTGATATATCTCGGATTGTTGAATATGGTTATTCATTTAACTTACCAAGCCTAGAGAACACTATACGATATTCGTTCGGTGGTTGGAGGCTCGTCATTTTAGTTGCAAAAGTGGCTAAGATTGACATGCAAGCAAGTCCTAATCTGTCAACGAAGCGTTGATGTACATAACTTTATTGTGATAGTATTGTTTTATAGGAGTTAAGGAATGAAAGAAAAAATTGTATCGGTCGAAGGTATAACAAAGCGATTCGGCAAATTTACCGCATTGCAGGATGTTAATATGGAGGTTCATCCAGGCGAGGTCGTTGGCTTCATAGGTCCGAACGGTGCGGGCAAGACAACCACCATTCGTGTCCTGCTTGGGATTCTGCAGGCAACAAGCGGTAGCGCAAAGATTTTTGGTCTTGACACATGGAAGAGTGCGGTCGAGATTCACAAAAAGATTGCTTACGTGCCGGGCGATGTTTCGCTTTGGCCGAACTTGACGGGTGGCGAGGTCATTGACTTTTTTATCAACTTGCGCGGAAATGGTATCAATAAGGAGCGTCGCGATGATTTGATTAAGAGGTTCGACTTTGACCCAACCAAAAAGTGCAACACGTATTCTAAAGGTAACCGCCAAAAGGTCGCACTTATTGCCGCGTTTGCAACAGACGCGGATTTGTACATTCTTGACGAGCCAACAAGCGGTCTTGACCCACTAATGGAACACGTGTTCCAACAATGCGTCGCCGAAGTTAAAAAAGCCGGTAAAAGTGTTTTGCTATCAAGTCATATCTTAACCGAGGTAGAAAAGCTTTGCGACCGCGTTTACATTATCCGAAAAGGAAAGGTCGAGGAACTCTCCAAGAAAGAAATCTCTGGAATGAAAACTCTGGAAGATTTGTTTCTTCATTACTATAATGAATCGGCGGAGGCGCAATGATTTTAAATAATTTCGCCGGCACAGGAAAGTTAATGCGCTTCGTTTTACGGAAAGAGCGCGTCGGCATTATAATATGGGTTGCTGCAATTGTATTAATATCTGTTGCCGCTGCCGCCCCTTTTGAAGAGATTTTTGCAAACCCAGAAGAACTTGCTGCACTTGCCGCTATGCTTGGAAACCCTGCTATGGTCGCAATGATGGGACCATTGTTCGGCGAGTTAACCCCGGGAAGTCTGTATGCCACAAGCATGATTCTAACAATAGCCATTGCCATTGCATTTATGAACATATTCTTCGTTATCCGTAACACACGTGGTGACGAGGAAAAGGGAAGCGGCGAAGTCGTCCGAAGCCTCCCCGTGGGAAAACTTGCAACCCTTTTTGCGACCGTCAAGTTAATGACACTTGTTAACCTTGTGATTGGTGTATTAATTTGTCTTGGACTATTTGCCCTCGGCTTTGGGTTCGTGGGTTCACTAATTTACGGTCTTTCGATTGCGTTGGTCGGAGTTTTCTTTGCGGGTCTTGCCGCAGTACTAGCACAGGTTTGTTCAAGCGCAAGAAGTGCATTCGGGCTTTCGATTATGGCAATCTTGTTTTTCTATCTGCTGCGCGCTATTGGTGACGTTTCTGTTCAATGGTTAAGTTTTCTTTCTCCATTAGGTTTGGCGGCACAATCGCAACCGTTTGCGGGAAATCTGTTTTTACCATTGCTTATTCTACTTGTGGCAAGCCAGTTGCTGGTTGTTGCGGCACTTTATCTAAACACAATCCGCGACTATGGAAGGGGTTTCTTTGCCGAAAAGCGTGGCAGACCACACGGAAGTTTCCTTATGCAAACGCATCAAGGCTTTTTATTCAAACTTTTCCGTAAAGGAATGATTATCTGGTTTATTACAATCGCAGTTCTTGCAGCCTCTTATGGTGCCGTTTTGGGCGACCTTGAATATTTCTTGGAAACCCTCGGACTTCTTGAATTTATCTCGGCGATAGAGCTTATCCAGATGATTATCATGATAACCGTTGTGGCGGCGACGGTTCCACCACTTGCGGCAATCCTCCGGATGTCAACGGAGGAGCGAAACGGTCGCTACGAAAAAATGTATGCAGGTGCAATTTCCAGACACAAAGTTATGTCGTCGCATCTTACGCTCGCCATGATTCAAAGTATCATCATGATGTTCGCAGGGATGCTTGGTCTGTGGGTGGCGGCAGCCATCACAATGGACGACCCGATAAGTTTCGGCGAGATGCTTGGCTCGTTCGCTATCTATTTACCAGCACTCTGGGTAATGATTGGCTTGACGGCACTTGCAATTGGACTGATTCCAAAACATGCTGCTGCCGTTATCTATGGATATTTGGCACTTTCATTTTTCCTGATCTATATGGGGCCGACTCTACAACTTCCAGACTGGGTGCAATATTTCTCTCCTTTCGGATTCATAGTAAGTATGGAAGACACAAACTTCTTAACACTTTCTCTATTAACCGTGACGGCTCTTATTCTAATCGCAGGCTCGTTCTTTGCATACCGAAGACGCGATTTGAGGGTCTCCTAAAGAGTAGTGCCAAATAAGTGTCCATAAACGGAAGAGGCAAAAAGCAGGCGTCCGCACGACCATGCTTTCATTTGCACGAAACATTCATTGCGGTCTTATAGCAAAACAGTTCACATTTAATAGGCAATTACCTACACCATAAGTCAAAAACTGTTTTGATATATGGTTCACGGAAGTTACTATTTCTGAAACGCTATGAGAATAGCCTGTCGACTTTTTGACCGATGACGATTATGGATACTTATTTGGCACTTTTCATAAATGTTTACTTTTATAGCAAATGTGTAGTACTATATGGTATGAGCGTACCATTTAATCCAGCACAACACGGCGGGACCATCGAGGACTACCGCAACATTTCTCGTTCGGGAACCATGTGGTTTTTGGCGGGTCTTGTTTGTCTTGCGCTGACAGTTTTGTTTTTCTTCCTTTGGACGGGCACGGATACAGATTTTAGCACACTGATTATAGGAGCCTTCTTCGTGTTCCTCGGGCTGACTGTACTTTTCATTGCAATTGGTGTTGGTAACCTCGCCGATGCACAGGCATTCAGGGCAAGGGTGAGATACCTCACAACCCCAGGGAACGGAAACGTAACCCGCGGAACAATTATGGGTGTAAGAAATCGATTTGCGGTCTGGGGAAGAACTTATGGAACGCAAGCCGGTGACTCGCTTGCCATGGACACAGGTTGGTTTTACAAGGTCGACTACGCATTTGAATATAATGGAAGAACAATTAAGGCTACAGGCATTATCCCAGACCCTCTTGGACCAAACAGGCGTAACAACAGCGCGACAACATTTATGGACCCACACATGCCAAGGCGCGGCATGCACGTAGATGTCCTATATGCGACGGGGCAGTCTGTTATTCTGCGAATGATACCAGCAACGTAAGAAAAATTCCCCTCTAAGCTAGAGGGGTGCCGAGCTTGCGAGGCGGGGTGTGTGGTCGGAATAATTAACATTCTATTGTAATGAATCAAATACCACACACCCCGTCACCTCGGGAAACCCTCGGCGCCCGTCGATAATTATTCGCCTGTTGACGTTCCGTCCCGCCCCTCTTGCTAAGAGGGGAATTTTAGTTCCGTTGCTTGAAGCTTGCTTGTCGTATTGAATAAAATAATGCTATCCTATACTGTGAAATACACAACCGCACTTTGTCCGAAATGTGACGAGATTATATTGGTTAGGAACACCTTGCCGTTTGTGTTGTGCGCGATTTGCAAGCAGAGCATTTCCACGGGAGAATCAATAGAGGCACTTGGCGTTGCAATCAAAAACCCGGCTCGTATAAGTGACCTATTAACAACGTGTATCAAGCTTGGGCAAATGTATAAACCCGTTGTGCCACTATCGGTACTTAACCTGATTGTGAGGGAATACCCTGA
>Ga0131853_10022846_pt1 | contig 11300 bp, 6 predicted proteins | sample TergutLab28metaG_FD_92764 | JGI IMG/M metagenome (GOLD analysis project Ga0131853, IMG submission 92764) | Labiotermes labralis P1 segment gut microbial communities from Petit-Saut dam, French Guiana - Lab288 P1 (version 2) (version 2) | ecosystem: Host-associated > Arthropoda: Insects >...
AGTCAGCCTACACAACACAACAAGTACTCGCTAGCTCCTGAAGATGGACGTATTAACATCTGAAACATGTTGAGCAATATATAATAAAGCAAGTGTCATCTAGTTGGTCAACCTTTATTCAAAAACCTCTATGTGTTAAATTGCCTACAACTTTACTTATTAAATTTAAAGAGCTGCACGAAGCAAAAATTTATTTCACTAAATAAAATAAGTTTCTCACACAACTGCCTAAATGACTCATCAACTGCATGGTGAACAACCCCGTTTGATGTTTATGAAAACCGATGTTTTTGCCTTGTTTACAAGAGTAGGCTTTGTAGCCGATCATTTTTAGTATAGTTGTTTCTTAAGATTGTTGGCGTCAGTTACGGACGGTTCATGGCCATGCATTGTTAAGTTAATCTGTCAACGTATATTCAGGACCGTTGGTGATAGGTAGGAGGGGAGAGATTTAAATGGGAAAACGTTAGGAGCTGATAACGGACACTAGCAATCCAGTGGGAATTCAATCGCTTACGAGTGTGGTGTAAGTAGGAGTACAGAGAAGTAAATGTGTCAGTTTCCTAGAAATGATCTAGTTGTTTCACTGATATAGCGCTCCATTATTTTATATCAGGAATTAATTGAGTAAATAAAACAACAAGTAAAAAAGAAATAATTAAAACTATATGTGATTCGGTGAACCACACCCGTTTCCCTAAAGAGGATTACCTACCACACTGAGAGCGTCGCGACAGCATAGTTACGAAGGGTGATCGTGTAGAGCCTTTGGTCCCTATCTTGAGCCAAAAGCATCTAGTCAAAGCTTCTCCTTCTTATTCCTTTCAAGCCCATTTAATATAACTCCCATTTACGCTTGTGTTTTTCAAGTTGTATCTTTCTTTAAAGTTTCGGAACCAAGGTAAAGCGTACAGAAATGCTCGTACGGATCCCAAAAATACCTAGGTTCTTATTTTTAAGAAGAATTCCGGTTTTATGAAAGCCTTTGAACTGCTTACAACATCGTAAATGGTTATAGAATTCTTTCGGAATGTTTAAAACATGCTTCACAATAAGTTTATTTTCTCTCATTAATTATTAAGTTCTAACCTCGCAAATATATGGAAAATAAAGATACAATTTCTGAAATTGTGTTGCCCAGGCTCACATAATTCAAAGAAATATATAATGTGAACTGCTTCCAAGATATAAATGTCTTGTGAAACTTTAAATTATTAGTGCATTTTATCTTTGTCACCGATCTTTTCAAATCCATTTCATAAAACTAAAATATTAGTTACGTCCTAATTTTTTCCTCAAGTCACTCAATTATTTTACCAACCACTGCACTTATATAAATTTGTAAAATTTACACATTAAAACATTAAAAACGCTCCGACATGTTTCGGTCCTAGTACCATCATCAGGAAGCTATATCGTCCTTGCTAAAGTTACACTCTTAAAAGTCATACTAATTTCACTATTCCAGTTGGTTTTGTGGCAGCATGCCTGTAATATAAATTACACCAAGTAAGTATCGTCAAAATAAATACGGAATAATTTTATACACAAATAATTAGGCTTGTTGGACTGATGTAAATTTACTCTTACCGTGTTGTGTTGTGTTGCCAAGAGTGCCCTGTTATGGATGTGCGTTCTGTGTTTCGTGGCGTGATACTGGCCAGTATCACGCCACGAAACACAGAACGCACATCCATAACAGGGCACTATTGGCAACACAACACAACACGGCATGCTGCCACAAAACCAACTGGAATAGTGAAATTAATATGACTTTTTATAGTGTAACTTTAGCTTCCTGATGACCGAAACATGTCGGAACGTTTTTAATGTTTTAATGTGTAAATGTTACAAATTTTTATAAGTGCAGTGGTTGGTAAAATAATTGAGTGACTTGAAAACATGCACGGTATAACAACGAAAATAGCCTAATTTTTATTTATGACATACTTTCTTGCACTGTGTAAACAACACAAATTTATGTAAAATTGCACATGATTTAATGAAATTTGCTTAATAAGCAAGTGAAAATTGCTAAATGGTTGCACAGAACGCACTTTATATGTCAACATCGTTGCTTTCGGTATTACAATATCTTAACTCTTTGTAACATTCTCTGTAATTGAACGAGATGCAGAGTGAAATATGTTCAATTTAAACCATATACTTTTAAAGAAAATCATCATTAAAGAACACATCCATATTACAAAAACCGAGGACAACAGCCCGCCCTATAATATTATGCGCTAATATTTGCCCCGGCCTGTGGTAACCACAGGGTACAGTACTGTACAAAGCCATGTGGGACCGATCACAATCTCATGGCACTTGTGTGCGCAGGAAACTTGCTTGCATGATGGCGTACGAGAGGAGTGGGGTCATAGCGCGAGTGGATGCTGGGAGCAGAAAAACTGCAGAAGATTTGACTGTTGTTATAAAAATATGGATATATATTATTTCCATTTGCATTATTTCTACAGTATTAAATACCTTCTCTGACATGTACTGTCAGACAGTGTAAATTATTTTACGTGCTTGATAACTTTTAACTGGGTGGTTTCCCATGTTAGATAATGGCATGGTGTGATACTAGTATTATGTGAAAACGGTGTCTGGGGGAGGGGTGTAAGGCAAAAGTATCTGCCTTTTACAATTGCTTGTAACAAGCTAACCCGACAATTCTAGTAACACTACAGTCGAGTTTAAGTATCAGATCAGATAACAGTGTTTTGTACAGTTCCATTAAATTGCTATCGGTCTCTACTCTAGTTATGAGAGTACAACAATTGCAAATGATTAACTGACGTTCGGTGACAGTGGTTAGATTAGAAGAATACGCGTATTACTTTTGACATTACACATTACATTAGATGCCCGAGACCAGAATGACTTTTCTGAAACTGGCTAAATTCTTGAGGGTTGTTTGACCGTACATCTTCCTCATGAACTTAAGTGAAATACCAACTTGATGCAACTAGGTAATTTTATTGATGTATTCTTACCTCGACATGTTTCGGGTACACGTGCCCATCATCAGGAACATTGGATGTTGAGTTGCAGGATATGGTTTTCTGCACCGAGTTTTGGATGTGTGGTCTTGAGAGCCGCTGTGTAGGTCGTGTTTACGGTGCGAATGGTGCCGTGCGGCACCATCCGCACCGTAAACACGACCTACGCAGCGGCTCTCAAGACCACCACCCATCCAAAAACTCGGTGCAGAAAACCATATGCTGTAACTCAACATACATTGCTCCTGATGATGGGCGTATGTACCCAAAACATGTCGAGGTAAGAATACATCAATAAAATTACCTACTTGCATCAAGTTGGCATTTCACTTTATTTCATGGCTAAATTCTGTCATCATGTCACCAACAGAGTCAAACAGTCCAATTTTTATCGGTTTGCTTGACAATGAAGATGAAACCACGGAGATCCTTCGAAACCTTTGGGACCTATTCGCCTAATGACACAACGTTACATCTCAGAAGTCTCGAAACCCAAGTGATGTTTTTGCTTCAGACGCCCATTTTATTACCAGAGGTAACCAGACGAACACCCACGTAAATCAGTAGACTATAAATAATGTCAGGTTAATTCACTGCCGAGAAGGAATTGTGTAACTTCCCAGACTGGCTGCAGAGTGTGAGAATCATGCCAGGTTACCGGCTGTTCATAGGCTGCTTATCATTCTGCATTCAAGCAAGGTGTAGAACGAAGGGTACGCAATGTTGTATTTGGGGCGTGGCGGTGGTGAATTGCCGGCAGTACTGCCTGTACTCCCCCCCTGTGAAACAAGGGTCTTACGGATATTTTGAAACCAGTGGAAGTATATACGTTAAGTTACAACAGAGGTGATGTATGTACCACCATAAAGAACAACAAATTCTACGGTAGTTCTCAGGTATAAGGTTGCCTAACCTCCTGTTTCAACGATTTATGTTTTACGATACATATGAGTTATTATGTAACGGAGAGGGAAGCAGTTCTTCCATAATTTCTAAGCAGCATTTACCTCCAAGTTACACGTTGAGCCACATCCGCAGGTCTTTATTTTGAAAGGGGTGTAGATAAATACCAAAGAACATCGTCCGTCTTCACTCTCTGTTGTAATAAACTCTGTACTGACAAAATCAACCGGGCAAGGGAAAGGTTCAGGGCCCTTTATAAATTAAACTACCCAAGTCCGGCGTACTCCGCAACTGGCAGTCCGTTCGTCTTGGTATCGAGACCCACCACTTTCCCGGCGCTCATGACCAGATCTTGTTAAGTAAGGAGTCTGGCATGAGCAGTCATATTCGATTTCGGGCGTCATCTCTAGAGAAAGAACGCATTGTATTCTTCTTTCCCAATTATACGTAGTAGTTTCAAAAATCTCCCGGAATTCGCTGGCATAATTTACAGGAATTTCTGTCGTAAATAAAGAAATGCGCATTGACATCCTTCGTCGCCTTAGGAATGCGGCCAGAAGGAAACGCCCCGAAAAATGCAGAACCAGCAGTATGTTTCTCCTTCATGACCATGCTCCAGCACACCGGTCGATTAGGGTCAAAGATTTCTAGTAAAGTACAACGCTACCACACCGGAGTGTCCCCCATACTCTCATTACTTGCCTCCAGCTTATTTTTACCTATTCTCTTGACCGAAATCAGCGTTTAGGGAACAGCGATTTTCGTAGTGCTAGTGACGTCATTAAGAATGCAACGGAAGAGCTGAAAAGACTCTCATAAAATGGCTTCCAGGAATGTTTTCAACACTTTTATAGTCGCTGGCAGAAGTGTCTAGTTGCACAAGGGGACTGTTTTGAAGGGAATGTACCTCAAATGATAGTACTCTTTGTATTTCTCAGAAATAAAGTAATTCTGGGAATATTTCGAAGGTACTACGTAAGCGTTCAAGCATATATTTGGAAGGACAAAACAAATTAGAGATTATTTAAAATTATATATTTAATTTACATAAAATATGTATCTCTCAGTTCGGGCTTTGTAAAATAAAATATTTCGCAACTTATTTGGCGTGTACAAGATAGTGCGAGAGCTTAGTCACTCGAACGGCAGTAAAGCTTGGCTTCCACAAACTTTAAACTTCTCATTCAACTAAACTTTATATGCAGCATCATTTTCTGTCTCATAACACAGTCCGGTACCATCACAAAGACCAAATGTTTGATACTCTTAAGAGTTGAAATTGTAACTCACATTAATTGCGAAAATAGTACAAAATTCATAGATCCAGTATGCGGGCAAACTGCAGAATTTTTAATTTTAACCCTTATCCTGCTAACGTGGAGAATATGGTGAGCTCCTAATAATGCCAACAGATGGAAGATGGGATTTAACTCGACATTTGAAGGGTTAAAGCAGGTGGTACCCTAGGTACTGCTGGACGACGATGACGAAGAGTATGATCTGGCGGAAGGGCTCGCAGAGTGACTACGTTAATCAGGCTAAAACAGAATAAGATATTATACAATATCTATACAAATTGGTGAGAATATACACATATAATACATGTAAATTAACGTGAAATATATGGTACATAACATTTATGCAAACCTATGTGTAGTGTAGGCCCTATGTGTAAGTAAATAATCAGTAGCAACTAATCTCATGAATTCAGATTAAGTTACATCTGCAGTGTTTAACGGAAGTTCCTCAGCGTCAATTTTATTAATTTCTAAAAGCATGAATTCAGGCTTCCTCCGCCATGTAAATGAGATATTCCCTCTTCTGCGATTTTACGCAGCGTCGAGTGCGAATTCCGTACCGACGTTTCGGACCACCCTATCGATTCCATCTTCAAGGGTCAAGAATTCCTACAATAATTCTTCCCGTCTGTAAAGGTCTACGTGTCTAAGAAGACTTCTTTAGCCTTGAGGATAGGACCGATTAGGTCGTCCCGAAATATCGTTAAGGAATTACCACTAGAGGCTGCGTAAAATTCCAGAAGGCCGCAGCGTTCAAAATCTAAATCATTTCTAACGGACAAGCATACGGCAAGTGGAGGTTTACCCAAAGCATGCTGTGTGTTAAGTGTAGTTTTGCTTGAGTCATCGAATATAGGTTGGGATTTGCCTTTGCCTTTCCACCATTTCCTCTCTTCAACAAGGGTTTTGTTTCCTGGATAAACACAGGTAACATACAACACCAGATTACCAGATAACCATAATTTATATCTATCGCCCACACTTTTTAAGAAATGCGCACTTTTCCTATTTATGTTTTCTTCATTTATTTACATATGAACCCACGGGTGTCATATTAGTTAGTTCTGTAATTGTCATAGATAACAAACACTATTTTATTTTCTTGGAAACCTAAGATTGTGGCAGCCGAGGAAGGATTAAAATCAGTTTTCGACGTTTCGAGACAAAGCAGTGGCCTTATCGTGAGGCCACTGCTTTGTCTGCCTTACCGATTGACGCAACGTCGTGTCACGGAAGAAACTTCAGCCGCACCGCTTCGAAAACCCGATAACCCGCAACAGGGCACCGAGGAAGTCATTTGAAACTGAATGGGAGGAAGTAACAAGTGGCGGATGAAAAGTACTTGATGAGGAGCTTCGTGATTTACATTCCTCACCAAACACCATGAAGTGATCAAATCAAGAAGAATACGAAGAGCAGAGAATGCGGCGTGTACAGGGGAGAAGGGAAATGCGTGCAGAATTTTGGTGGGAATAACCCAAGAAAAAACCCACTTGAAAAACCTAGGAGCATATGACTAATATTATAGCATATTTTAAACCAATAGGATGGGAAGGTGAGGACTGCATTCGTCTGGCTCAGGATAGAGATCAGTGATAGGCATTTGTACACGGCAATAGACTTTCGAGTTTCATAAAATGCGTAAAATATCTTGACTGACTATACGTTTCTCGAGCCGGATATTGCTCCGTGGAGTTAGTTAGTTGGTTGGTTGGTTGGTTGGTTAGTTAGTTAGTCAGTTAGTTAGTTAGTTTGTTTGTTTGTTGTTTAGTTAGTTTGTTTGTTTATTTGTTAGTTGTTTGGTTGGTTGGATGGTTAGTTGTGTGGTTGGTTAGTCAGTTCTTCCGTTCTTTCTTTAGTTAGTTAGTTAGTTAGTCAGTTAGTTAGTTGTTTAGTTTGTTTGTTTGTTTATTTGTTAGTTGTTTGGTTGGTTGGATGGTTAGTTGTTTGGTTGGTTAGTCAGTTCTTCCTTTCTTTCGTTAGTTAATTAGTTAGTTAGTTCGTTAGTTAGTTAGTTAGTTTGTTTATTTGTTTTTGTCAGTCAATCAGGCAATAAGTTGGTTGGCTGGTTGTTTGGCCGGTTGGCTGGCTGGCTGGTTGGTAGGTTGGTTTGTTCGTGCTTTCGTTCTTTCGTTGGTTAGTCAGTCAACCAGTCAGTTAGTTTTTTAGTTAGTTAGGGGTAGGCCATGAGAAATTAGCATAAAAATAGCGGTGCTAGGTAGGGCCTAATTGAATAATTTAATGAACCTCATAAATATGAGCCATTTTTGAGAAGCTACATCCCCCTCTTCTACCCAAGAACTATCGGCCTGTATGTGGAACACGAAGGGTGAAGATCTAACTTACTGTAACAGCTGCATCATCACTCGTATCGGAGTTGTGTGAGGAAGAAGGAAAGGTGCAATTGAAAAATATAGAGGAGTGTTGTGTTGCACATAAATGTATGTAGACAGGATGAGACTGCATATAAGCATAAATACAATTCTGGATTTGTTGTTATGGGCAGCTAAATTATTTCAAATTGTTAATGTACACTGGCTACTCTTTCTGCCGCCTGCTATAGCATTAAAAGTTTATTTCCTTAAAAGGAATTACTTCATTGGTATTTATTTGAAAAAATATAGAAGGAAATTTGAGGCATTACACCGTTCTTTGTCTGGCACTCCTGAGCAAAAACGCAGAAAACTTCTATCATGATTGCCAGTATCCGATCTGGGATTTGAATCTGGGAAGTCCCGAAGACGAGGTCTTAGTTCTACCCACTCGACAAGGATGGTTGAAATGTCTTGTAGCAGATAAGTGAAGTCAAGTGAAAAGCTGTTTCCCAACCCCAGATATGTCCCTATATTCGACATAGGCTCTATTTTTCTTGCCACATTACCGCGGCTTACATTATAGACCTGCCTATAGTTTTCTATCTTCTCTATTATCTTTTCTGTCATGAGAAAACTTCTAATTGCACGACTTGTACATTCGTTTTCTGCAACCAAATAATGTTTATTGCACCCACTTTCTGCAATGAGATTTTTATTCACTGTTGTTTCACATCTCATCCAATTTTATTTCTTGGTTCACCATAAAACAGTTTTTTTTTTCCTCTTTATCCTGGTCTTGGTATTTAGTCAGCACAGGTGGGCAGCTGCACTAGGAAGGTCGGACTTGACTCTCTTCGTAATATGTCCTTGGTGCCTAACTAGCAGTTACAAGAGGATGTAAAGCCCTCCACTCCAATACACTGCAGCATTTTTAAAGGAAATATTTTAATGAGGACAGTTTTTCTGAATGGGTATTTTTTGTTATTTCGGAAAAAGGAATGATTACTTCGTTCAGGAATTGAGGGTAGGAAAGCCTTCTAGTTTCTACACGACACTTAACAGTAATTATGTTCAGACAGGTTCACAGGTCAATTAATATAATATCCTATTTCTGTTGCCAGCCTAGTGTATATACTAAAAGAAATGTCAAAAGTACTTCGAAGAAGACCTTCAACCCTCTTCTTTAAGATTGTACCTAAAATGTTTGCAGTTTACACACCAATCACGCTTCTTTTAAGATGAAAATTGTCCACTTTATGCTATAAAAATTGAATATGTGTATCTATTCCCCAGACGTCTCATTTAAACACAAAAAAAGAACATTTATCTTCCCGATTGCCAAGCACATACTGTAGTTAAATCACTATGAAATCTAGACTATTTATAAAATTATATTTAAACATTATTTCGACATGTATCAAGTTCTCACACTTCAGATATTTATCGTAAATAACAGTTATTAAATTTCCTAACAGAGATAGCCTTCAAAGAGTTATTACTATGAACAAATAGCAACCATACATGCAACACATAAAACATATTTTTCCATATCATAAAAATTTCAATAACCTTCGCGTCGATTTTTGTGACCTGTAGTATTATTTTAAGCGTATTATTTAGAAAATAAATATAATCCCCTGGTCTTACTGCGCCCCTTTGTTCCAGGTAACAACCTGTGTATAAACACAAATTTTAATTTATATCTTGCTAAATCCATGGTTGCTGCTGTAAGTGAACTTAACCTCTACGGGTTCCTAACATTCTAAGTACCAAATCTCATGTCTCTTTTCCATTGTCTAGGTCGTACCAAAGGATCAGTCCAAGCCAGATGCACATGTATCTAATTCGTAAACAGGCCAGTTTTTAAGGTGAGGAGTTGTTAGCACCTCGTCCAAAAACCCAACCTGGAGGACCATCTCTTGTCAGTTGTCCGCGACTGCTTATTCAATGTATTCGCAGCTACTCGCCACACTGGAGGCCGTTCCTCCATCCGCAACCTGAGGACGTACCATGTAGTAGTGACAAGGATCCACTTATCCAAAAATATAAACATTAAGACACATAGAATTATAATTTTGTATGTTGCTTTGTATTGGTGTGAAACTTGGTCGCTCCCATTGAGGGAGGAACGTAAGCTGAGAGTGTTTGAGAATAGGGTGCTGAGGAGAATATTTGGGCCTATTAGGGACGAGGTAACATGGGAGTGGAGAAAACTACATAATGAGGAGGTTTACTCCTCACCAAATATTATTCGGGTGATCAAACCAAGAGGAATGAGATGAACGTGGCATGTAGCATGTATGAGGGAGAGGAGAGGTATATACAGGGATTTGGTGGAGAAACCTGAGGGAAAGAGATCACTTGGAAAACCCAGACGTAGATGGGAGGACAATATTAAGACCTATCTTCAGGAAGTGGGATGTGGAGGCATGAGCGATTGATCTGGCTCAGGATGTGGACAGATGGCGGGCACTTGTAAATGCTGTAATGAACTTTCGGGTTCCATAAAATGGGGGAATTTCTTGACTAGCTGAGAACCAGTTAGCTTCTCAAAAAGGACTCTGCTGCATGGGGAAAGTAAGTAAGTACGTAACTAAGTAAGTAAGTGTATTATTTAACGAAGCTCTCAACTGTTAAGCTTGTTTAATGTCACTAAGAGAGAAGTGAATGAGAATGGTTCATTTGTGGGTCGAAACGGAAAGGGGAAAACAGGAGGTCTTGAAGACAAACCTGTCCCAGTGGCACTGTGTCCACCACAAGCCCCACGTAAACTGAATGGCCTAGAATTGATTTCGCGCCTGCGTGGTGAGAAACCTATTACTAACTGCCTGACGCGTGACACGACCTCGAAATATCCTATATTAGTTCAGGTCACAAATAAAAAATTTCGCATTTCGCCTTTTAGGATAGACATGGCTCTTAATGTATTTTGCTATATATATATATATAGCCCATCTCATTAACTATATATATTTTTTTTGTTAAAGAGATGGGCTGGGCATATAGCGCGTGTGGGTGAGGAGAGGTAGGTGTGTAGGGTCTTGGTGGGGAAACCGGAGGGAAGGAGACCACTGGGGAGACCTAGGCGTAGATGGGTGGATAATATTAGGATGGATCTTAAGGAGGTGGTATGTGGGTGTATGGACTGGATTGGGCTGGCCCAGTATAGAGACAGGTGGCGGACGCTTGTGAGTGCGATAATGAACCTTCGGGTTCCGTGAAATGCGGGGAATTTCTTGACTGGCTGCAAACCAGTTAGCTTCTCAAGAAGGACTCTGCACCTTGGAGTAAGTAAGTAGGTAATTAAGTATATATATATATTGTTACACTGTAAGACAATACTAAATGTTTACTAAGTGAGGATTATAATGAACAATAATTTAAACAGTTTTGTAACACGGATTGTGAACTTTTTAGAACACCATGACTGTCGTAATATGTTTTTAATAGTAACTAGGCTGCTAGCCGGCCGTCTGGACAATCGTGCTTTGATTTCTTATAAGGCAAGAAATTGTTCTTCTCTGAAGCGTTTTGGCCGGATGTAGGACACCACCACTCTCCTATTTAATGGATACCGGTGACGTTTCTTTACTCGGTGGTGAAGTGGCCGGGGCCTACAGCTGAACGCTCACTCATCTACTGTCGAGGATAAGTTTGAGAGGAGATGTACCTCTTTCTCCCATACGCCTTCAGTGGTTCACATTGGTCTACTGTCGAGGGTAACTTTGAGAGGAGATGTACCTCTTTCTCCCATACGCCTTCAGTGGTTCACATTG
>Ga0131853_10022847_pt1 | contig 11300 bp, 8 predicted proteins | sample TergutLab28metaG_FD_92764 | JGI IMG/M metagenome (GOLD analysis project Ga0131853, IMG submission 92764) | Labiotermes labralis P1 segment gut microbial communities from Petit-Saut dam, French Guiana - Lab288 P1 (version 2) (version 2) | ecosystem: Host-associated > Arthropoda: Insects >...
TAAGCTCAATTTTGCCACCAAGGCTGTGCCCACTAAAAATACTGTCATGCCCCTTGACAGGCTACGATTTCTCTGGTACGTTGTCGCCGTGTTTCAAATTCGCTTTCACCCTAGAAAATAAGCCATTTCCGCCGAGCACGCCAGTGTGGACACTACAAAAAAAATTGACAGTGTGACGTAAGCCAAAACAGAAAAAGGACTTACGGCGAAAAAAATGTCCCACGGAATAGGAACATCCGTCAAAAATGTCATGATTTTCCTTGTTTTTGCGAAACAAAAAGATAAATCATCGTATCCAAATTACGTCTCAAAGCCCTTGTTTTCTAGAGTCTGTGCTCTGAAATCTTCACTACATTTGATTCAAAATTATTTTTTGAACTGCTTCGGCATCTTCAATCTTATTAACAACTGCGTGAAAGGTACGTCTGCAAGACTTAACTCTTTCTGCCTACTACACTTACATAAAAGCCCTCGGTGGGAATCGAACCCACAACCTCAGCATTACGAACGTACTCACATCATTCAGAATAATTCGCCATAACCTCCGTCGACGTAAAGGTTTACGTCAAACACTTTGCCGGAGAGTCGTGTCCCATTATACGTCATTCTATCTCTTTGTCAATCATCCTCTATCTCTTTTCTGTACAAGGACTTATGGCAATCTACACGGCTCTGGCAAATTGTGGGAATGTCCAGAGATGTCCAGAAAATTTGGCGGATCGTGATTGTGGGACTTGTGCCTTCAAAGAATGTGCGGTAAAATGTCCGGGTCTTTTGCATTCCACAAAGCGCCGTTTCGTTTTTACGTGATCCCATGAGTTCAAAATTGTCGACCAAATCGTCAACGCCTTGGGAAAAATCGGTTTACAACGAGCAGGAATTTTACGATGCTTGGGAAGCATCTTGGAAAAAGACAAGCCGGTTTTTTTATGCAAACCTTGTCCGCCAAACATTATCCGGGGCGCACAAATATCTTCTGAAGCCCGATCAGGTTTTTTATGTCGGTCAGTACCCAATGGCTTACGTCATGTCGGTTGATAAAGAGCCGACACCTGATGAGGTAGGAAAATGGAAAAGATTCCTCTGGAACCAGTCGGTGGTGCCCATTCTCATCGTTGTAATTTCCAAGAGAAACATCCATGTTTATACCGCCAACGAATACAAAGGTGATTTTCCCAAAACATTAACGGTTACCGCAGATGCTCTTGACCGTCTCAAAACTGAGATTGAATCTGGGGCATTTTTCGGCACACATTCAGATAGATTTGAGCGTAAACAAGCGGTTGACAGCTATTTACTTAAAAATTTACATGATGCTACCACTGGATTGTGGAAAACCCTTTTATCAAAATCAGAAAAAAATCTTGTCGAAAAAATTGATTTGCAAGGAGGTACAGCCCAAGATTCTGACATTAAAAAAGTCGATGCTATACGAAAGAAACATCAAGAATTCGTTCAACTGTTTCTCACACGGATATTGTTTATTTGTTATCTGATTGACCGAGGAATGCTCAAAGGCGAACACTTCCCGAAAGAGTCGCCATTCAGAAAAATTGCACCGACCGATGTGAAAAAACCTCATCGTCTTGTTAATGTTCTCCAAGAGTGTCGTACTGTGGAAGAACGTCGAAATGCTATTAAACAGGTTTTTGAAGTAACAAAGACTCGTTTCAATGGTAGTTTGTTTGACTACGGATCAAATACAAATGATTGTGATGCAATAAATGTCAGCGGTGAATTTCTTAATACATTAACTGCATTTCTGGGAGGTCGCAGAATCAAAGAAGGACAACCTGCTTTTGATTTCATGTCGTATGACTTTAATGTTATTCCTATTGAAACAATCAGTGCAATTTACGAATCATTCTTGGGAACGCAAGGAGTTCAGAGGACGAGCGGGGCTTATTATACGCCGCCGCACTTGGCAGAATTGGTCGTTGACATTGCCTTAGAGGAACTTAATGATCAAAAGATTTACGAAAAGAAAGTTTTTGACCCGTCTTGCGGTAGTGGTGTTTTTCTTGTCAGTCTTTTCTGTCGCATGGCGGACCAACTGCGTTATGATACAAAATATAAATCAAAGAATCATAGTCCGGCATGGGGTAGAAAAATACTAGGCCTCTTGAAAAGAATTTATGGCATTGACAGCAACTCGACTGCCTGCCATATTGCTTGCTTCAGCCTCTATTTGGCAGCGTTGGAACAACTCAAGCCGACGGATTTAGACAGGCTTACAGACGCTATCCTGCCGCCTCTCCTTTTTGATCCAGAGAAGGGACATACGAAGGGGGAAAATATAATCAAAGCGAATTTTTTTGATTCAACGTTGCCAATAGACGGACAAACATTCGATCTGATTGTTGGCAATCCACCGTGGGTGAGTAGAGAGCAACAGAAGGATCCCGTGTTTTTGAACTGGGAGAAAAAAAACTCAGAATCTATGCCAACCCCAGAACATCAAATTGCCTATGGTTTTTTATGGAAAGCTAAGCAGTATCTTGATATAACAGGCACGTCCTGTTTGCTTGTTCCCGCCTCTGTTCTTTGGTCAACTCATACCGATACGTTTTTAAAGAAATGGCTTAAACAAACGACTATTGATCGAGTGGTTAATTTTTCGGATCTCCGTCGAGTGCTCTTTGAAAACGCAATTCACCCTTGCGTTGCGATACGCTTTGTCGGAGGTTATATGGATGAAATGGATCGTAAGATTTGTTACGAGTCGCCCAAAACAGACAACCGTAGCCAAGTAGGAGGACCAGTTTATGTTCGTGAAGAAGATCGAACTTGTCTTTTTCAAAAAAATGTTATTGCAGGAGCAGAAATTGGGCGTTCCGTTATGGTCTGGAAGGTTCCTTTTTGGGGAAAAGGACGAGATCAACAACTGATCGAGCGATTGAATGTGATGCCAAAATTACGTGATTTGACATCAGAACCTAATTCAAAAAGTCGAACCTTATTTATTAAGGGACAAGGGTGCCAGCCCTATTCGCCAAATGATGAGAAGCAGGGGCGCAGATGGTATAAACCTTGGTGGAAACAACAAGAAGAAACAATGCAACTGCCTTTTCTTAATGCTAGAGCTAATTTCGATCTTCTTGTTACTGAAAAAGATTTCAGCGATATACCAGAAACTCTCTTGGATAAATTGCGAACTTCGCCAGATCGCCGACTGTTTGAATTGCCAAAAGTTATCGTTAATCATGGGTTTACCAAGGCTGCCTTTTGCCCAAAACCTGTCTTGTTTCAGCATGCTCTTCAATCATTTGCTGCGTTGCATGAACACGAAGACTCATTGCGTTTTTTGAGCGTACTCTTCATGTCCAGATTTATTCGATATTATCTGTTTCATACGTCCGAGAACTGGGGCAGTGAGCGAGACAAGGTACATCTTGATGACGAGCTACTTTTCATTCCTTTTTTTCTTCCAAACATGGCTCCGAAACCATCCGATGCTGTGGAAAATATGAATCGAATCATATCAACTTTTAGACGATACGAACAAAAAATAAAAGTTGCGATTGAATCTTTGAAAAAGAATAGATTAGATAACTTCGATTTTGTTTTAGAAACAAAAAAAGTCCGTGACGAGTGCGAGCCATTTGTCAGGCGATATTATGGTATCAATCGGTTTGAAGAACATCTTATTGACGACACCATTCAATATATTATCCCGAGCATTACACCTACTTCTGCATCTTCGCAGGTTCCGGCATTGAATCATGTGAAAGCAGAACAATGCCAGGCATACGTCCATGAACTCCTCGATATGTTCAAGGCTTTTGCTTGGAAGGAAGAGGACTATCCGTATTCCGCTCACATCTATCTTCCCGGAACGAACGATCAGTACGGCATTATACGAATTGATCGATCTTATGATAAAGAAAAAAAAATTACAACGTCCAAAGAGGATAAAGACCTCCAAAAGGCAATCCAGCGTATCTCAAAGCACCTTGACCAACGTGAATCGGATCACATCTTTCATTGTGTGAATTTGAAAGTGTTCGACGGTGATTCGCTCTTTATTCTTAAGCCAATTCAACTTCGTTTTTGGACTCGTATTGCAGCGCAAAATGATGCTGACGAAATCGGTGGTCATATTGCACAACAATTGTGGAGGGACAAATGAGTATTTCAGGGATTCCTTCGACAGGATTTGCAAAACCGTTCGCTGATTCTCAATCGCTCCAAGAAATCTATGCCCTCCTCTTTATTGCTTGGAGTATGGTAAAAATCGAATCTACCACATCCTCCGGAAACTTGGAGAATAATATCACTTGGCGTTTCTATGATGCGATTGTTACTGAAAAAAGCCGATTGACTGACGACGGAACCAGACAATACAGCTATTCTTTTCATACCGGAGAGTCGGTCATCGATAATGGACAGCAAGTAGGGATCACCGATATTCAGATACAATTCGGTACCGATGAACGCAGGCGTTTTGCCATTGAAGCCAAATTGCTAAACACGCCAAAGGGGACCAATGTGAATACCTACATCGGCAAAGACGGGATGGGACGTTTTATTAGTGGCAAAAAGTATGGAATCGGGGCATCCAAAGGAGGGATGGTAGGTTACGTAATGGATGGAGACATCGATAGAGCTCGAAAAAGAGTAACTGAAAAAATTGAGGCAAAGCACCTGACTCTTGGCATGCCATCGACAGCGACGCTCACGGATTCCACTATTCGAGAAAATGTTTACGAAACATCACACATTCGCCAAACAGGAACGCCATTTACGATTTATCACATTTTTCTATCTGTGTACCTGTGACAAGGTCTAGCAATGCGATGTTTTTTTGGTAGAATGATGCCAGTGATGCTGGGATAACAGTGGAGCAAATAGCACAAAAATGCCCTCGGGCTCATAGAAGCGGCAACGCGACCGATTCCAACAATGAATAGACAAGATTGCGCAAACAAATGGTTTGATACTATAATGGACTTGCAAGGCGGTGAGGAATTCAAGACACTGGTGCAACGAGTGCGCACTTTTCAGCAAAACAAAGAAAAGTATTCTGTATCAGAAGTAACGTTGCCCAATTATTTATGGATATCAAAACGTGGCGGCGGGATTTCGACTTGCATCAATGCTTTTGCGGAGTATCTCTACAACGCAAGGATGATTGAATTTACTGGCATAGTTAAATACTTCGAATATAAACTTGCATACATCCCGCCTGAAGCATTCTTCTCAGAATTAACGAGGCTCAATAATACAATATCAGAAATTGCAGGACATCATCGTTATTATAGAGGATTGGCATGTATCAATATTGACCAGTGGATAAATTATACCGAAGAGTCGTATTTCAATAAATTCCTTGATTATATCGCCAGCAAAAATGATAAGATTCTGGCAATACTATGCGTTCATTCTGATGATAAACGCGCTGTCAAGAATATCGAATCGTCTTTATCATCTCACATTCGGTTTGAATCCATTAAATTCAGGTTTCCCAACGCTGACGAACTGGTTGGCTTTTTAGATGCCAAGTATTTTAAGCACCATGAATTTTGCCTCACAGAAGATGCAAAATTGTTACTCACAGATTCAATAGAAGAAATACTCAATGGCAAGCATTTTAATGGTTTTATAACAATCAAGCAATTAGCTAGTGATGTTTTATATAGTTTGCTTACATCGGAAATATGTCAGAATGAAATATCGGCGAATATGCTTACCAGTTTTACAAGAGATTCATCTTATATCAAACGCATAAAAGCACTCGCAGGAGTGAACCGAGGAATCGGCTTTGATTTGCCAGAGGGAGAACGTTCGAAATGAAAAGAGAAAACTATAAATTTGGGAGATACATCTCAAAAGATGACAATTCACGATGGGCGGACTCATCAGAAATCAAAAACGCCCATACGATCACGTGCATAAATATTGAAGCCAATGATTGTCTCGGTGGAGGCGGTATCCCCATTATAAGTGATGGTCGCAATGTATACGTAGATCATTCGGACACGCACACGATGATTTTTGGTTCAACGGGTTCCAAGAAAACACGCTTGTTTGGAATGCCTCTAATCAATATTTTGGCGATGACCGGCGAATCGTTTATAGCGACTGACCCAAAGGGAGAATTGTACAATAGGACATCAGGTTTGGTTGCCGCGAAAGGATATAAAACAATTGTGTTGAATTTTCGCGATTTGAAAAGGAGCGATTTGTGGAACCCACTTTCATTGCCGTATGAGTTATATCATAGCGGAAAAACAGATGAAGCGGTATCTTATATCAACGACTTAATAACTGCTCTGGCAGAACCTCAGAAAAAATCAACTAAGGACACGTATTTTATAGATTTAGCATACTCTCAAGCCCTTGCGAACATGTTGTTTTTTATCGCAACTGCATCGCTGGAGGAAGTAAATATATTCAACTTCGCTAATTTCTTTGCTGCCACTGCCACACCCGATGATACAGCAAAGTTAGCGAATTTCGTAGCGGATGGTTCTATTGCATCCATACACTATAAAAGTGTTTTAACCAATAGAAATGTAGAAAGAACATTTGCTAATGTATCGTCCTGTGTAGCCGCCATGTTAGCTCCGTTCACTATGCAAAGAACGTTATGTCAAGTTTTATCACAATCTTCATTCGATGTAAGGGATTTAGGAAATACTAAGACTGCTATCTATATCATAATCCCTGATGAGAAGACAACATTGCATTTTGTAGTAAGTATGTTCATCAAGCAGACTTATGAAGTTTTAATTGGTGAGGCACAAAAACATGAAAACGGGAAATTACCAGTCAGAGTGAACTTCGTGCTGGACGAGTTCGCCAATATTCCTAAAATTCCTGATATGTCATCAATGATCAGCGCAGCGCGATCACGTAATATGCGGTTTTTTCTCATAGCGCAGAGCCTGTGGCAACTAAAGCAAAAGTATGGAGACGAGGCAAATACAATAAAAGGCAATTGCGATAACTGGGTATTCTTGACAACACGAGAATATGAGCTTTTGCGGGAAATCAGTGATCTCTGTGGGAATACTTTCTACAAAGATTCTAGTGGCTCCATAACTTCAAAATCTCTGATTTCGACTTCGGAACTACAGCGGTTCAAAAAAGAATATGGCGAGACATTAATTCTGCACGGGCGCAATTATCCGTTTGTAACCGAATTGCCCGATATCGACGAATATTCATTTATGCGATATACCCCGATAGCAACAATTGCTCGTTCATTACCAGAATTTGTCCAATATGATGTGAATAAAGTGATATCCTCGATAATAAACGGAAAACGACCTATTCCGTTCTCGGCTGAAGTGAATGGAAAAGAGATGTATAATGATGGTAAAAAGGACATTTTTGACTGGTAAAGGTAAAGTTTGATGTGGCATTCGCACTTAGACATTTCATTTCCCTGTACTTGCCGTCATGGAATGTCGACAGGCAGAACTATCTGAAAGTCTTCCGCTGTTGGTTTTGCGATTGCCCTAACTCGCTTACTCATGTTTTCCTTGATCGCATTAAAAACGCCACCCACATTCCTAGCATTGCCAAAGTTGCCCCTTTCACTATGCCGAATATTGGCAAACAATTCGAAAAGTTGTTCCTGAAAGTCCTCCGTTTCAGGATAGATGTATGACTCGCCAGTCAGCATTCGGCAAAGGATCGCTACACACTCCTCATTCGAGTAATCAGGGAAGTTAATTTCTCTTCCAAATCGGCTACCAAGTCCTTGATTTGCTGTCAAAAACGTGTCCATTCTGTCCTTGTAACCAGCAAGCACTACAATCGTTGTAATATTGCGAAGATCGGTAATGTTTCCTACCAACGTGTCAATAGCTTCAAATCCGAAAGCGTCAGGATTAGCAACACTTGGATTGTATAAACTGTACACTTCGTCAATCACGATGACGCATCCCGCATTTTTTTCAAAGAGATCGTTTACTCGATCTTTAGTTTGCCCAACAAACGATGCTTTCAAATCGACACCACGGCACTCCACAACCCGTGGATGTTCAATGATACCCAATGAATAAAACACTCTTGCCATATACCGGGCAATCGTCGTTTTGCCTGTGTTGCATTTTACCCGACGCTTCATGCTCTTGCCACAGAGCACTTTGCACTTGCGACTGGTCATACGCCGTGTTTCCATACCGGTGTTGATTCATCAACTTCTGCGAACTGGCTCGCAACGTATCGGCTTCGCGGCGTAACGCCTCCGCCTTTTGACTTTCGCGTTTACCCGTTGCCATGAACGAAGATATTTGTTTTTTCTGCTCGTTCAGTTGTGTCGCATTTTCAGGGGCAAACTTTGAAACCGTTGACGAAATAGAGGTCGCATTGACCGATTTTTGCGAAGATTCCGCTTTAGTTTCGCTCGTCTGAAGATCGGCGACACCGAGGTTTCGCAAGCCATCTGTATTCCTTTGCGCATTTCCTATCTGTGAAACGATTGAAGCAATCGCTCGTTGGAAATTGGGGCGAACGTCCGCACATTTTTTCCGCTCATGTTGTACTGTCCTTTTCTATTTGTTACTCGGCAACAAGGAATACCCTCGTTCTTGCAATTTCCGTTCAAAATCATCCACGAATCCCCCGTTCGGGATTCCTGTCAGTTCCAACTGCATTTTGGCGGACAAATTGATTTCGATCCCGCGATCAAAACTGCTTTCCGCCTCCCGAACAATGTCCGCATACTTAGCATTTAGCGGATAGATTCTTTGGTTGGAAGAACCTCTCCACTTGTGCCCATCATTCAGTTCGTTAATATAGGGACCATCGACCAAAATGTCAATACAGCCGTCATTTTGAAGTTCCACCAGTTGTTTTCCCGTATAGCACATTACGGAAAGTTGCCGGGGGGCTTCTTTCACCAACTGCAAAAACGCTCCCAATGCCGTGATATCCTGCTCGAAAGGTTCTCCACCCGAGATGGTGATCCCTTCAATGACAGAACGTAATTCCCGTACATTTCCGTGCCAAGCATAATGGCACAACGTCACAAGGGCTTCGGGAGAAATTGTGGAAATTCGTGTCCGTCCCTGTTTTTGTAAGAGATGCAGAAAATGTGAGGCAATGAGCGGAATGTCCTCCGTCCGTTCACGGAGCGGCGGAAGATAGATTTCGATATTCTTGATACGATAATAAAAATCTTGACGCAATTGCCCCTCGCGGACAGTTGTTTCCAAGTCGCGGTTAGTTGCCGTAACCACTTGGAGATCGGCTTCGATCTGCTCCGTACTGTTGCCAACTCGATAAAAGGTTCGTTGGTCAAGAAAACGTAGCAATTTGACCTGAACATCAGTCGGCAAATCCCCTATTTCATCAAGAAACAGCACACCGTTAAGTCTTTGCGTTGCCGCAAGTTACGCCATAGCCCTCGGTGGGAATCGAACCCACAACCTCAGCATTACGAAAGCTATTTTGCCATTCTGTTACAAGATGTTGCTTGTTCCTAAAAATAAGGGAAATTTGACAAAATCCCCTACGTTTCCAGAGTGAAAACGCTCCGTCATTATACATCATTAACCATCATAGTCAAGCATCCATACCGCCAAAACTGAGCGCAAACCGCCACCAAACCGCCACGAATTTTGCTCCCTTCGAGAAACGACATGAAATCGGCGGAAAGCCCTAGAAATTTAGCGTGAAACGGTATTTTGCCCTTAAACGCCCCGTGTGCCGATTTGTGCGTCCCCCATCATCTGGTACAAAAGTACCATAGTCCTCGCCAAAGCCTCACTGGTGCGAACCTGTGCGTTTTCTACGGAGTCCAGGCAGGTACACGCAAAGGTATTTCTGCTATAATACCCCTATGGCAAAAGACAGTCCCATCATCACTCCAACGACCGACTTGTTCATCGCATCCCTTTGGTCTGCCCCAAAGAATGAACCGATACTTTGTTCGATGTTGAGTGGTGTGATGACCGACATCGGACAGCCGCCAGTTGCCAAAGCAAAGGTACTCAATCCCTTTAACATACAAGAGTACCCTAATGACAAAAGGATCATACTGGACGTTCGGGTTGAAGATGAGGCGGGAACGTTTTATGTTGTGGAAGTTCAGAAGTGGGCGGATACGGATTTCAAAGAGCGTATGCTGTTTGGCTGGGCGGAAACATACGGTTCACAGTTGCGGCGGGGCGTGAAATATGATGCACTCTGCCCGGTGCGAAGCATTATTATCACGGAGTTTCCGATATTTTCGCTACTAAAACAGTTGCATGCGGTTTTTGAACTTCGGTCGAGAGAGAATCCTGATGTATTGTTTTCCGACCATTGCCAGATGCACGTTTTGCGCTTGGGCGATTTGTTACGGAACCTTTCTGGACTGGATCAGTTTGGTTTGGATTTGCGGCGGTGGATGGAACTGTGGGCATTTGGTTCAAAGTTAAAGGAGAGTGAAATGAGTACAATGTTACAAGATTGTCCGCCGGTCTTGGCGGCGTATGAAGAGTTTCAACGGTTTTCGTCAGACCCGGAGATGCGAGAAAGGGTGAGGGCGAGAGAACGGTTCCTAAATGACGAGCGATTAAAACTTGGCGGTGCGAGAAGGGAAGGGCAAGCAGAAGAGAAGATTGCGATTGCCAGAAACCTAAAAGATATGGGTATGTCTTCATCGGATATTGTCACGGCAACAGGGCTTTCGCTATCGGAAATCGAGCGGCTTGGTTGATCCCGAATGAACAGTAGTCGATGGTGGCAGTGCGGTCTCCTGCTCTTCCAAACATTGCGCCACTGAACAGCACTTTACGAAAGCCGCCACACCGCCGGTTTGTGGGCACCCTTCCTCGGAAGGTACAAAGCCCCGACCACCCTGCAATCGCCCCCACTGAATCGATTGTGTGCCGAAAGCCCCTCCGATAGAAGTACCACAGTCAATCGGGCATTTTTGGTGCGCATTTCCGCACCGAGCGACCCGATTTACCGTTACCCGGAATTGTGGTAGACTCCGCACGACATTTCATTCGTACTATGCGGGACAGTCAGAAGTAGTCCATTCCCGTAGAGTGCCGGTCTTTGATTTTTAGGCGATGTAAAACCATATCAAGCCCCTTCGGAGTAGCGGGACTCCGGGGGGCAAAAGGGGTACGAGTACGGCAAAATGAACCGGTGCGATTGTAGTAGGAAGAGCAGAGGCAACATAGTATGCCCTATACTGCGAAAACGTAGTATGAAAAGTTCATACTACGAAAATCGTAGCCGTTCACGGCTTTTCCACATATTACGCTAAAATTGCTCTTCCGTCAACAGGCGACAAAGATTATCCTTCCGCCTAATGGGCGCAAAGGATAGACAAATCGCTAAACAAGGCAGGCAAA
>Ga0131853_10022849_pt1 | contig 11299 bp, 5 predicted proteins | sample TergutLab28metaG_FD_92764 | JGI IMG/M metagenome (GOLD analysis project Ga0131853, IMG submission 92764) | Labiotermes labralis P1 segment gut microbial communities from Petit-Saut dam, French Guiana - Lab288 P1 (version 2) (version 2) | ecosystem: Host-associated > Arthropoda: Insects >...
CGTCTGCGGTCGTAAGCGGTAGCCGTTTGGCGCCCGGCGCACCGCCGCGCATAGTCAGTGTCAGCCCTGCATCCGGCGGCGCCGTTGGAGCAAACACAAATATTTCTGTATTGGCTCACTATGTAGGCGGCATCGCTTCCGTAACTGCGCAATATTCTTTCAACGGTACATGGCAAAACATCGGTACGGTAAATGCAGGTGGTAACGTTGAAAGCTTTGTTGCCCGATTTGCTTGGGACACAGTAAATGTGCCGGATGGCATAACAAACCTAAGATTTTTTGCGACAGGGCGTGACAACAGCCGCAGTGCTTATTTTACCATTTACTATGATGTGCGAACTCAACAACCAACCCCTCCGGCTGTAACCGTTACCCCTGGCGACTGGAGCTTTACCATTAGCTGGGAGGCAACCAACACACCCGGCTTGTTGGGGTACTCCGTGTTCCGCCAAGTAGCCGGAGATGTACCGCACCGTATTGCAAGTATCTTTCCAAACCAGCCTCTGGTATTTGTAGATTCTGAACGTAGCCCGCATATCGACCACACATATTTTGTGGAAGTTATAGACCGTTTCGGTAACGCTGCTAGAAGTGAGCCGATAACCGCCAGAAGCATAAATAATGATACCATCCCCCCTGTAGCCCGTGCCGGGTTTAACAGGTCTGTGCCTACAGGTGTTCAGGTGCTTTTTGACGGCAGTGCATCTACCGATAATGACGAAATCGCAACATTCCATTGGGACTTTGGTGATGGCAATACTGCCAGCACAGCCATAGCAACACATGTTTACAATAATCCGGGCGTTTATCATGTTACACTCACCGTAACAGACCGCGCCGGAAACCAAGATAGCGAAACCATACAGGTGCAGGCCATTCGTAGTATACATGCAAGCGTGCTTAACCTACTTGTCGTAAACGGTGCAGGCACACCGCTTCCCTTCGCTCTTGTAGCCTATAGTCACGCTGGACAAGACATGGTGGCTATGGCTGACTACCGTGGTATTGCACACATCGTGCTTGAATTAAACACGTCCGAAATTATAGACGTTTCCGCTTATGCAAGGGGCCATCTGCCAACGACATCCAGTTTTAGGATGCAGCCATTCCAAGAAACAAGCGGAACAATAATACTAAACCCCGGCAATGTAGCGGTGGGTGAGGTAACCCATCGCCGCCTGACACTGGATGAAATCGAGGCACTTGGCATAGACACAAGCGACCCAGCCAATCAGCATGTTATGTACTTTGACGTGATTCTTGAATTTGATGGTCACCCGAGAAGGGTCAACTTCTTCGGTAACCCCAGCGGCGGCTTTGGCTGGGGTGGCTCCGGTTGGGGTTGGGGTTTCGGCTGGGGTGGCCTCGGTGGAGGCTGGGGTGGCTCCAGTGCATTGCAACCAATCATCATCCCCAACGAAAATGGAGAACCTGATTTTATTGCTTTCCTATACTTCTCCGGCACTGCAGGTTTCCTTAAAGACATGTTTCAGGTGTCCGTTTTCATCCACAACATGGCAGATCAAGCCTTTTCTTTATCAGATAACTACGTATTACTCCTCATGCCTGACGGCCTTTCATTTGCGCCAACGCTTGGCGGTCAAAGCCAATTCCAGCAAATCGATACGATCCCGGGCGGAGGCACTGGTGAAGCACACTGGGTATTGCGCGGTGACAGCCCTGGTTCATTTGACATAAGCGTAGTCTACAGCGGAGTATTGCACCCATTCTTTGCGTATATAAGTGCTAATTTTGTAAGCCAAACCCCGATAATCGTGAACGACCCCCGCGACGCATTAACCCTAACTTTCTTCCCCCAACGCGGCGCATTCGCCGGACAGGATTTTGCGGTAAGGTATCAACTGCGCAACACATCGGGCCGAACACTGCATATGGTAAACCTAATCATAGACGGTGAAGAGATTACTGTAAGTGAACTCGCGCCTGGGGGTAGTATAACCGGTACGGTTGTCATGCGCTTGCCTGAGATACCCATAGCAGACCCAGACAATGAAATATATTTCACGCTGATGAACATGGTCGTGCGGTCTGGTATAAATGTGGTTGTTGTGTGGGAAGGCGGACAACCATCAGGGCGCCGTGCCGAGTCTGGACAGACAAGCTTAGGCAGTAGGCACTTCTCCGGCGAACTAAACAGCCACGCCGGTGACCCAATCAGCTTAATAACCGGAAACCTGATATGGCAGCAAACCGACATAGGACTATTCGGCGCACAGAATCTTACCTTCGAGCGTTTTTACAATTCTCAAAGCAATGCCGACTCTGCCATGGGTATGGGCTGGAGGCACAGCTTCTTATATGAACTGCGCACCAGTGATGACATAACAAAAGTCATTATGCCTAATGGTTTCGAATACTTTTTTACAAGCCCAATCCCTGGAGTATTTACACCGCTAAACGCCGTCTATGCGAGACTCGAACCATTCGGCACAGGTTATGCATTCATCAAGCATGATGGTACCCGCGTAGTCTTTGATACAAACGGAAACGTGGCACATATCACAGATACAAACAGCAATGTAACAGCGCTAATACACGCAAATGGCTTGTTGCAAAGCGTTACCAATATCGCTGGAACACTGTCCCTTTCCCATACCAACGGCAGAATATCAAGCATACACGATAACCATGGCCGCACGGTACACTTCGAACATGATACACAGGGCAACCTCATACAGTTTACCAACGCTGATGGCAATTGGATTGACTTTGTGTACGACAATAACCACAACTTACTTGAAGTAACAGACTTCAACGGCAATACATTTATGCACAACACATTTGAGAATGACAAGGTTATACGACAGTATATCCAGGGCCAAGGCGCCTTCTACTTCTCCTTCGATCCGGTCAACCGTGTGACCACCTTTACCGACCAAAACGGTGCGGTATCACGCCATTATTTTGATGAACACTACAGAATCACACGGCGGGTAGACGAAGATGGCGAATTTGCACAAGAGTTCCGCAACGGTCTGCTCATGTGGTTACGCGACTTCCTTGGAAATACTACCCATTATGAGTACGACCATGATGGTAACCTGACACGTATAATCTATCAAGACGGCACATCTGAAAGCTTCGAGCACAACGCCAACCGCATGGTTACAAGAGCCACAGCCCGCGACGGCTCAGTTACGACATTCACCTACGACGAGCGTAACAACCTACTAAGCATAACTGACCCGCTGGGCGGTGTAATAAGCTTTACCTATGACAACAATAACAACATTACGGCAATAACAGATCGGCTGGGTGCGACCACTATATTCACCTACGATGCAAACGGCAACCGCACATCCGTGATAGATCCGCTGGGCAATACCACTCGATTTACCTATGATATTTTCGGCAGGTTAATAAGCCAAGCACAACCCATGGGCGAAACTACTCACTTCGAATACACCCTTGCGGGTAAGCTGATACGCATAATTCACCCCGATGGAAGCGTAGAGAGTTTTGAGGTAAACCCCAATGGATTCAACACGGCAAGAACCGACCCGATGGGTGGAATAACACGGTTAACATTCGATGCAATGAACAATCCGTTAACCATAATCGACCCGATGGGCAACATGACAACGTTTGAGTACGACTTGGCCGGCAACTTGATACGTGCAACCGATGACATGGGGGGCACCACCACCCACACCTACGACAACAGGGGCAGGCGGCTAAGCACCACAGATGCAACGGGTAACACCTTTCTCTTCACTTACACAGCCATGGGTCTATTGGAAACAATAACCGATGCACTGGGCAATACTACCACTATGACTTACGACAGTATGGGTAACTTAACCCGCCAAACAAACCCCGATGGGACAAGCATATCCTTCGTGTATGATAGCATGGGCAGGCTCATAAGCGTTACCGACGAAGACGGCAACACGACTTCGTACACCCACGATGCCAACGGAAATGTACTGACCATAACCGGTGCGGAAGGCAACGTCACGCGCTTCGAATACGACCGTAACAACCGCCTAACCGCTGTGACCGACCCGATGGGCGGTATAACGCGCTACACCTATGATGCAAATGGCAACCTACTGACCATAACCGACCCACTAGGTAACGTAACGCACCACGCTTACAATGCGAACAGTAACCTAATAAGCATAACCGACCCGATGGGCAACGTAACGTCCTTCACCTACGATTCCATGGGCAATATCACAAGCATAATCAATGCGGAAGGTAATGTAACCTATTTTACCTTCGACACCCTGCACCGCTTAACGGCCTTTACTGACCCGGAAGGGAATATATTCAACTTCACATTTGATGCAAACGGCAATATTACCAGCCAAACCGATGCGCGCGGAAACGTTACAGCGTTCGCTCACGATGCGCTAAATCGTTTGCATACCGTAACAGATGCCGCAGGTGGAATCTCACGCCAGACCCACGATGCCGCAGGCCGCCTAACAAGTACCACCAACCAAATGGGCGCAGAAACCACCTTTACCCACGATGCAAACGGGCGTATCACAGCTATAACCGATGCGCTGGGTAATACAACGACCATGACCTACGACAGCATGGGCAGGGTAATCAGCATAACCGATCCGCTGGGCGCACAAACTCATTTCACCTACACGCGCCTCGGGCAATTGGCAACCATGACCGATGCACTAGGCGGCGTAACAAGATTTGAATACAACGCTTTGGGCTGGATGATATCCGAAACCAACCAAAACAACGAAACAACCACCTTCACGCATGACCTATTGGGCCGTGTGACCAGTATCACCGACAACATGGGGCATACACAGCATTTCACCTACGATGCCAATAATAGAATAACCACGGTTACTGACCAAAACGGAGCCGTGACAACTTACGCCTACGATGCAAATGGCAATCTGATATCCGTAACCGATGCCATGGGCAACGTCACGCGCTTCGAATACGACAGATTAAACCGCCTTGTACGCGTAATCGGCAACGGTGGAGAGATAACCGTATATGAATACGATAGCCGCGGGCTTGTAATCCGCGAAATAAACCCGCTTGGCCATGTGCGTGAGTTTACGCATGATGCCAACGGCAACTTGATATCCGTGACTGACGAAGACGGTTATGTAACCACGTTCGACTTCGACGTTCGTAACCTCATCAACACCATCACCCACGCAGACGGCAGAAGCGCAAACTTCACTCATAACGCCGCCGGTCAGCTTATAAGCATGACTGACTGGACAGGCGAAACCAACTTCACACTTGACCTGCTTGGCCGCATTACAGCTGTAAACGACCAAAACAACCGCACGGTAAGCTACACATTTGATGCGGTGGGCAACCAAACGCAAATACGCTACCCGGACGGGGTATCCGTCACACGTACCTTCGACAGCCTAGGCAGAATCACTGCGATACAAACCCCGGACGGTTTATTCAACTATACCCACGACCCGGTTGGGCGCGTGATGTCACTGGCTATGCCAAACGGCGCAACGGAAACATTTACCCACGATAGCATTGGCCGTCTACTAAGCATTACCCAGCATAACCCGGATGGGTCAACGGAAGTGCTGAACCAGTTCACCCATGACCCTGTGGGCAATGTGCTAAGCCGCACAGGCCGCCCGGAAGTACAGATTCCATCATCCACCACGCAGAACGAGTTTAACGCGCTGAACCAGCTTATCAGCAGTATTGAGCAAGACTTGCAAGGCAATACGCTAAGCCACTTCGAGTTCACTTACGACCTGCGCGGCAACATGGTGCAAGCGCGTGATGTGATAAACAACACCACACAAACCCACACCTTTGATGCAGCTAACCGCATGGTACACGGCATAAACCACCAAGGCGAAGAAAGCCTGTATGTATTCAACGCACTGGGCATTTTAACCGCCCGCGAAACCAGAACAGCTAGCGGCATATTTGCAAATGACTTTGTAATAGACTACACCGCCCTAGTGCCAACTGTGCTAATGGAGTTTGGCAGCGACGATATCATCCAACGTCATGTACATGGTGCAATGAACATGGGTCTAAGCCGTATATCTACCACGCTAACCAATAGCCTGCACCCAACCCAAGCGGAGACGTTCTTTATCCAAAACGACCATTTGGGTACCGGAAGGTTTGCTACGGATGCCAGCGGTGCAAGAGTAGCCCACAGTTTACTTGACGAGTGGGGTAATATCCTAGACCGCGAGTTTGCAGTGTTTATGGGCCAAGATCGAAATGTGCTTAACACGTTTACCAACCACATCTTTGATGAGATATTAGGTATGTACCACGCGCAGGCCAGGTTTTACGACCCAAGCAACAGACGGTTTATCAGCCCCGACCCGCATTGGGGTGCGCACAACCGTATCTTTGGCGATAGGCGCGTAATAGTACCGAGTAACGAGGCGATTCGTCAAAGCGGTAACTTATACGCCTATGCGTTAAACAACCCGTTACGCTTCACCGACCCAACTGGACTGTTTGCAGTAGGCGGCTCACATGCCCCGGTACAAACAAGACAATCTACAACCCATATAGATGCCGGAGAAACAAGAATAAACCCAGGCGTAATAATGACTATCCGTAACCCGGGATATACGCCGGCTTTTGACCCGGCAAATAACCCAAATAAAAACTGGAGTCCGGACACCCCAAATACATTTATGCAAGATTATTTTAGCTCAAGTGGCAATATGTTTGGTGCGTTCCATGGCGGTGCAGACTTGGCCTTTTCGATATATTCAGAACTCGCACTTCGTAATTTAAGAGCGGGGATGCCACTAAATGCACAAAGCTACATGGTGAATGACCTTACATGGGCTAGATACATTAACCATAGGGGACAGATAAATGCGACGCGAACGTCACATGCACGTACAGCTGGTTGGCTTCGGTATGCCGCGTATATCCCGGTCATCATTGATGTTGTTGATGGCGTGGTCATAAATATTGTTAGCGACACACCGGAAAGAATACCAGTTGATATCGTAGTGGATATTGGGATTACCGGTGGCACAATTGTGCTGTCAGGCGCGGCTGCTAAGGTAACAGTTTGGACGATAGGCAAGACTGGTGCATTTGCAGGTGGAGCAGCTGGATCCAAAGTCCCTCTTGTTGGGACTGCTATCGGAGCTGTTGTTGGCTTTGGTGTAGGTGTGTTTATATACTGGCAAACAGATGTACGGGAATTTTCGGACGGAAATACCTTGCGAGAAGAAGTCAAAGATATCTGCAATTCGGTTTTTGGAAATTAGGATAAAGAAGGAGAGAGAGTCGTGAATAATTATAGTAGTGAAGATATAGAAAAATATCTTTTGCTTGGCTATGAACCAAAAAATGGACGTACAATATCTAAAAATTTGTTTCTTAACGGACTTAAACTCAATATGTTAGCATTAGTATTTCTGGCAATGGCTGTCTTTGCAACAATGGATAACTTTAATGTAAATGTATTAATTTTAGTTGCAGTTGTTGTGTTCTTGATTCTTGTAAGTGTCACGCTGGGTATTAGATTTAACCGTATGGCACTTCGAAATAATGTAAGAAGAAATTTTCAGCAAGGCACAGATGCAGGTACAGGCAAAGTTAGCCCTCTGGCCGGATCGCTTTGTGTATTAGGGCCTGTGGCAGGATGGGCTTTTGCTAGGTTCTTTTTTCCGAGGATGTCTGACCTCAGTGTCGCAATTATAGTTAGTTTAATAATGTGGCCGATTTTCTTACTCTTTTCATTTTTTATGTGCTATCACTATCACCAACTTTACTGGCTTTATAAATACTGTCCGCACCTTAAAGAGCGCAGACGCTAAGAGCAATCATCTGTTTTGGCAATTAAAAGTGAAAAGGAGATGATGTCGTGGATAACTACAGTAGTGAAGATATTGAAGAGTATCTCTTGCTTGCATACAAACCCAAAAAGGGGCGCACTATACCCAAGAATTTGTTGCTTAACGGTCTTGAACTCAGCTTCTTTGCAGTGATGATTCTGGCGGGTACTGTCGTTATAACAATGAATAGCTTTAATGTAAATATACTGGTTTTAGCTGCAATCATTGCGCTACTGTTTGCTGTAGCTGTGGCTATGGGTGCCACATTAAATCATATAGGACTTCGGAATAATGTGAGAAAATCCCAGCAGTGCGCAAACGCGAGCATACGTACAAGTACAGTTAGTCCTTTCATCGGGGCATTTAGCGCATTAGGAGGTGTGGTGGGATTAGGATTTGCTAGGTTTTTCTTCCCGCGATTATCTGATATTGGCGTTGGAATTATTGTTTGTGTATTTGCATGGCCGCTCTTTTTACTACTTTTAATTGCCGGGAGTTCTCAATGTCACCAAGTCTACTGGATTTATAAACACTGTCCACAGCTTAAAGACCGCAGGCGGTAAAAACGAGACAAAGAATACCACTAGGTAAGAGCAGACAGTTTCTTACCTAGTGGCTTGCAAGTCGAATAAACTTGTACGAGGTGATGTCGTGAATAACTACAATAGTGAAGATATCGAAAAATATATTTTGGCTGGCTATACGCCAAACAAAGGGCGCACTATACCAAAAAGTTTATTGTTTACCGGTATTAAGCTCAACTTTTTTGCGGTAATGATTCTGGCGGGGACTGTCGTTTTAACAATAGAAAGTTTTAATGTAAATATGTTAAGCCGCAGTTATTATGTTTTTAATTCTTATAAGTGTTACGCTAGGTGTTGGATTTAATCATATGTTTCTTCGTAAGAGTGCAAAAATTAAACCTCAGCAAGACGCAAGCATTGACAAAAGGACAAGCAGAGTTGCCCCTCTGGTTGGATCACTTTGTACGCTAGGGCCTGTGGCAGGATGGGCTTTTGCCAGGTTCTTTTTTCCGAGGATGTCTGATATCAGCGTTGCAATCATAATTAGTGCATTCACGTGGCCAATATTCTTGTTTTTTTCATTTTTTGTGTGCTGTCACTATCATCAGGTTTATTGGATCTATAAGTACTGTCCGCAGCTTAAAGACCGTAGGCGTTAAAGGCGAGACAGATGATGCGAGTCAAATAAACTTGTACGAGGTGATGTCGTGAATAACTACAGTAGTGAAGATATTGAAAACTATATTTTGCTTGGATATGAACCAAAAAAGGGACGCTCTATACCAAAAAATATGCTGTTGACCAGTCTAAAACTAAACGTGTTTGCGGTAATATTTCTGGCAATCGCAGTCGTCACAATAACAGATAACTTTAATATAAATGAATTAATTTTAGTTGCAGTTATTGTGTTTTTAATTCTTGTAAGTGTTGCGCTAGGTATTGGATTCAATCATTGGGCACTTCGAAATAATGTAAAAAGAAATTTTCAGCAAGGTACAGACGTAAGCGCAGGTACAGGCAGAGTTGCCCCCTCTGATTGGAGCACTTTGTACACTAGGGCCTGTAGCAGGATGGGCATTTGCCAGATTCTTTTTTCCGAGGATATCCGATATCAGCGTTGCAATTATAGTTAGTATATTGATGTGGCCAATTTTCTTGCTATTTTCATTTTTTATGTGCTACCACTATCACCAACTTTACTGGCTTTATAAATACTGTCCGCATCTTAAAGACCGTAGGCGTTAAAAGCGAGACAGAGGATGCCGCCAGGTATGATTGGACAATTCCTTGTCTAGTGGCCCGCGTTAATTAAATACATCTAAAGGAGAAATGTTAAAATGACGACTCAAAAAATACTAACAACTATGGTGATTGCATTGTCACTAATGATATTATCATTTGTACCCACATACGCCGACACATTCGTCTATGATGCACTTGGCCGCCTAATCCGCATTGAAAGCGATTCTGGCACCATAACCACATTCACATATGATGCAAACGGAAACTTAGTAAATGTATCGGTTACAGGTGAAGCACCGACACAAACCCCGCTTTCGGCACCCACGGGTATAAATATCACAGGCACAACACTAACTTGGGATGCGATTAGTAATGCAACAGGTTATCGCGTGTATACAAACGGCCAAGCTAGAAACGGTGTTGTTACGGCAACGTCTTTCGACTTGGCAACCCTTGGGCTTGCAGCGGGCACTCATGCCGTGCAGGTTAGGGCGGTTGGTAATGGCACAACTTTTACCGATTCACCCCGCAGCGCGGTGGTAAGTTTCACCGTACAGGGCACAGTTCAACCCGGTTTCAACCTTAACATCATCAACAATGCAATAATAACTGACCCACAACTTGCCACTATGGGTATTATGCGCATGTGGCCACAATTGAATGGCATAAGCGTACTAGCCCCATACGCCCAAACTGTAATAACCGCATTAGACCAAGACGGCAACTGCGCATTGGAATTTATCCAATTTAACCGCCTTTGGAGCAACACAAACTATTTCAACTCTATAGATGCCAATATGCGAGGCAACTGGCAAACAATCGACTTTACCATAACCGCATTTGGCCAAACAGTGGAAGCGCTGCTCGTAAACGCACAATTCACAGATGACCCAATACAGTCAACAGAACCTACAATCGTTAGCGTTCAGTTAAACCCTGTTCTAGCGGTACCGGGCAGCACAGTTGAAGTGACAGTTACAACACGCAACATGCCTGACGGCGCTTGGGTTGATGCAAGTGTGGCATGGCGCCCGGGGCTTTCCATTGTTGGCGGGCCAAGGTTTTACATCGTGGATAATCAAGCAACGATAACTATTGCAGTCGCGGCAAATGCACCCTTGGGCCAGGATGGGTTTAGTGTAGCTGCCCGTGTTGCAGATCGGTGGGGTTCTCCGGTAATTGTGGATTCCTTGATATTCGTAATGACCGTGGCTGCGGAGTAGTTTTACTCCGCATATAGGATATTAACGTTCAAGCAAGCGGCAGATGCCGGAAATAATCCAATTTTCATTCGCATAGAGAAATCGGCTGGCCATGGGCATGGTAAGCCCATTAGCAAGATAATAGAAGGACAAGCTGATTTATATACATTTCTTTGGGCTAACCTTTGTAAATAAAGTTAGTAGTTAAAACGATTAGCAGCCAAATATAGGGAAAGCACTAACAAACCCTTGTTTGGCTTTTTTATTTTCACATCAATCAACATAATGTTTTTTCAGCGTATACTTTGTTAAGAAGTTTGATAACAACAAATAAACAAATTAAGCACGTCTCAAAATTGGAGCAAAATATTGAAATTAACTAATGTTTGCTATATTATGTTCGATAAAATAGATGGCACAGTTTATGACATACTAATGTTTACATGACAAGGAGATTCACATTATGTCCATATCTCAAAATCAAAAAGCTAGACCACTGTATTTAATGAAAATACTGCTTGAA
>Ga0131853_10022851_pt1 | contig 11299 bp, 7 predicted proteins | sample TergutLab28metaG_FD_92764 | JGI IMG/M metagenome (GOLD analysis project Ga0131853, IMG submission 92764) | Labiotermes labralis P1 segment gut microbial communities from Petit-Saut dam, French Guiana - Lab288 P1 (version 2) (version 2) | ecosystem: Host-associated > Arthropoda: Insects >...
ATCTCCCCAGCCGCCGCGTTCCCGCAGTCCCCGGGGCAGCCGGGTCGCGACGGTGACGGACTTCCCGCCCCGGGCGAACGCGACCACGTGATCGGCGGCGGGGCCGGACGCGGACAACGGCACGTAGCCGCCCTCGAGAAACCACTCGGGACGGTCCCGCCGCAGGTTCAGGGTCCTGGAGGTGACCTGGAACTTGCCCCCGCTCGTGTCCCCGGCGGGAAATACCGGTCTCCGGTTGTCGGGGTCCACCAGGGACAGGGCGGGCCGTTCGCAGCCCTGGTAGACGTCGGGAATGCCGGGCATGGTGAGCTGGACCAGCTTGGCGCCGAGCGCGTTCACCGTCCCGTCTGGCTTGATCGATTCCACGAATTCCTCGATGGAGGCGCTCAGCTCGCCGTCGGCCAGCGCGGCGCTCGCCACTTTCAGCACCGTCCGCTCGTAGTCCTCGTCCACCGACAGCCAGGACGTGCGGGTCTTGGCCTCGCGCATGGCCTTGACCAGGTAGCCGCCGAGGCGCTCCTCGGAGATCGGCCAGGCTCCGGCCAGGGTCTGCCACAGCAGGTACGTGATCTCCGGGTCCAGGTCCCGGCTCTCCGGGACGAGCCTGGCCGCCCTCTCCCGCCACCGGGCCGCCTGCCGTCCCCACTCGGCGGGCATCTCGGCCAGGACCGCCAGCCGGGCCCGGACGTCTTCCTGCCGCTTGGTGTCGTGCGTGGACAGGGTGGTCATCGTCCGCGGCCAGCGGGCGGCTAGGTGGGCGGCGAACTCGTGGAACTCGGCCGGAGCGACCGCGAACCGGTCGGGGTCGCCGCCGACTTCGTTCCGTCCCGCCAGGCGGGGCCACCGGTAGGAGGCGGTGTCCTCGATTCCCTTGGCCAGCACCGGCCCGGTGGTCTGGCCGAACCGGACCGCGAAGTCCCGGTCCCCGCCGAGGGCGAGATCCCCGACCGTGTCGGCCAGGCTCCGCAGCGACCCGGGCAGGTGGCGTTTGGCGGCGGCGACGGCGTCGCGGACCTGGCGGCGGGCCGTCGGCGACGTCCGCTCTCCCGGGTAGGTATACGCCCGATACACCCCGAACGCGGCCAGCACCTCGGTCACCGTCCGGGCGGCCTTCTCCTCCTCGGTACCGGGGCGGGCGCGGACCAGGGCCGGAACCAGCCGGGCTACCTCGGCGCCCAGCACGCCGCCGGCGATCTCGCGCTTGGCGGCGAGCGCCACGTCGGCGAAGCGCACCGGAACCGGGCCGCCGCCCGCGTGGCGCGCGTAGCGTTCGTACTCCCGGGTCAGCCGGTCGCCTCCGGCGGGATCGACGAACAGGCCGTCGGTCACGCGGAGGGAGTCATATCCGGTCGTTCCGGCACAGGGCCAGTCGGCGGGAAGCCGTTCGGCCGGCTGGAGGATCTTTTCCACCACCACCCAGGTGCCCGCCGCCGCGGTGAGCCTGCGGAGGTAGCCGCGCGGGTCGGCCAGGCCGTCGGGATGGTCGACGCGGAGGCCGTCGACGAGACCCTCGCGCACGAGTCGCAGCACCGTCTCGTGCGTGGCGGCGAAAACGCCGGGGTCCTCCACGCGGACCCCGATCAGCGACGTGACGTCGAAGAACCGGCGCCAGTTCAGCGTCGTCAGGCCTTCCCGCCACCAGGCCAGCCGGTAGTGCTGCGCGTCCAGAAGCTCCGGCAGCGGCAGGTCCTCGGTACCGGGCCGCAGCGGGAACTCGTGATCGTAGTAGTGGACGGCCGTGTCGACGGTGATCTCATCGAGGGACTGGTCCAGGGGCTTGCCCAGGAAGGGCATCAGCATTTTGCCGTCGCCGGCTTCCCAGTCGATGTCGAACCAGTGGGCGTACTCCGAGCCGGGGCCGCGGGCGAGGACGTCCCAGAGCTGGCGGTTCAGGGATTCCGGGGCGGGGACGGCCATGTGGTTCGGGACGATGTCCAGCACGATGCCGAGCCCTTCCCGCCTGAACCGGTCCGTCATGGCGCGGAACCCGTCCTCGCCGCCGAGTTCGGCGCTGATACGGGAGTGGTCGGTGATGTCATAGCCGTGAGACGAGCCCGGCGCCGCCTGCAGGATCGGGGAGAGGTAGGCGTGCGTCACGCCGAGGGAAGCCAGGTAGGAAGCCTGCGCGGCCGCCTCCTCGAACCCGAAGTCCGGAGTGAGCTGGAGCCGGTAGGTCGAGACAGGTGGTGTCGCCACTCTCCACTCCTCACCGCTGTGACGAACAGCAAACCGGCTAGTACGGTCCCTGCGCGGCGGCACACTACGACGCCGTGTAGTCTCGATGGGGTGCCCGGGCTCCCGCGGGCCGAAAGGTGGTTTTGTCCCAGGTGAGCGCGGTAAACGTAGAACGGCCCCCGGCTTCTCCTGCGCAGCAGCACGCGCACGAGCTGACCGGGCTGTCGCGCATGCGCGCGACCGTGGGCGCCTACGTCGCCCTCTGCAAGCCGAGGATCGTCGAGCTTCTGCTCATCACGGCGGTTCCGACGCTGTTCCTGGCCTATCACGGGCTGCCTTCGCTGATGGTCACCGTGGTCACGGTGGTCGGCGGGGCGCTCGCCGCGGGCAGCGCCAACGCGCTCAACTGCTACATCGACCGGGACATCGACCAGCTCATGCAGCGGACCGCCTCGCGGCCCCTGGCCAAGCACACGGTGTCGCCGCGGGCGGCCCTGGTGTTCGGCCTGGTGATCGGGGTCATCTCGGTCGCGCTGTTCGCCGCCACGACGAACCTCCTGGCCGCCGCGCTCACGCTCGGCGCGATCGCCTACTACGTGGTCGTCTACACGATGCTGCTGAAGCGGCACACCTCCCAGTCCACGCTCTGGGGCGGGGTCTGCGGCTCGGCTCCGGTGCTGATCGCCTGGGCCGCCGCGCGCGACGACCTGTCGTGGCCGGCGTTCCTGCTGTTCCTGGTCATCTTCTTCTGGCAGCCGCCGCACTTCTGGGCGCTGGCCATCAAGTACAAGGACGACTACCGCAGCGCGGGCATCCCGATGCTCCCGGTCGTCGCGACCACCCGGCGGGTGCTGGCCGAGTCGGTTATCCACAGCTGGCTGATGGTGGCGGTCTCGCTGGCGGCCTGGCCCTGGATCGGCCCGGTCTACGGAGTCGCGGCCGTCCTCTGCGGCGCGGCCTTCCTGTACGAGGTGCACCGGCTGTACGCCCAGTCCCGGAAGATCGACGCCAGCAAGCTGGTCACGATCCGGCTGTTCCACCTGTCGGTCGCCTACCTGACCGTGCTCTTCGTCTTCGTCGCGGTCGGCGCCTTCATCCACTGATGATCCTCATCGTCGGCGGCGTCTCCGGAAGCGGGAAGACCACAGTGGGCGCGCTCATCGCGGGCCGTCTCGGCTGGGGATTCGCGGACGCGGACGACTTCCACCCGGCGGCCAACGTCGCCAAGATGCGTTCCGGTACCCCGCTCACCGATTCCGACCGCCTTCCGTGGCTGCGCTCGATCTCGTCCTGGATGGACGAGCGGATCGCCGCCGGCGAGTCTGAGGTGCTCGCCTGCTCCGCGCTGAAGCGCTCCTACCGCGACATCCTGCTATCGGGCCGGGAGCGCGGCGACGCCGTCGTGGCCTACCTCGACGTGCCGCGGGCCGAGCTTGAGCACCGCCTGACCTCGCGGCACGGGCATTTCTTCCCGGAACGGCTGCTGAACAGCCAGCTCGCGGACCTGGAACTGCCCGGGACGGACGAGCCGGCGGTCACGGTGCCGGTGACCGGGAGCGTCTCCGAGACCGCCGAGGCGGTCCTCTCGGCGCTGAAGGCCGCAGGCCTTACGCTGGAGGCGTGAAGCTCAAGCTGGACCTGCACGACATCTACAACCAGGGCGACAAGATCGAGAAGGCCCTGAAGCAGGTGTTCGACGAAGCCGAGGCCAAGAAGGCGCCGCTGATCGAGATCATCCCCGGCAAGGGATCCGGCCAGCTCAAGAAGCACGTCCTGCGGTACCTGGAGAAGAACAAGCCTCCGGCCAAGCACTACCGCATCGAAAAGGACTCCAAGAACTTCGGCCGCCTCTTCGTCCACCTCCGCTGGAAGTAAGCCTCGCCCGCCCCAGCATCGGCATTCCGCTGAACGATCATCCCCTATAGCGGTTTACTTACCTACTGCTACTTTGTGCGTTCAAATGGCCACAGGGGGTCGGCGTGGGTGAGTCAGAACGGATAATCGAGGCGATGCGGCAGGCGGTGCCCCCGGCCCGCCCGGCCCTGGACGACGCGGACGCGTCCGCGCTCCGGAAGCTGACCGGAGAGCTCGTCGAGGCCAGGACCGGGGCCTCCGCCGAATACGAGCGCTACCGGTCCATCGCTAGCCGGGAACTCTGCCTGCCGGAGCAGGCGGTCGCCAGCCGGATCGAGGGAGCGACCGTCCTGGTCACGGGCGGGACGGGCTGCGTCGGGTCGGCCCTCATGGCCCAGCTGGCCCGGCTGCGCCCGGGCCGGCTCGCGAGCGTCAGCCGGGGCCGCACCCTGGGCTGGCCGGTCCAGCCCGGCGCCGAGTACCGGCAGGCGGACATCACGAGCGCCGCCGCCATCCGGGAGGTCATCGCCGACGTGGGCCCGGACGTGATCTTCCACGTCGCGGCCCAGAGGTCCCCCGCCCTGGCGGAGACCGAGGTTCGCGGCACCGTCGCGGCCAACACGGCCGGCGCCCGGAACGTGCTGCGGGCGGCGGCCGAGACCGGGGTGCCGCAGGTGGTGTGCGCGTCCACCGGCAAGGCGCTGCGGCCGTACTCGCCCGAGGTTTACACGGCCTCCAAGCGGGCGGCCGAGTGGATGGGTGCCGACCTGGCCGCCTCCACCGGCATGCTCCTGTCCGCCGCCCGGTTCACCCATGTCGTCGACAACTCCATCGTCCACGAACGCCTCCGGGCCTGGGCTGGTGACCGCCGGGCCTCCATGCGGCTGCACGGCGAGGACATCTCGTTCTACGCGCAGTCAGCCGTCGAGTCGGCGCAGCTTCTGCTGACCGCGATGGCGGGCGCGGTTCCCGGGGAGTTCCGGGTCCACGCCATCACCGACCTGGGCTGGCCGGTCTGCCTGCTGGACGTCGCCGTCGGGGTCCTGCGGGAGACGGGGTCGAGGACCCCGCTCTACATCAGCGGCTACGACCCGGGATACGAGGAGGTCGCGTTCCCCGGGCTGTACGACCCGGCGACGGCCGGAGACGTCAGCCCGCTGATGAACGCGTTCGAGACCGCGGCGGCCGTCCCGTCCGTCTGTCCCCGCACTGACGCTTTCCGCCTGGAATTCGCGCCGGACCCGGCCGCGGTGAAGCTGCTGGACCTCCTGGGCGAAGCCTGCGGGCGCACCCGCGATCACGGCGCCGTGCGCCAGGCCCTCGACGACCTGAGCTGGGTGCTCCTCAACGCGACCCTGGCCGCGGCCGACCCGGGCGTCCTCTCCCGCTGCGCTTCCCTCATCCGCCATCACGAGGACGCCATGTCCCCGGTCCACCGCCGCGTTTCCCAGGCGGTCAGGGCACACGTCGTCCCAAGCTGACACGAGCGTCGGCTATCCCCGTTACCGACCACGGCAACGGAGAGACAATCGGCTCAACAAACGCGGTATTTCCCAGCACACGGAGGCGCACGCCATGTCCCGCCCGCTCCTCGCCGCCGCGACGACCGCGATCACGGTCACGATGGCGATAACCGCCTGCTCCAGCAGCCCGAGTTCCAGTGCCAAGCCCCCGGCATCCAGCGCCCCCGCCACGTCCGCCGCCCCGGCCGGCGGATCCGGCGGCGGAAGCGGATCCGGCAGCGGTTCGACCGCGACGGTCAAGTCCAACTGGGAAAAGTTCTTCAAGGGGTCAACGCCGAACTCCCAGCGGGAAAAACTGCTCCAGAACGGATCGACCTTCGCCAAGACCATTAGCGGGATGTCGGCCATGGGCAACTCCGCGTCGGCCAAGGTCGCCTCGGTCAAACTGACGTCCCCCAAACAGGCGACAGTCACCTATACGGTGTATCTCGGGAAAACCGCGGCCCTGCCGAACGCGAAAGGCGTCGCGGTCCTGGAAAACGGCGCCTGGAAGGTGAGCGACGCTAGCTTCTGTCAGCTGCTCACCCTCGAGAACGGAGGGAAACCGCCATCGGTCTGCAGTTCGGCAAGCTAGCTGACACCGACGAGAACACCGGCCGCGGATACGCGAGCGGTATCGCGCTCACGGCCCTGTGCACGCTGCTGTTCCTGACCTTCCTCGACAATACGGTCGTGAGCGTGGCCCTCGGGCCGATCCAGTCGGACCTGCAGGCCGGGGTCCAGGCCCTGCAGTGGGTGGTGGGCGGGTACGCCCTCGCCTTCGCCAGCATCATGCTGGCCTGCGGCATGCTCGGCGACCAGTTCGGCCGCAAGAAGGTCATGCTGGCCGGGGCGGTCGTGTTCTGCGCCGGATCGGTGATGTGCGCCGTCGCCCCCAACCCGGACACGCTGATCGCGGGCCGCGTCATCATGGGGATCGGCGCGGCGGCGAGCGAGCCGGGCACGCTGTCGGTGCTGCGGCAGATCTACCCCGGCGAGCGGGCCCGCGCCCGGGCGGTCGGCGTGTGGGCGGCGGTCTCGGGACTGGCGCTCGCCCTCGGCCCGGTCGTCGGCGGCGCCCTGGTCGGCCTGTGGAACTGGCGCGGAATCTTCTGGTTCAACCTGGCGTTCGGCCTGGCCGCGCTGATCGTCGCCGCGATCGTGGTCCCGGAGAGCTCGGACCCGCAGGCGGGCCGCGTCGACCTTCCGGGGACCGTGCTGGGCACGGGCGCGCTGGCCGCGCTGACCTTCGCGATCATCAACGCCGAGACCTCCAGCTTCGGCGCCACCCTGCCCGTGACCCTGTTCGTCGTCGCGGCGGTGTGCGCGGTCGCGTTCGTGGTGTGGGAGCGGCGGGCGGCCAACCCCCTGCTCGACCTGAAGTTCTTCCGCAAGGCCCACTTCACCGTCCCGAACGTGGTCGCCTTCTGCAGCTACTTCGCGACCTTCGCGATCTTCTTCTTCACCGCCCTGTACCTGAACGAGGTCGTCGGCGCCTCCGGCTACAAGATCGCGCTGGTCTTCCTGCCGATGACCGTGCTGATGATCGCGGCCTCGGTCCTCACCGGCTACTGGACCGGGGCGGCCGGGCCGCGCTGGCCGATCACGATCGGGTGCCTGCTGTTCGGGGCCGGGCTGCTGGTCACCACCTCGCTCATCAAGCAGCACCCCGACTACACCGAACTGTCGGCCGCGCTGGCGCTGGCCGGGGCCGGCATCGGCATCACGGTGGTGCCGACCACCACGTCCGTGCTGGGCGCGGTCCCGGCGGAACGATCGGGCATGGCCGCGTCGGCGGCCAACACCAGCCGGGAGATCGGCGCCGTCACCGGGGTCTCCGTCCTCGGCGCGATCGTCTTCGCCCAGCTGGCCGCCCAGCTTCCGGGCAAGATCGAGGCGCTGAACATCCCGGCGGCCTACAAGCCGATGATCCTGCGGTTCGTGCCGACGATCATCCACGTGCTCGAGAGCGGCCAGACCGGAATGGCCAAGAACTACTCCAGCATGGGCGCGATCGTCCAGGACGTGCTCAGCGCCGCCTACGGCGCCTTCGGCGACGGCCTCCACGTGGCCCTCTACCTGGCGGCGGGGCTGGTTCTCTTCTCCGCGGTCCTCTCCGCGGTCACCCTTCGCAAGCCTCGCGCATAGGTTCGGACCGCGCCGGTAGGGTGGCCCCGGGAATGGGATAAAGGCGCCGATTACGCCGGGGGAAACGGTATGACAATCGAAGGTGACCGCGTTTCCGGCTTCGGCCGGATGGAGGACGGGCTCAAGCAGGCCGGCCCCTGGTACACGTGGGGCCCCTACGTCAGCGAACGGCAGTGGGGCACGGTCCGCGAGGACTACAGCGAGGACGGCGAGGCCTGGGACTACCTGCCGCACGACCACGCGCGGTCGCGGGCCTACCGGTGGGGCGAGGACGGCCTCGCCGGGTTCAGCGACGTCGAGCAGCGGCTCTGCCTCGGGCTGGCCCTGTGGAACGGGCGCGACCCGTACCTCAAGGAACGGGCATTCGGCCTGACCGGGCCGCAGGGCAACCACGGCGAGGACGTCAAGGAACACTGGTGGTACCTCGACGCCGTGCCCAGCCACGCCTGGAACCGGTGGCGGTACCACTACCCGCAGGGCGAGTTCCCCTACGAGGCGCTCCTCGCCGAGACCAGGCGGCGCGACCGGCGGAGCCCGGAATACGAGCTCCTGGACACCGGGGCCTTCGACGACGACCGGTACTGGGTCACCGAGGTCAGCTACGCCAAGGGCGATGACCCGCACGACCTGCTGATGACGGTCACCGTCACCAACGCCGGCCCGGAGAAGGACACGATCCACGTCCTGCCGACCGCCTGGTTCCGCAACACCTGGTCCTGGGAGACCGCGCCTTCAAACACGGGCGCCGCCCGGCCGGCCCTCACCGCGCGGGGAGCGGCCGTCGCCGTCGACCATCCGTTCCTGGGCGAACTGGAACTCACGGCGGACGGGCAGCCCCAGGTGCTGTTCTGCGAGAACGAGACCAACCTCGAGCGCCTGTACGGGGCCGAGGCGACCACGCCCTACCCCAAGGACGGCATCAACGACCACGTCGTCAGCGGCGCCGCCACCGTCAACCCCGCGGGGACCGGCACGAAGTGCTCGTTCTGGTACCGGCTCACCGTCGAACCCGGCGAGACCAAGGAGATCCGGGTACGGCTCCGGCCGAAGTCGGAGAACGAAGATCCGTTTGGTCCCGGCTTCGGGGTGACCGTCTCGCGGCGCCGGGCCGAGGCCGACGAGTTCTACCACTCGCTCACCCCTCCGCTGGCCAGCCCGGACGAGGCGTCGGTGATGCGGCAGGCGTTCGCCGGGATGCTGTGGAGCAAGCAGTTCTACCACTACGACGTCGGCCGGTGGCTCGACGGCGACCCGGGCCAGCCGGCCCCGCCCGGGACCCGCGGGAGCGGCCGGAACGCACGGTGGCGGAACTTCAACGCCTTCGACATCATGTCGATGCCGGACAAGTGGGAGTATCCCTGGTTCGCCGCCTGGGACCTGGCCTTCCACACCGTCAGCCTGGCCCACGTCGACCCCGGGTTCGCCAAGTATCAGCTGATCCTCCTGTGCCGGGAGTGGTTCCAGCACCCCAACGGGGCACTGCCCGCCTACGAGTGGGACTTCGGCGACGTGAACCCGCCGGTTCAGGCCTGGGCGGCGCTGCAGGTGTTCGCGCTCGACGGCGGCACCGACCTCGACTTCCTGTCCCGGGTCTTCGACAAGCTGCTGGTCAACTTCACCTGGTGGGTCAACCGGGAGGACGCCTACGGCAACAACCTGTTCGAGGGCGGGTTCCTCGGACTGGACAACATCGGGGCGATCGACCGGTCGCACCTGCCGCCCGGCGCCACCCTCGAGCAGTCCGACGCCACCGGCTGGATGGCGTTCTACGCCCTGTCCATGGCCGAGATCGCCACGATCCTCTGGCGCGACGGCCGGCGGCAGGGCGCGGACCTGGTTCTCAAGTTCCTGGAGCACTACGCCTCCATCGCCGACGCGATGGAGGGCCGGGCCATGTGGGACGAGGCCGACGGCATGTTCTATGACCAGCTCCGGCTGCCCGGCGGCGAGGTCGTCCCGCTGAAGGCCCGCACCATGGTCGGCATGATCCCCCTGCTCGCGGTGGGGATCGCGCACGACGAGATGCTGCGGAACGCCGCCCGGTTCGGCAAGGGCTTCGCGGACTTCCTGCGCAAGGAAGGCATGGACGACCCCGGGAAACTCCGCCAGCGCGGCCTGCTCAAGGGCACCGACGGCGACGCGCGCGTGCTGCTGTCCGTGGTCGGCGTCGAGCGCCTGACCCGGCTGCTGGAGTCCCTCTTCGACGAATCCCAGTTCCTGTCCCCGTACGGCCTGCGATCGCTGAGCGCGCGGCACCGGGACGAGCCCTACGTGCTGCACATCGACGGCACCACGGCGTCGATCGACTACGAGCCCGCGGAGTCGACCACGGCGATGTTCGGCGGGAACTCCAACTGGCGCGGCCCGATCTGGTTCCCGGTCAACTACCTGGTGATCAGTTCCCTGGACCAGTACTACGAGTTCTTCGGCGACGACCTGATCGTGGAGTACCCGGCCGGATCGGGGGTAAAGAAGACTCTCGGCGAGATCGCCGACGACCTGCGCGGCCGGCTGATCTCGATCTTCACCCGGGACTCCGACGGCCGGCGTCCCTGCTACGGCGGGGTGGAACGGCTCCAGAGCGACCCCCGGTGGCGGGACAACATCGTTTTCAACGAGTACTTCCACGGGGACAACGCTGCTGGGCTCGGTGCCTCCCACCAGACGGGCTGGACCGGGCTGATCGCGGACGTCATCCGGCGTCGGCACGGTGCCGTGCGCACCCCGGACGGCATGAGCGACCTGATCGGAGACGTGTGATGACTTCTGAGCCTGACGCGCTACCGCGGGTAACCCGGGGTGACCGCTTCGTACTCGGTGCGACGCTGATTCCCGGCCGGGACGGCGTGAACTTCGCGGTCACCTCCAGCGTCGCCGACGAGGTCCTGCTGTGCCTGTTCGACGCCGAGACCGGCGCCGAGACGCAGGTCCCGTTGATGGACTACGACGCCGGCGTCTGGCACGGGTTCGTGCACGGCGTCAAGCCGGGCCAGCGATACGGCTACCGGGTCCGGGGGCCGTTCGATCCGGAGAACGGGGTGCGCTGCAACCCGGCCAAACTGCTCCTTGACCCCTACGCCCGGGCGTTCAGCGGGACGGTGACCTACGGGCCCGAACTGCTGGGGCACGACCCGGCCGACCCGGGCAAGCCCAGCCAGCTTGACTCGAAGGACCACATGTCCCGGTCGGTCGTGGTCGACACCAGTTACGACTGGGAGGACGACGCCCCGCCGCTGTACTCCCACGCCGAGTCGGTCATCTACGAGGCCCACGTCAAGGGCTTCACGAAGCTGCACCCGGGGATCCCCGAGGAACTGCGAGGGACCTACGCGGGCCTGGGCCACGAGGCCGTCGTCGGATACCTCAAGGACCTGGGCGTCACCGCCATCGAACTGCTGCCTGTCCACGAGTTCCTGCCCGAAGGGCACCTGCTCTCCAATGGCCTGACCAACTACTGGGGCTACAACTCGATCGGCTTCTTCGCCCCGTACCACGGCTACGCCGCCAATCCGGAGAACGAGGTCAACGAGTTCAAGGACATGGTGAAGGCCCTGCACGCCAGCGGCATCGAGGTCATCCTCGACGTGGTCTACAACCACACCGCCGAGGGCAACCAGGAC
>Ga0131853_10022855_pt1 | contig 11299 bp, 6 predicted proteins | sample TergutLab28metaG_FD_92764 | JGI IMG/M metagenome (GOLD analysis project Ga0131853, IMG submission 92764) | Labiotermes labralis P1 segment gut microbial communities from Petit-Saut dam, French Guiana - Lab288 P1 (version 2) (version 2) | ecosystem: Host-associated > Arthropoda: Insects >...
GCCCCCCAGCCCCCTCACGGGGGGGCTACCCTCCCCCAACCCCCCTTCCCCCTTCCCCCTGTCCCCAACTAAATTTTTTAAAACCCCCCCCCCCCCCCCCCAAACAAAATTCCTGGGTACGCCACTGTTCTGCTCCATTCTGGACCCCAGCTATTATTATTTTTGTTAGTATAAAACCACCTTAAATTTAAACAAAACATTTTATTTGCCCCCTCTCTGGCTGCCATCCTCAGATAACCCTTCCACTGATCCACATTCCACATTTTACCCCTTGAGGGGTACTTGAAATTATGATTTCATTGAAAATTCCTGTTGTGTAACCGAGCAGAGATCAAGATTGTAACACAGACTAAGGCTTATGTACCCATCGCTTTAAGAGGATTTGGTTCTCCTGGGGTATCAGTGGATTATCAGATTCCCATATTCCAAGGCAATATGGTGTCCTCATCTTCAAGAATTGAAGTGTCATATTACATCACTTCAATATGGCGAGATCTGATTACCCATTGACACACCACCATACATCACAAGAATGGAATCCTTGGATAACACTGCAGTGAAAACCTCAAAACTTGCTTTGCTCATTTTTTTGCTGTTGGCACATTGTGGTCTCATTCAGATCTGCTAACAACTTTGGCTGCTGCAGAATGGATTTTATTTGTATGTAAGGCCCTTCACACTTAATGTGCAGACATGATCTTTGCTACAGGGTTTATGTTCAACATAATTTAGTGTTTCTGTCCATTATTCCCATGAGTTTCCTCTCCCAATATTTTTTGCAGTGAGGTATGAGAATATCTGATATGCATGCAATGCAAAATGATCACTTTTAGCACACTGAAAATATGTTCGCAGTTTGAACATCGGAAGAATGGAATGTGTGTAAACTGATTATTTTGTATCTATATGAGGTTTATTTAAGGACTCAGACTAAATTGGATATGGCAGGAAGCAACTGTGACATAACTGGATATGACAAGAAGCAACTGTGACATAATTGGATATGGCAGGAAGCAACTGTGACATAATTGGATATGGCAGGAAGCAACTGTGACATAATTTAAGGTATTGCACCAACATTTTTCCTGGAGAGACTGGGGGAGACCATGAAAATGTTTGGTCAGAATATTTGCTGTCTGTTCATCTTATAAAAGCAGAGAGCAGTAGTGCAGATAACTGGTTGGGGGTCACTTGAAACTTGATAAACGAGGGTTCCACTATAATTTTCAGTGCAGTTACTCCCAGACATCTCAAAACACCTCCTGCTGTCTGAATAATAGAATCCAGTATGAAAGAACCCACAACAAATTTTAATATTTTGTACAGCTGGGTGGCCCCTGACCCACAAGGCCTGTGGGGGCTTTCTCTACACCACTGGTATAAAGTCATACTGATGGTGACTTCTGGATAAATGGTACTTTGTTATTAGCAAAAATGGGTGACAAGTATTGAACTGATAAAATTGGAGCTAAGTATGTAAATGAGCTATGAAGTTTTTGTAGTGGTTTAAATTTAGAAGATCAGTCGGATTGATCTTGTGAAAAATGAAGTATTACATACAGTCAAGGAGGAAAGGAATATTCTACATGCAATAAAAAGAAGGAAGGGTAACTGGATTGGTCATCTAGCAAGGGAACTGCCTCCTAAAACATAATATTGAAGGAAAGATAGAAGGAAGGATATAAGTGACAGGAAGACGAGGAAGAAGACATAGGCTGCTACTGGATGGATGACCTTATGGGGGAGGATGCTGGAAATTAAAGAGGAAGAACTAGATCACATTGTATGGAAAACTTGCTTTGGAAGAGGCTATGAACCTGTCATATAACAGACTAGAAAATGAATGAAAAATTTAGATTTTAGTTAACTCTAGTTACAACACTGTGTAACCACATAAATACTAACCAGCATTTCAGAAAAACCTGGCTACATTTTTTGCCAGTTCTAAAGATGGAGATGGGAGGTTTCTCCGAAATGTTGATAACTACCTACTGGATTGCACGATGTCACAACCAAAGACAGCACAATTTAGCTGCATTTAATTTCTGAAGTGAAGTGACTGTCCTGCGTTCAGAACCTTCATAACTGTGTATTTTGTTGTGTTGTTAGACATACTTCAATCAGAATGCACTGACACTGATTCGCTCGTTAATCACGGGTGGAGCAACGCCTGAATTGGAGTTGATTTTGGCAGAAGGGGCTGGACTCCGAGGGGGTTACAGGTATGTTCTCTTGCATTTTAGTTTTATATGTTTGAAACTGTACGTTGTAACATTGTCTAACATTTCAAGATTTTCGCATATTTTCATCAGCCAAATCCAAGATAGTGCGTACTTTATGAAAAGAATCTTGTGAATGTCTCGTCTGATTTGTCATTTGAATCTACAGAGTCTTACCAAAAAGTCCATTTTAGATGTTGATGGCCACTCCACCCCATTACCACCAGCAAAACAAGATATTTCTCATAATATCGGTGGAATATGTATAACTTAAAATATTAATCTCCTTGAATATTTCATCTTTGGCCCAAAAGAAATATTGATCTAGTTCAGCACTTCTCATCCTTTCAAACTTCACGTACCATGTGAGCAGCCCTCTCTGTTCTTGTAGATTATCCTAACTACTGCACTTACCCACTTAACATTTAAATTTATTTGAGACATTACTGTTGGCATGATGCTGCAGTGCAGTACTGGTTCAAAAGAGCATTGGTCTAATATAAAAAATACCATTGGATACAGTCAGCTGCTTTCAGTATACTTCTCTGTGGATCACCCATGAAATATGTGCAGACCACATTTTTAGAAATTCTGATCTAGATAATACTAAAAATGTAAGACCAGAATTAATTTTTGCGTTGAATTAAAGTGATATCCTTGATATGGTTATATGCTCTTTTAGTTGTATTACATGCTTTGGTTTTTTCCAAGATCCTTGCGTTCAGTTTCATCAGCAACTGAAAATCTCTTATTAAAACTTTTAACTATTTTAACTCTTCCTTTTATCAGTCATTAGTATTGTAGCTGGAGACTGAGTCAGAAATTGAAAAGTGCTTGGAAATGAATGTGTATTAATTTTTGTTGTTAGTACTTCAGTTTCATAATGCTTACAGAATCTTGTTATTTTAACAGCACTGCGGATAGCTTATCAAATCGCGATCGGTGCCGAGTGGGACAGATCTCACTATATGATGGTCCACTGGCACAGTTTGGTGAAGCAGGAAAATATGGAGACCTGTTTGTTGCAGCACTGAAGTCTTATGGCATGCTGTGCATAGGTCTTTATAGGTAATTACCTCCTTCAGCTTGCTATTGGTTACAGGCTTCAAACAGCGCAGAGGTCCAGCACGATCAGAATAGAGATCGAGCACCCTAATTCCGGTCCTGGCTGCGCTCTGTTGCCATTTACAGTGCTTCATTTAATGGGCTGTGATTGAATTACGTTGCTACATAGTCAACTAAAAATTTTTCACATTGTTTTCTGTACTGGCTTGTGGCTGCCATAATTCTTGATTGTCAACAGAGTTTTATTTATTTCTTAATGAACAGAACTCATATTGGCACAGAACTTTAACAAGTGATACAGCAGAATAATGATAGCACACACAAGAAACAAACAAAATTTAATTAACTCAATGGCTATTTAAGAGGAGATGGGGTGGTCATATTAATTTAGGTCTTAAAGAAATAAGTTGAGAGTGCATGGACTGAATTGATCTAACTCAGATCAGAGTACAAATGTTGGGCTTGTGAACACAGTAGCTAATCTTGAGGTTCCATAAAATGGGGGGGAGATTCTTGACTTTCTGAGAGCCTACTAGCTTCTGAAGAAGGACTATGATCCATAGAGTTAGTTATGCACTTCGTTTGTTTACAAATGACGTCCCATTGCGGTTTATGAACAGCAAAAAGGAAGTAGAAACCATAAATCACAACTACATTTACATCAGTGTATTGCAGTGAACTGATGTAAATGTTTTGACGTTTTGCTGACCGTGCATCTCAGTACATTTATCTTGGTAATTAACCAACTTGATGCACGAAATTTTTGTTTTACAGTAAGTTTATTTCATGCCTCTACATGTTTCGAGCACATGTGCTCATCATCAGGTGTGATGATACCAGAGGCTGTGTAATGCAATTTTGACCTACTGATGATGAGCACATGTGCTCGAAACATGTAGAGGCATGAAATAAACTTACTGTAAAACAAAAATTTTGTGCGTGAAGTTGGTTAATTACTGAGATAAATGATATAAATGTATTTATCAATAGTGGTTTAAATCCAGACAAACACAATGTTCAAATTGTGTACATTCTTTTGTTTACTTTCGTTGTTCCATGAGGTAGAAAACACAAGTACATGGATAGAAAACTATGCTATGGAAGAGGCCTCTCCTTCACAGTTAGCCTGATAAAATACATAAATTAGCTAGTTGCAGTTACAGCTGATGGTCTTTACTTCCTTTGTGCTGTGTACTTAGTTACGTGGTTAGCTTTTTAAAAGTAGTGTTCAAATGCCTGTGATTTTAGTTTGCCACTATGATTAAAATATCTGTTGATGAAGAATTTGGTGTTCTCATGGCAGTAAATGTTAACAATATTCTGAGATGTCATACAGTGCACTCGCATAAATAAATACCAACATTTAAGAGGATCCTGCTGCCTCCATCACTAGGGTAGACCCCAGTGATGGAGGCAGGAGGTTTCTCTGAAATGTGGCTGCCTGCTTACCAGCCTACATCATGCCATGTCACATCGTATCACATCTCAGAAGAAGTTAAAATTTAATTGTTAATTAAATTGACTCAGATTATGTGTCACTTGTTGCACAAATAATCTCTGCAGATGCTGTTGTGAATTATTTGCTTCTGATGTTGACCCTCCTTGAAAAATGTAATACCAAACACTGAAGAGGCTTGTGGAATTATGTTAAGAGTAGTCCCAAGCTAATACTGGGATAGTACATCATGTCTTTTCGAGTCTTTATTCACCCATATTCCCATCCTTAAACACTGTATGATGCAAGTTATTGGAAGGACTGTTAATTACACCAAAAAATAATAACAGTACAGTAGTATCAGGTATCAGAGACTGATAGATCTAGCATCCCAGTGGTACTGTGTTTTTTCATAAAGTCCTCTGTGCTGGTAAAACAATATTCCATTTTTAGCTTGTCTTTATTATCTCTAAAGTATGTGCATACACATGTGGGCATGCGTGTCATACCTATATATCAAGTTATTATTTAATGGTTAATATTACTTGTTGGCCTTTATTTTTCATGTGCTCTAATATGACATGGTTTTTGCCTATTTTGTGTCTTCTACACAGCTTTGATTTAACATTTTAATGACTAAAATAAATTTTTATTCAAAATTTCTGTTAAATCTATTGTCATTAAATTTGGATTTGACTGTAAGTAATGAATTTATTTTCCTATGCCAGGAGAGTGATGAGCACTTTTACGTAAAGGAATCAGAGTGTGCTGCAGGTCAAGCTGAGACAAATATAGGCATGGAAAGGGTTATATTACTACCACTGCTTCTTTTATATTAAATTCCTTTACTGTGTGATCATGCTTTGTATTATAACAAGAGTAAAATATGTAGGAAGACAATACAATTGAATGAATGAATCACCATTTGTCTGCAAAATTTTTTTTTTTTTACCATGCATCTCGATGTAATCCTGTAAAAAAAAAAACCCCTCGATGCACAACTTATTCTTAGTATATTTCATCAACCTCTACATGTTTCGGGCGTATCTAGGCCCATCATCAGAAGGTACAACTGTATGTATATAACAGTTGGTACTTATTATTCTTTTAGATGACTCTCTGTTGTCCATGGACAACAGAGAGTCATCTAAAAAGAATAATAAATGCCAGTTGTTGTATACATACATGTAAATTGTGCATCAAGTGGGTTTTTCTTTACACGAGTCCTTCTGCAGTTAAGCAGTTTTTGTATTGTAATAATACAAGCTTGCTGCATGTTTGATTTTGCTCGCTTAGTGCTGTGGCTGGGCTGTTTTCTTGCCATTGTAGTCAATTCATACTTATCGTATGTGCCATATATTGGCTTAGGTTCCGAGACACAAGTTCATCATGTGATGCGTCATCGAAGCGGTATGTTATAACGAACCCTCCAGATGACTTCTCACTGCTGCCAACAGATCAGGTGAGTTGCACCTTTACTTATCATCTCTTTATAGTTCCTGCAGGCTGTACTCTTTAAATGACAGAGCTTTCTACGTTTTTCCGTGTTCTCCTTCTGACATCATGATTCTCCCAGACAGGTCCACTGTCAGTTGTCTTCCCCTACCAGCTTCATTAATACACCCAAATGCCACATTATGAGCTACTGTTTGAGACCTGGTTGCTACTTACACATTTTGTACTGGTGCTTGGCCACAGTTTGAGGCCATGCTGCTGTTTTAAATATGTCATTTAATCAAACATTAATGGTACACTGCAAGAGTCACATTTTGTTCTGTGAATTTGACATTGAGACTCTCTATTGATCATTTCTCAGGTGTTCGTCCTGATGCAGTTTGACCCAGGGCTGGAGTACAAACCCAACCGAGGTACACGAGGAAAAGATGACAACTCCTGACTATTGCTGTGTAGCGCCCTCACTGATGGGCCTTACTCCTATATCTAGGCCACCTGCTCAATGCCTAAATCTAACCGTTGCCATCGAGCTGGTCAAGCACGTGTCTCTATCGGAAAGAGAATACTGCAAGCCACTTGAATTAATAGTACCATATAGCAGTCGCATGTTTATGTTCGGTAGGCTGACTGCAATTTATAGGGTAGATATACTACTTTAATCATTTCCAGATTCACCATCAGGTAGGCACAACATTGAACTTTCACTCTTGACTTTACATCTGCTGCAAGAGGGGAAAATATAATTGCCGTGCAGTTGTGCGTCTTTAAGTGCAAAGCAAGATTAATGCTTACTCTTCTAGTGCCATGCAGTCAAATGTGAAATGAGTTCTGTATGATGGCTGCAGAACTACTGAAGCTTAACTTTTTTTTGTTTCAGTGGCTGTGCTTGACATTAATTCTGCCCAACAACAGACAATGAAATTGACCATTGCTTGGACTAAAGCAGTGGTCAATTTATTGTGATTTATTTCCAAAATGTACAAACTCCAAGCATAAGTATAAATCATTCAACATACTGTGTCTCAATATTTGCATATATAAAAATTGTAATTATGATATCAGTATATTCAACAGCAACTTAATATTTCATTTACAAAAATATAGTATGGGGTTTTTTTGGGTGTGTGTGGGCGGGGGGGGGTTGTACATTTTTGGAATGCTGGTGATGTTGTTGGGTGTTGCATGTTGTTTTCATGAGATTCCATTCAAGTGAGGACCGAAAAAGTGTCATAGTTATTTCCTTTGCTCAAGTGGAAGAAGAGGAGAAACTGATTCGTCGATGGCATGATTCCATCACCAGGAGTAAAGGCCTGTGTTGGGTCACAGGGGTTCCGTCTGGTAACCGCCTCTGACTAGCGTGTAATCTGAGGTCGCTACAAATTCAAACCAAAAAGAAAAAAACTCTGTAAAGAAGAGACTGCAACTGAGCAATTTAACATATAACACCTTAGTAGAAGCATTGGACCCTCCAAGCATGATGCTTTGTCTTTCCAGCTTTGCAGTTAATTTCACTTGTAAGACATGTTACACAGAGTGTGCTTAATTGGAAGTAATATATGTCAGAGTTGCAAGTCTGCATCACTGGAAAGTCAGTTCCTTTCTTCTGACATTAATTTTGGTGCTACAATTGTGATTTTTGTTACTATTCACATACTTATCTTGTACTTGATGTGTTTGTTCTTCGTTACATGGAACTAATTTCTGTGTGTGATTAAAGTAGTACTTTCTACATTGAAGTACTCCAGTTTTGCCGTTAGGCAGGATGTACAGAAAGAAGATAAGTGTAGTGTGTTGGAATACAGTCAACAGAACTGACTTTCCGTTAGCAAACGTTATGGTGACTGGGGTTGACTTGCTGGGGTTTTGGAGCTGGTCCTGTGTATGGAGACAAGTGATCAGTGCCTGTGTTTATTTGTTGGACATACTGTGCCTGAGTTGACCCCAGACATGGCATGACATGGCTGGCGCACTCAAATACATGACTTCAGAAGTGGGGAGATAATGGTCTCACCCTATTACAATCATCTTTAGTCTTATGGAGGACAAATCTGTGCCATTTTTGTTCCAGAGATTCTGTTGTTGGCTGCACTGATATCAGTGGTACAGTTGTTTCATATATTCTCACTGGTGTGTATGCATGTGTGATTTTTATTCCTGTTTCACCCTTGCACAGCCCTACTACAAATGTGTGATTAGCCTTCATGTTCTAAAAATACGTGTCACTTGGCTGAGGGTTTCACATTCAGCTGGTTCTGTGATGGGGGAGTGCCATCTGTTTTAGGTTTTGTGAAGACTGAATGGCATTGTAATAGCATGTTACAGTTTACTGTGTTTGTAATCTTTGTACCCTAATGCTATCCCTGTGTGCCCTTCGCAGTCACTGATCTGTGGTTCACTGCTGTCCCATTCATGTTTTCATGTTACTTAACGTGAAATTCTTTGTTTACTAACATGTCAATTTTGTGTGTGTGTGTGTGGATCTGAAGCCAAGTGCCATGTGTTTGTAGAATGGCTTCATATATCCACTTATGTGTGGATGCAGTGTGGAACAACAGATCCTGCTCAGTGCAGAGTACGAGTTAGTTTTTTGTTTTTTTTTCCCCCCCTCCCATTTGCGTGTGATTATCATCATTGAAATTCTGCAGCAGTGCATGTTGTCCTATCGTTTTGACGCAAGTGCTGATGTGGAAAAACAGAGAATAATGTGGAAACATGTTGCAGACAGTGATTTAAGTTTCAGAGTGAAGGTACTTTTTTGCATCAAACCTCGTTTCTTGCACTCTTAATGTGCAGAAAAAATTAAACAGTTTTTTCACCTGTGTGTCTTGTTCAATTTATCAATGGAGTTGCTCGATCGCAAATCATTTTTATCATTACGAATTATTAATTAATGCGCATTCATTGAAATTAAGAAAGAAAGACAAAAACTTAAAAAAATAATTGTTTTTGTATATTTTTGTGCTAAGAAAGCTCAGAATATTTGTTACTGGAGTATTGTGACTACTCATCATTGTTAACCAGTTATGTTGGTCTAAGAGTCATTGTAGATTTGTATGAATTGGTTCAGTACAACTGCAGGTGCTCATAATACTCTTGGAGACTCATTGACACGATGGTGTCACCGTGTCAATTGGGTCGCATGTATCACTGCACACTTGCTGTACAGTTGGCAGCCATATTCCAAACTGAGGCATATTATTTACATGGCCTCTTAAAAACATGAGGAATATCTAATATTTTAAGGTTCCTGTCAGTACCACCAGGCCTGGATTTTCCTTACAGTTTACATTTTTGTTTATGTACCAGCTTAAAAATAATTCACTTTTTTTTTTGTGCCAAAACAATCTAAGTCCATACTTGATCTTGTAAATAAAGCCAACTTGGTGCACAATTTTTCTTGGTATGTTTATTTCTTTTCTCTACACGTTTCGGGCGACTATGTGCCCATCATAAGGAGAAACAACTCTATTTATGCAACACTTGGCACTTGTTATTCTGTATGGATGACTGGACAGGAACTGGTCAGTTCCCGTCCAGTCACATCCACAACAGGTTGCTGTTACGGTTTTACTAATGCCAGATGCTGTAGATACAGTGACATGAGCTCCTGATGATGAGGTGGAGATACCACCCGAAACATGTAGAGCGGTATACAGATATAAATAAACTGTATATAGTTACATCTTGTTGGACAACTAATGGCATATATTTCACAATGCACGGACCCTTGAATGTAAAATTCATTAAATGTTAATATTTCACCGAACAAGTGAATGGTAAAATGATATATGAAAGTATTTAATTAAATACAAAAATTATTATTTCAGCAGTTGAGTGTCAAATACTCTTTACACTTGAGAGGTACACATTAAATGTGTGCTTGTTACAGAGTATGTACCTGGTTTAGCAGCATTATACATATGCAGCATAAAGCAATGCTTAAACTCAGAATTATTGTAATTTTGTAAATAAAACTTAATTTGCATAAAAATAAGACACTGAACAAGTAATTGGTACACACGCTGTTAAACATGTTTGGATGGTTGCCAGCTGAACAGTTAGTAGACAGTTGTCATCACAGCTTTAAAAATAAATCAGGCTAACTAGAGCTCTGGAGTTACTCCATATCATCTGTTATGGTGGCAGACTTCATGATTATTGTGTGCAAGTAGTTATTGTAGTATTTACTGTAAAGTTTAGTCAAAGTGGTGCCTGGACAAGGAATCAGAAGAATGAGATAATGCTTTTTAGATGGAAGAAATTTTGAAAGAAATGTACAGAATGTAGGCACAATATTACACTGAAGCAAAGTTGGCAATGTGAAATTTTGTGAGGTTTCTTGTTCTAACATCAGTTTGGCTTTGTAATTGCAGTAAGTATTATGACCCCTGTGGAGGTCACAGAAAAGTACCCATATGGGAGGGTGCAAAGAGAAATGAAGTCATAGAAAAGAAGGTTAAGACAGTGGACAAGAAAGTACAATTATGTAACATAATAAAAATTGTATATTTGAATATGTATGTTGACATCAGTTGTTGAATATTGTTAGCTATTTTTCATTAGTCATGAATTTTGCACCTGCCCTGTAAGTGGGTACCTTGTATATGGCAGATAGTTTGGATAGGGGAGTGATGATATTGATGATGATGATGATATTATGTAAATATAAAAATGATTATTGTGATATAATTGGCCAAACTGTTGAGTATCAATCTTCTCTTTTGTCTGGATTATTTTGTTTATGGTAACTATCTGAATTTACTTAATGGCCCTTTTCATGTTTTCTGTGGCCCAAATTCCATAAAATGTTGAGCTGCATTTGAGTGTCCATTTGACAGAGTTTAATTTCAGTCCATACATTTGCTGTCTTCTGGGAAGATTTTTCATTTCACATACAGTGATACCTCAGCTAACGAGTGACCCTTCTAATGAAATTTTCGGCTAACGAAGATTTTTTCGCTGTTTTTCGGACTCGGCTAACGAATGTTTTAGTGGATGCGCACGCTAACATAAAGCAGCAAACATGAACGGTCGGGCCATTCCAGGAGCTTATCTTTTCCGTCTGTATGTGTGTGACAAAGAAATGAGCTGACCACATCACATAGGGGAGACCCACCAACCCGAC